>Ga0169931_10002498_pt1 | contig 29957 bp, 27 predicted proteins | sample Kivu_15m_20L_FD_129675 | JGI IMG/M metagenome (GOLD analysis project Ga0169931, IMG submission 129675) | Freshwater microbial communities from Lake Kivu, Western Province, Rwanda to study Microbial Dark Matter (Phase II) - Kivu_15m_20L... | ecosystem: Environmental > Aquatic > Freshwater > Lake...
GATGGGCTTCAAGCCCTCCCAGAGCCTGCGGGATGCACATCCGGTAAAGGCCGTCCGCCCGCAGAGCCGCGCACAGGTCATCCGGCATCCGCCTGAGGGCGGTCATCTGCCCGGCCTGCGCCCGTATGAGCGGAGCGAGGGCTCTTGCCCTGTCCGGGAGGGCCCCATCCGGGAAGGCCCTGTCCGGGAAAGCATGTACCGGCGTCGTCGTGTCAGCCAGCCCCGTCATCGGTTGAGTTTCCACAGGCCCGCCAGGTTGTTGCGCTGCATGTCGGAGGAGCCTCCCACAATCGGCATGCCAAGGAGATCGCGTACATTGCGATCCATATCATAGGCGTCGGACAGGGCGTAGGCTCCCATGACCTGCTGGCAGGCGAGCGCGATCTCGACGCCCGTATCGGCGATGAAGAGTTTCGCCATCGAGGTCTCGATGGCGCATGGCCTGCCCGCGCTGGCGAGACGGGCTGCGTGATAGAGCATGTGCCGGCAGGCCTCGAGCTTCGTGCGGGCGGCGACCAGCTTGTGGGCGATGGCCTGGTGGCCGGCGATGGGCTGTCCGAACTGCCTGCGCTCGCGGGCATAATCCCAGGCTTCCTCGAGCGCCGCCTGGGCGAAGCCGAACGCACAGGCCGCAACCTCCAGCTTCTCCACATCAAGCGCGCGTCCGGCCAGCATGCTCCAGGCCTGGTTGAGCCGCTGAGGCCCGCCGACCACCGCATCCAGGGGAATGCGGACATCTTCAAAATACACATCACATGAGGCTGTATAGCGCAGGTTCACATGCGCGATCGGCCGGGTCACGACGCCCGGGCTGCGCGCAGGAATAAGAACGAAGCTGAGCGCCTGCCGCCGGGGCGCTTCCGGCGCTGTGTTGATCAGGCAGTAGATATAATCGGCCCAGTCCGCGCCCGTGCACCAGCGCTTGGATCCGCTGATGATCAGCTCATCCCCCTCGATGCGGCCGCGTGTACTCACACTGGAGAGATCCCCGCCGACGTCCGGTTCGGACAGGCCATAGGCGAACATCAGCTCGCCGCGCGCCAGCCGGGGCAGGAGATCGCGCTTCTGCTGCTCCGATCCGTTCTCAGACAGGTTCATGCCGCCGTAAAAAGCGCAGTGAATGAACGGTCCGGCCAGAAACGCACCGGCCCGCGCCAGTTCCTCGATGACGGCGACGGCTGCAACGATGTCCTGACCAAGCCCGCCATAGGCCTCTTCAACAGTCAGGCCGCACACGCCCATGGCGGCGAGCTCGCCAAACAGATCGCGCGGCCAGTCATGCTCCCTGTCCCACTGGCGCCGGCGCTCGCGGGGCGCCTTCTGAGCGATAAACCGACGCAGCTGCTGACGCAGCTGGCTGAGAGCCTCGGGTTCATCATGCGTCGTTGCGATCATCGCGGGCCTTTATTCGCCGTCGTGTACGGCTCGTCCTGTATTCACTGTCCCGTATTCACCGCCCTGTATTCACCGTCCTGTATACTGCGGCGGCCGTCTCTGGGCGAAGGCGGCGACCGCTTCCTTCCGGTCATCGAGCGTATTGGACAGGAGCTCATAGGCCATCGCTGAATCCAGGAGACTCGCCGCCAGCGCCCGCAACGGTCCGTTAGCGGCCGTCTTCGTCCACCTGACCGCCCATATCGGGTTGGCCAGGATGCGCCCGGCGATCTCAGCGACCGTGTCATCCAGCGCCTCAGGCTCGACGACGTGATTGATGAGGCCCAGTGCGAAGGCCCGCCCGGCGGGGATCATCTCCCCGGTCATGAGAAACTCCTTGGCGCGGGCATAGCCGATCAGCTGCGGCCATATGATCGCCCCGCCATCGCCGGCGACAAGGCCAACCCTGACATGCGGATCGCCGATGACGGCTGTGTGGGAGGCGATAATCACATCGCACATGAGCGCCAGCGTCGCGCCAAGGCCGGCGGCCGCCCCGTTGAGACGGCAGAGGATCGGCTTTTCCAGGTCGAGCAGGGAGGTGATGATCCGCTTGGCCTGGGGCGCAATGGCGCGGAAACTCGCCGGGTCCTCGATGTGCGTCCTGAACCAGGCCGTATCCCCGCCAGCGCAGAAGGCGCGGCCTGCACCGGTCAGGACGATGAGATCGCTGCCAGGATCGTCCTGCGCGTCGAGGAATATCCGCGCCAGCTCATGATGCATCCTCTCGTCGACGGCGTTGACGGGATTGGGCGCGCTGAGGGCCAGTGTCAGGATACGCCCGCTGCGCGTCACATGTATGCGCTCATAGCCGGAAAAATCAGGCTCCATGCTTGCACCTCATGTCTGTGGGCGGGCGATGTCGATAATGCGCCGTCCGAAACGCGTGTCGGTAAAAAGGTCTATGAAAGCCTGCGGCGCCGCCTCGAGGCCCTGATAGCGCTCCTCACGCACCCTGACGGCCCCGGCCTCGATCATGCCGCCGAGCTCCTCCTGGGCTGCAGGAAACTCCCTGAGGTCGTCAAACACGACGAGGCCCTCCATGCGCAGGCGGCTGGCGATGAAATAACGCGTCTGACGCAAACCGGCCGCTGCGCCCTCGGGCGCATTATAGTCGGCCAGCTGTCCGGAGATGACGATGCGCCCGCGCTGGCGAAGCAGGGGAATGACCGTGTCGATCATGCCAGCCCCGACATTATCAAACAGAACATCCAGCCCGTCCGGACTGGCGGCCCTCAGATCAGCTGCGAGGTCTGCGCTCGCGCGGTAATCCACGACCGCGTCAAGACCCGCCTCGGCGCGCAGCCAGGCCGCCTTCTCAGCCCCGCCCGCCGTCCCGATGACGCGGCTGGCGCCGAAGGCGCGCGCCAGCTGTGCAGCTGTCGCTCCCACAGGCCCGGCCGCGGAGGTGATGAGAATACGCTCGCCCGGGCTCAGACGCGCGATCCGCCTGAGCCCGAACCAGGCCGTCATGCCCGGCACGCCCAGTAGGCCGATCCAGTAGGACAGGGGCAGCCTCTCATGCGGTATCTTCTGGATGTAACCGCGACCGGTGAAGACCGAATGCTCCGTCCATCCCCCGCCGCTGGCGACCCGATCGCCAGCGGTAAACTTCGGGTGGGTCGATTCTATCACCTCGCCCACGGTGAACCCATCAATGACCTCGCCGATACGCAGCGGCGGGGCATAGCTGGCGCCTGGCGACAGGCGCGAGCGTACGCCCGGATCAACCGAGCAGCACAGCGTCCGGATCAGGACATGCCCCTCGCCAAGGTCGGGCAGGGGCGCTGTCTCAAGAGCGAAGGTGTCTGCAGACGGAAGGCCGTCGGCGTAACGGGCAAGCACAATGCGCCGTGTGGTTCGGGGACGCAGCGTCATGGGGCGGCTCTCAGCGACGGCGACAGCGCCTCTGCAGGCGGCCTGCGCAGGATGCCCGGACAGCCTGCCCGGGACTGCATACCCGGACTGCATACCCGGACTGGATACCTCGACAGGACGCCCACGGCGGCAGGCGCAGGCTGGCCTGATCGCACCACGAAGTCTACCCGCAATCGCCCCTGAACGATCGCCCCTGTCAGAAATCGCCCCTCTCAGAAATCGCCCCTGTCAGAAATCGAGCCTGTCACCAATCGAACCTGTCACCAATCGAACCTGTCACCAATCGAACCTGTCACCAATCGAACCTGTCAGGGCGACAGGGGCCCGCTGCAGTCGGCCGCCTTGCGGTTTACGCAAACCTGGGTCAGCATTGTAGCGTGTACGTTTCATCGCCAGAGGCCTTCCCCCCCACCATGCCGCCTCAGCCCTCAGCCCGACATCGCGCCTGTGCGCAGCCGGCCGTCCCGGGCCTGCGCGCGCGCAGTGTGAGGATGTCCTCCCGCGCCCCGCTTCTCGCCCCTCTGGTCGCCCCTCTGGTCGCCTGTCTGGCGGCGGGCGTGTGTCTGGCGGCGTGCTCGCAGATGCCCGCCTTCGAGGAAGAGGACCTCGGCGCCTCAGCTGTTGAGATCGCCGCCGGAGAGCGACTGGCGCAGGAACAGTGCGCCACATGCCATGCCGTCGACAGAGCCACGCAGAGCCCGCTGCGCAATGCGCCGCCTTTTGCCTATCTGGGCCGCAATTATCCCGTCAGCAGCCTGGCCGAGGCGCTGGCGGAAGGCATGATCACAGGCCATGACAGCATGCCCGAATGGCGCCTTGAACCGGACGAGATACGCGGGCTTCTGGGCTATATTCAGAGCGTCCAGCTTCCCTGATCCCGCCTGCCGTCTCAGACGTCCGCCTGAGGCGGGCCCACAGGGTTCCTCCCGGGCTGGCCCGCCCTGTCCGGTTGACACGCCAGCCGCCGGCGCCAAGACTTTCAGCCGGACAGCTCCAGCTGACCCTGATTGCGGAGAACACCATGAACCGACGTACCCTCCTTGCCGGCGCCGGAGCGGCCGGCGCCGGCGCCTGGCTTTCATCCTGCGCGCCGTCTGCGCCAGCCTCTTCGGCCAGCGCGACGGATCCCCTGGCCGGCCAGAGCCTGATGAGGGATGTCGAGGCGTATGTCGGCTTTGGCGTTCACAACAGTGGCGGGGAGGGGGACACAGCGACCTCCGCCTGGCTCGCCGATCACTGGCGATCGCTGGGCTTTGAGGTCGAGCAGCCGGCTTTTCAGATACCGCGCTCGCAGACCACGCTCGCCCGCCTCGAGGCCGGCGGGCAGGTATTTGACGGGTTCGCCCAGCCGCCCCTCGCGCTGACGCCGCCGGAGGGCGTGTCCGCAGAGCTGGCGCTGTTTGACCCCGCCGCGCCGCAGGCGGTCGCCGGCCGGCTCGCCATTGTCTTTGTTCCGCGCGCGCGCAATGCGTTATCGCCCGCTGAGGCCTATCGTAAGGCCGCAGCAGCAGCAGCAGCGGCCGGCGCCCGGGGCGTCATCATTGCCGTCTCCAGCCCCTCAGGCGAGGTCGCCGCCATCAATACACCGCCGGATGCAACCTTCCCCATTCCCGTCCTGATGCTTCCACAGCGCGACAAGACCCGCCTTGACGCCGCCATCAGCCAGGGTCCCGCGACCCTGCGTATCGCGGGACCCGGCGGATCGACCGAGGCCCGCAACACCATTGCGCGCTATGGCGCTGAGGGCCCGTGGGTGATCATCTCAACACCCCAGAGCGGCTGGTTCACCTGCGGGGGCGAGCGCGGTCCCGGCATCGCCATGTCCCGCGCGCTCTCGACCTGGGCTCTCCGGCAGTCCTTCGCCTGCCGCTGGCTGTTTATCGCCACCTCCGGGCATGAATGGACCGATACCGGCGCACACATCTTTCATCAGACATCCGCGCCCGATCCGTCCGAAACGGCGCTCTGGCTACACCTCGGCGCAAGCTTTGGGGCCCGCGGCTATGAAGAGACCGATCAGGGGCTTCGCCCCCTTGAGACGCCCAATCCCACGCGCTCCTTCATGGTCAGCGCTGACATGGCCCCCTTCGCCCGGCGCGCCTTTGCGGGACAGCCGGGCATTTCCGATCCGTTGCTGGCGGATGCTGCAACCGCACGCGGCGAAATACGCCTCGCCATCGCCGAAGGTTATCCCAGCACCGCCGGGTTCTGGGGCGCGCACGCCCTCTTCCATGACCCGACGGATGACGCCAGCGCCACAAGCCCCACGATCATGGAGCCGATCGCGCGGGCCCTTGCAGCCATGCTGCAGGACAAGCTGAAGACCCTCTGACAATCACCTGACGGGCGGTGAGACCTCATGCGCGGATCGGACGATCTGACCCTGCTCGACGACTTTGCCGTTGATCCGTTTCTCACAGAACGCGCTGAGGGCGGCGTCCTCGACGCCGTCTACGCCGGCGAGCGCGTGCCCATGCTTCTGCGCTATAGGGATGTACGCAGCTGCGCCAGGGACTGGTCGCGCTACAGCTCGGATGCGCCCATGCGGGTTCCTGTCCCATCCGAAGAGACGGTCCGCAGCGTTCGTCAGCTGCCGATCGAGACCGATCCCCCCCTCCATACCCGCCTGAGGGCGTTCCTCGAGCCGGTCTTCCGGCGCCCCATGACGGAGGCTTACGTCTCAGCCCTTGATGCGCTCATCGACCGCCTTGTCCTCACAGCTGTGGCCGCCGGCGACATCGAGATCGTGAGCGCTCTGGCCCTGCCCATGCAGTCCCACGCGCTGGCGCTGCTCCTGGGCATGCCCTCTCATCATGCTGACCTCTGGCGGTCCTGGGGCGTCAGTCTCTTCCATGGTGAGACCGACGGCGCGGCCGCCGGGCAGGCGCTCGAGGCCTATCTGCGCGCACAGATCGCCCGCGCCCGCACCGCGCCTGATGAGGCGGACATTTTCGCCATGCTCGTGCGCGCGCGCCTGGATGGCGCAGCGCTGAGCGAGGAGGATATCCTTGGCATCACAAACCTCACTTTGCAGGCGGGCGCGATACGCTCATTCATGCGGCGGCCTTCCTGATCGCAACCTTCGCTGCACGTCGCGACGCGCTCCTCGCCATTGCAGGCGATCGCCTGCGTGTCAGTCTCGCGGTCGAGGAAGTCATCCGTTTCCTCTCTCCCCTGACGCATATCGGCCGTGTCTGTCCCCAGGGGGCGCAGGCTGGCGAGGCTGATATTTCGCCGGGCGGGCGCCTGTCGCTCGGCTGGGCGGCGGCTAACCGTGATCCGGCGATCTTCGAGGCCCCCAACGTGCTCAGACTGGAGCGCTCGCCCAACCCCCATATCGGCTTTGGCAGCGGGCCACACGCCTGTCTTGGCGCACATCAGGCCCGCAGCGTCCTGCGCAGTCTGATCGGGGCGCTGGCCAGACATACGGACGCTATAAGCCTGGAGCGCGCTGAGGTGCGCACGGAAAGGTTCGGCGGGATCCTGAGGCCCATAGGGTTCAGTGCGCTCCATGGCCGGCTGTCGCCGCGCACCTGATGCGATGACCCGATCCGCGCCGCCGCGTGAGGCCGCCCCGGTCCGGCCGGATGGCGAGGGCCGCTTACGCCCTGACCTGTCCGGGCATATATCTGCGACAAACACCCCATAAGAACTTTGCGTGTCAGGGTCACGGGAGGGCTGTTGTCATGTCGCCCATCTGCTCAGATGGTGATGACCGGAGATCCCTATCCGAAGGGAGAGGAACAGGATGAGGCGCAGTGTGATCCGGCATAGTGTGATCTGGAGCAGAGGAGGCGTCATGGCCCTCATTCCGCTTCTGGCGATGAGCATTCTTTTGGCGTCCTGTGTTCTCGGCGAGCCTGCAGCCCGTCCCTCTCAGGACCAGCCGCAGACGGCTGCACGCAGCCAGGCAGGCCCCGCCCGTCCGCCCAATATCGTCATTTTTCTGGCCGATGATCTGGGCTATGGCGGGCTTGGCGTTCAGGGCGATGCAGAGGCGCGCACGCCCCATATCGACGCCCTTGCGCACAGCGGCGTGCGCCTCACGAACGCCTATGCCAATCACCCGGTCTGCAGCCCAAGCCGCGCTGCGCTGATGACCGGGGTCTACCAGCACCGCATGGGCTTTGAGTTCAATTCCGGCTCGCCCGCCAACACCAGTGACAGGTTCGGAATCGCGCTCAGCCAGCCGACCCTGCCCGAACGCCTGAAGGCGGCCGGCTACGCCACCGGCATGTTCGGAAAGTGGCATGTCGGTTTCCGGCCCGAGACACAGCCGCTTGCACGCGGTTTTGACGCCTTCTATGGTCACCTGTCCGGCGCCCACGCCTATACGCCCGATGGCGTTGGCGAACGCGGCGCGGGACGCGTCTCCATGATGCGGGGCGCGCAGCCGGCCAGCATGCCGGCCCACCTCACCGAAGCCTTTGCCGAGGAGGCGGTGGGGTTCATCCGCGCCCACAAGGATCGGCCGTTTCTCCTCTATGTGCCGTTCAACGCCGTGCATTCTCCCATGCAGACAACGCCGGCCTATGAGGCGAAGTTCGCCCACATCCAGAACCGCACCCGGCGTATTCATCTGGCCATGCTGGCGGCCATGGATGATGCGGTCGGACGGGTGGTCAGTGAAATACGCGCCCAGGGCCTGGATGCGCAGACGCTGATCATGTTCTCCAGCGATAATGGCGGCCCGACACAGGAGACGACCTCCTCCAACGGAGCGCTCAACGGGGTGAAGGCGACCGTGCTTGAGGGCGGCATTCGGGTGCCGACCCTGTTCCGCTGGACGGGACACATTGAAGGCGGCCGCACCATCGACACCCTCGCCATGGGATTTGATCTGACTGCGACCGCTCTGGCCGCGGCGGGTGTTCCTGCAAGCGGCCTTGATGGCGTCGACCTCATGCCCTGGCTCACCGGGGCAAGAACCGGAGACGCCCATGAGGCGCTTTTCTGGCGTGCAGCCGGGCAGGGGGCCGTACGATCCGGAGACTGGAAGCTCGTCAAGAATGGCGAGACCTATCACCTGTTCAATCTCAGAAGCGACATAGGAGAGCGAAGGGATCTCGCCGCCGCCCGTCCGGATGTCGTCGCAGACCTCAGGGCGCGCTATGCTGACTGGAGCGGGGCGATGACCGAGCCTCTCTGGATCCGCAATGAAAAGGCTGAATCCAACCCGCGCGCCGCGCTGGACCGCTCGCGCAGCTCTGCGCAGGTTGAGGCCTTTATTCGCGGCGAACGTCCGCAGGTCAGTGCAGACGACTGAGAGGCAGACAGGACGCAAGGCAAAGCCACCGGATCTGCCTCAGCCGCGCGCTGCGGCGGCTGAGGGTCACAGGAGGGCTGTGGTCATGACGCGTGGCCTCACACCTCATGACGGCGTTAAGGCCCATGTCGGAATGAGTCGTCGACGTGATCGGAATGCGCGATCAATCTGCCCGCTGCACCATCCAGCGCTGGCGCCGCGCGGGTCCGGGCCAAATACGCCCGCCCGGACGATCGGGCAGCGCTATCGTCAGCAGCACATCGACATTGAGCCGTGGCTGAAAAAGAGATGGCTTGCGTTTTCAGCTCAAAATGAATCGTATTCTGACGCGTGCGGAGGGTTCGATGACGTCCTGGCCGGTTCAGGACGCCAAAGCCCGTTTCAGGCAGATGCTGGACAGCTGCCTGATGCAAGGTCCGCGCGCAAGGTCCGCCAGTCGTGACCCGAAACGCGCGTAACGTGCGCCATTTTGGGGTGAAGACGCTGGACCCGTTCCGGGTGGGTGAGTGTTTCAGCTCCGTTTTCCGTGGCTGCAACTGCGCCCGTCAAACCCAACACGTAATCTGACGCCGTCTGCGCTTTTGACGTGGAGGTGAGGAAGGCGCCTGAGTTCATCCTCCGCCATAAAAATCCGCTATGGAGAGGCCATCGCCCCCGCTCAGCGGCGAGCCGTCGTCAGGCCGGTCGCCGATGATCTGCTCGCGCCACGGGATAAAGCCCCCGTCCGGCGTCGTGGCTGAACTCAGCGTCCTCCTGGCGCGCCTGCCGCCGCCTCCGGAGCAGGCCGGTCTGCATGCGGCTCGCCGCTGCATCCGCACGCCAGAACGCCCATGGCAAGAGCGGACCGGGCCCCACCTCGGAGGTGATGGATCGAGGAATGGTGCGTTCTTTTCATGTCGGCTATAGAAGGGAATGCCTGAGCATGCGTCACGTGAGCGGGCGGGATAGCTGGTCACTCTGGGCCCATCCCGGCGCTTCGGCGGCAGGCAGACATGAGCGCCGGTTAGCGGAGGTGAGCAGGCACATGACGGACCTCGATAAGCTCCTGACCGAGCGCGAATGCGAACGGCTGATACAGCTTTACTGTCACTGGACTGACCATGGCGAGGCGGCGCGCGTGGCCGACCTGTTTACTGAGGATGGCGTCTGGGCCTCGGCCGATAATACGATGAACGGACGGGAGAGCATCCGCCGGGGCTTCCAGGCCCGCCAGGCCAATACGCGGCGCATGTCGCGCCATATCTGCACCGGCGCTCTCATTGATGTCATCGACGCTGACAACGCATCAGGCGTCGTCTATCTCACGCTGTATCGTCACGACGCAGAGGCCGGCCGGACCACATCGCCGACCCAGGCGCCCAGTATGATCGGCGAGTACCGCGACCGGTTTGTCCGAACGGCGGCCGGATGGCGCATCCAGCGCCGTGAGATTCATATATCTTTCATCGGAGGGGATAAGGTCTATGCAGGCGAAGTCTGAACCCGGCCGGCATCAGGGGCGCTCGTTCATCATTACGGGCGCAGGTAGCGGGATCGGTGAGGCGAGCGCCCGCAGGCTGGCCGAGGAAGGCGCGGCCATCACCCTGGCTGATGTCCGCGGGGAGCTGGCCCACTCTGTCGCCTCATCCATCCGCGCCGCCGGAGGCCGCGCAGAAGCCGTCATCTGCGATGTGGCCAGGGAGGAAGAGGTAGCCGCCATGGTCGCTGCACATATTGACGCGTTCGGGCCGCCTGATGGTCTTTATGCAAATGCCGGTACAGCCGGACGCGGGTGGATACATGAACTGCCGCTCCATGAATGGGAGCGTATCATCTCCATCAATCTCACTGGCCCCTTCCTCTGCGCCAAGCATGTCCTGCCCCATTTTCTCGAGCGGGGAGGCGGCGTGTTCCTCTCGACCGGCTCCATCGCCTCGCTGGTGATCGGGGGAGGCGGATCAGCCGCCAGCTATGCCGCCTCCAAAGGCGGCGTCCTTCAGCTGACCCGGCAGGTCGCCGTCGACTATGGCGATCGGGGCATACGCGCAGTCTGTATCTGTCCGGGCGCAGTGGAGACCAATATCGCAAGGCATGGCCAGGAAGAGCGCCTGCATCTCTCCGGATCGAATGCGCCGCCCCTGCCGCGCAGCCGGTTCAGGACGCCTCTGCCGCGGTCGGCCGCACCCGCGGAGGTAGCCGCCGCCGTATCCTTCCTGTTGTCTGAAGATGCCTCCTTCATCACCGGATGCGCCTTCCTCGTTGATGGCGGACTGACCGCCATCTGAGAGCCGCCCGCTCGCAGCCAGGTGTCGGCGCGCGGGTGGCGGCCCTTCAGACAGCCTGTGTGTCCGACGTGTTCAGCGCTCCCCGCCTGTCATACGGGTCGGCGAGGACCACGCCATGAAGCCATCCGTCTGCAGGATGCGGACATAGTAATAATCCCCCTCGCGCGCTGAGCGATCCTCGAAACGGAAGCTCCGGTCGCGTTCGCTCACAGGCGCCACAAAGCTCGCCTCGATAACGTCGTCCGCGAATTTAGAACTGGCCGGGACGCTGACAGGTCCGCGCGCCGCCTCTGACAGGCTGACTGTGGCTGTAAGCGGCTCAATCTCCGTCAGCGCCCGGGCGTAGCCCAGCCCGGACTGTCCCCCGATGGCAAGGCTTGAGGCGGGGCCAATGTCCTCGAGGTGAATAAGAATATCCTTAGGCGCGCCATGCGTCCTCAGATTGAGGTCGATCCGGCTGCGATCAGCGCTGCTCCAGGCCAGACTTTCGGTATAGATGTTGGTGTGGCCGTCAGCCTCGATACGCGTTATGCGCGCATCCTTCACCTGCAGCGTCAGTGTCCAGTTGCGCGTCTCGCGCGAAGCGACCAGATGCGCATTCGGATCGGACTCTGAGAACAGGCGGACGCGAAGCAGACCGCTGCGCCCGGGAGGAGAGGAAAGGCGCGTATAATCGAGCGTCTGGGCGTCGCGTCCGTTCTTGACCAGCGTAATGCTCGCAATCGGGGCGACGCCCGCCGTAAGACCCTCAATGAGCGCGTCCGGCCTCACCTCAATCTCCCGGGCGGTTGAGCCGTTGACCGATGTACGCAGGGCGATCCGGGCCCCGTTCGTGGCGTAGCCCTCGCGTGCATAAAGCGCGTCGAAAATGGAATCTGTTGTCCGCTCGGCCGCATAGACCGCGGCGAGGCCCCCCGGAAAATCGCTCTGCGGCGTATCACGGCGCAGCACGCGCAGGCCGGGATGCTCCGTATGGCTGTCCGAGCCTCCGAGGAAGCCGATGCGGTGGCCCTCGGCCAGATAGGCCTTGCCCAGCCATTCGAAGGCACCGTGATTGGAGGCGATCTCGACCATGCGCTCAACCGCCGGATCGCTTGTCTTGAAATCACCCGCCATGTGCGCATGAGGAATGACAACGACATCGCCCTGCGCATTCTCAGCCTTCAGCCTGGCATAGAACGGGGGCAGGGTTGGCGCTTCCTGTACCGGCACGCGCCGAGCCGCCCCGTTACGACGGAAGATAACATTGTGATGTCCGCCAAAGGCGGACTGCTGGGTCCATTCATATCCGATAAAGGCTATGAACTGCCCCTCCTTCGTGAAGGAGCGCGATCCCCTGCGAAGCGCTTCCCACTCGCCATCATCCATCCAGAGATCGTGTTCGGAGAGGGCCGCAAAATCGAGACGGGCGTCATCACGGGCAAAGGTGTAATAGCCATCGACGGTGCCATTGCCCTCGGCGAAGCCTGAATGTCCATGCGTCTCGCCCCAGAAGATGCGCGATGCGGGGCTGTCTTCAACCAGCGTCGGGTTGGTTTCGGACGACAGCTGGCCATCCTCAGACACCACCGCCAGACGCTTTACACCTGCCTCGCCATAGCAGACCCCGTCGATGAACTGGACAGCTGGCCCGCCGGCTGCAAGTCGCCCCAGAACGCGAGACCCGTCCTTGAGAAGATAGGCCGGCGCAGCAAGCGCTGACCGGTTGAAATAGCGATCCTCTGTGCGCACCGCGATGCGCGCGCACTCGCCTGTCCTCACCACGGAGGGCGCAAAGGCGCGCACGCTCACCGTCTCAGGCAGACCCGAGACAGGGAACTGGATTTCCGGGAGCACAATTGTCGGAGATGTGGCGCTGTGGCGAACCCAGACGCGCATGCGCAGGCCCGAGGTCTGGAAGTTCGGAACGAGATATCCGCGCGATCCGCCCTGTCTGTCTCCCAGGGTGATAACGACTTTATCGCCTTTCTCAAGTCGGCCTTCGGCGAGCTTGAAAAATGGCCGGTCGCGCGGGGCGCCCGTGATGGCCCCAGACATGATCGGCCCGACAAGCTGGCTTGCAAGCTCGAAGCGGACACCCGGGCGGGACGCTGATACGGACAGATAATTGTCCTGTGCGGGATCCTCCGTCTGAAACGCGATACCGCCGATATAGATATAGGGCGTGAACAGTATGCCGCCGCCCGTCTCTATAGCGACATCGCCGACCTCATACTCCTGGACCACGGACACGTAACTGTCGGCGACGAACGGTCCTGGCGTCAGCGCGCGAAGCGCGCCTGACCCTGTCGGGTGAGCCTCCCGCCAGGCCAGTTCGCGGATCATATCGTCGGTATTGCTGAAGGCGCGCCTCAGAGCCGCTTCACCGGACTGTGCAAAATCCGGACGGCGCGCAAGCTGCGATGAGAAGGACGGGTTCATCTCCAGGCCGGCGCGCGCCGCAGCGTTACCCCAGCGCCAGAAGACCGACATGCGCGTCTCGTAATTCGTCATGCCGGTCGGGGCGAGGGCGAGATCGCGCTTGAGCGCCTCAACCTCCGCACGCAACTCTTTATCGAGGTAATCCCCCGAACCGTCAGCGTGTGAAGCGGCCGGAGCAGGCGGGCCGCCAAGCAGCGGCGCGCAGGCCAGAAGACCAAGGGCGACCACAGCCACGGAGATCATCCAGACAGAGGCGCGCTTCATGCTCAATACTCACCCTCCCGCTCGCAGGACCCCGAACCGGTCGAATGCCGGCCCTCTGACCTCTCCCGCCGCCCGGCGCGTCCCTGCCGGAAGCGAGTTGACCTGACGGTCGCTAGGAGAGATCGCCATGTCTGTAAAGGACCGGCGCGGGTCATCTCCCCGGTGCACCTTTGCCCCGGACCGGGTCTCGCCCCCGGGAGGCTGGCGGACGGTCCGCCGCCATCTTGCGCCCGCTTCGCAGCAGGCGATCGACTCGCGCCCTGAAAAAGCAGAGAGTGAGCTTACAGCAGACGCTGGCCCGGTTTGCATCCGGATCGTCCAGCTTCAGACGTCTCGTTCAGCAGGGAGCCTGTCGCATGTCGTCATCTCATCTGGCCAGCCTTGCCTCGGCCTGCGCCGTGGTCCTCATGTCAGCCGGCGCCGCCCTGGCGCAGAGCGATCCGGTCAAGGCGCGGCCTGACCTCCAGGGCTTCTGGACCAACCAGTCAGTCACCAAGCTTGAGCGCCCCCAGGGCGCAACCCAGCTCGTTGTGACTGAAGCCGAGGCGGCGGAACTTGAGCGCCGGAATGTCTGGAACCGTCAGTATCAGGCTCAGTCGGGCATCGTGGATGTCAACAAACCGCCTGAGGCCGGAGCTGCGGAATTTGCGACCCAGGGCTATAACGCCTTCTGGATTGATCCGGGACGCAGGCTCGCCAGCGTCAGGGGCGGCTATCGCACGTCCATGATCATCGATCCGCCAAGCGGTGCAATCCCCTGGAAACCGAACGGTCGCGCAATGATCCAGCAGCAGTCCGGTAAACCGCCGGTCGGCCGCTTCGACGGCATCGAAACCCGCCCGCTCGCTGAACGCTGCCTGATGAGCTTTTCGAACGCCGGCGGACCCGTCATGCTGAACGGGCTCTATAACAACACCTATCAGTTCGTGCAGGCCCCGGATCATGTGATGATCCTCGTCGAGATGAACCATGATGCGCGGATCATCCCCACCTTCGCAAGCCGCCAGGAAGCCCTCGCCAGCCGGCGACCGGAGGCTATTCAGCCATGGATGGGTGAGTCAGTGGGGTGGTATGAAGACGGCGCCCTCCTCGTTGAGACAGTCAATCCCAATCCCTGGCAGCGCGCCATGATCACCCGGACGGGCAAGGTGACCGAGCGGTTCACGCGCTGGTCGGAGGACCAGATCCTCTATGAGTTCACCGTCGAGGACCCGACCCTGTACACCCAGCCCTGGAAGGGCGAGATGAGTTTCACAACGTCACAGGAACCCCTCTACGAGTATGCCTGCCACGAAGGCAACCATGCCATGTCGGGTATCCTTGCCGGGGCCCGCGAGCTTGAGGCCCAGGGCCGTAACCCGGGCTCGAACTCCGAGGTCGAACGATAAAGGCCGTGCACAGCCGGTGCGGCCGTCATCCGGCGCCGCGAACACCTCAGCGCTCCGGGACGTTCTCCAGGCGCTTCGTAACTGTCGCAAAGAGGAAGACCACCATGACCCGTATGCTTCTGTGCGCCGCCGCGATGCTGCTGGCGGCTCCGGCCTTCGCCCAGGGGCCAGCTGCGCCTGCTGCAGGGCCCGCCCCGCTGCAGGTGCCCGATCCGACCTATGTCGTCATTCCCATGGAGATCACCGTCAACCGGCCTGTTGCTGATGTGTGGGCGCGCGTCGGCAAGTACTGCGATATCGCCGAATGGCTGCAGATCCCCGCGGGCTGCACCATCACATCGGGAAAGGATGGCGAGGTGGGGGCCGTGCGCACCGTGGGCGCCGAAATCCTCGTCGCACGGACCGAATACTCCTACACCTATGCCCAGCCCGTGCGCGAAGGGCGTCTGTACAACCTCTATCATGGTACACTTGAGGCGCGGCCGGTCGATGCCCGGACGACCAGACTTATTTATACGCTGATGTACGACAACTCTCTGGTGACAGGCGATAAACAGGCTGACATCGAGCGGCGGCGGACATCTTTCACGCGCGCGCTTGGAAACATGAAGATCCTTGCCGAGGGTGGACAGCTACCTCCGCCTGCGCCACGCGCCAACTAGGCGAGCGGGCTGGCCTGCATGAAACGGTCGCCGCCTGGTGCAGGGCGAGCCTCTCTTGAAGTCCGCCCGCCGCTCCTGCATGCTTGAACAATTGGGGTCGGGAATGAGCCGGCGCCTCGCCCCAGAGGGAAAACAAGCTGTGGTGATGAGGTTGCGGCGGCGGAGGGCCCGTTTCAGGCGGATGCTCAGGGTTCCGGGATCGCTGCTCCTGGCCTCTGCCTGGCTGGCCTCGCCCGTTCAGGCTGAAAAAGGCTTCAACCCGGCCCAGGCCGCGCTTGATAAGGATAGCAGCGGCGCGCTCTCCCCGAGCGAGGCGCCTGCGATCATCCAGCCCTTCTTTGCTGCAGCCGACGCCGATCAGAGCGGCGCGCTGAGCCCGGCGGAGCTGCATGAACTTCTCGCCCAGCTGCGTGCGCCGCGCCTGCCTGACGGACAGACCCCGCCGCCAGCCCCGGACCTGGTTCCCGCCGGCGCGGCCATCGCCTGGTCGGATGTTGACGCCTACCTCGCCCGCATGACGAAGGACCTGCCCCTTGAGGGCGCCAGCCTCATTGTCATGAAGAACGGCCAGATCATTCACGAGCAGAGCTTCGGGCTCTATGACGCCCACACCCAGATCCCGATCGCCTCAGCGACCAAATGGCTCAACGCCGCCCTTATCATGACGCTTGTCGATGAAGGAAAGCTCAGCCTCGATGCGCCCATCTCAACCTATCTGGACTGGGCAGACGCAGAAAAGGGCAGGGCCACCCTGCGCCAGATGCTGTCGCACACCGGCGGCTTTGGTCAGGACCATCTGGCCGCCCAGCCCCGCTCCTTCTCCCTTGAAGCCTCGGCGCGCGAGGCGTTCTCGCGTCCGCCTGTCGGACCGCCCGGCGTACAGTTCCGCTATGGCGGCGTCGGCATGCAGATCGCCGCCTATATCGCTGAAAAAGTATCCGGACAGCCTTATGCTGAACTCTTTGAACAGCGCCTGGCGGCCCCGCTCGGCATGACGGATACCTATATCGGCTTTGCACAGCGGCGCGAGCCACGCGCGTCCATCACCAATCCGATCGCAGCCGCCGGCGGGTATTCAACGGCAGCCGACTATTCCCGGTTTCTCGAGATGCTTTCCGGAGGCGGCGATTTCCGCGGCCGGCGCATCCTTTCGCAGACGGCGATCAGCGAGATGTTCCGGGACTATACAGGCCGCAGCGCCCGCCTGGGTCAGGCCACAGGCGTTGGCGAGGCCAGCGGCTATGGCCTCGGCGCCTGGTGTGACCGCATCGCGGCCGACAAAGGCTGCAGCGTGGTCCAGTCAGGCGGCGCCTTTGGAACATCACCGACGGTGATGGTCGAGGAAAAGGTAGCTGTTCTGCTGATGGTCAAAGACCGCATGCCCCTTGTGCGTGATCACTGGAGGCGCATCACCGATGCTGTCCTCACACTTCTCAGATAGAACCGAAGCGCCGGGCCGGCGGGCCTACCAGGTGTCGATATTGGGGCGCTTCTTGGAGGTCCGGACCGGAGCCGGTGGGAGGGATGAGAGCGCGCCAAGAATGTAACGCCGCGTTGTCGCCGGATCGATCACATCATCCAGCTCAAAATGCGCCGCCATGTTGACGGCCTTGCCCCGCTCATAGGCCTGAGCCACCATCGTTTCGAAACGCGCCCTGCGCCCGGCAAGGTCAGTGATCGCCTCAAGCTCCTTGCGGAAACCCAGCTTGACCGCACCCTCGAGGCCCATACCCCCGAACTCGCCTGTTGGCCATGTCAGCGTCAGCATCGGCGCCCGGAAGCTGCCGCCCGCCATGGCCTGGGCTCCAAGACCATAGGCCTTACGGATCACCACGGATATCAGGGGCGTCGTGAGGTTTGCACCGGTCACCATAAGCCGCGATGCGTGGCGCACCACCGCCGTGCGCTCGATCTCCGGGCCAACCATGATGCCCGGGCAGTCGATGAGCGTCAGGATAGGAATGTCAAAGGCGTCGCACAGCTGCATGAAGCGCGCGGCTTTGTCAGCCCCCGGGGAATCGACCGCGCCTGACAGATGCCCCGGATGGTTGGCCACCACCCCTATGGCCCGTCCCTCCATGCGGATCAGCGAGGTGATGATGCCCGGGCCCCAGCCGCGACGCAGTTCAAGGACCGAACCTGTATCGGCCAGGCCGTCGATGACGTGACGCATGTCATAAAATCTCAGACGGTTTTGAGGAACAATGCGGCGCAGGCCGCGCGGGTCAGGCGCGCTCCATGTCTCCAGCGGGCCCTGGAAATAGGACAGATAGCGACGCGCCACGTCCACCGCCTCAGCTTCATCCCTGACGGCGATGTCGACGACGCCGTTGGCGACCTGAACCTCAAGGGGGCCAACCTCCTCAGGCCTGAAGACGCCCAGGCCGCCTCCCTCGATCATGGCGGGCCCGCCAACGCCGATATTGGATCCCTCCGTGGCGATGATCACATCGCAGCAGCCAAGGAGTACGGCATTACCTGCAAAGCAGCGACCCGTCGTGACGCCGACCAGCGGGGCGAGGCCCGAGAGACGGGCAAAGTAGTTGAAAGCCAGGCAGTCGAGGGCCGCCACGCCGGGTACATCCGTATCGCCCGGCCGGCCGCCGCCGCCCTCAGCGAAGAGAACAACCGGCAGCCGGTTGCGCTCGGCGATCTCGAACATCCGGTCCTTTTTGGTATGGTTGTTCTTTCCCTGCGTGCCGGCCATGACCATGTAGTCATAGCTCATGGCCATCACACGCGAGCGCCCGGCCGGAAACAGCGCGCCGTTCACATGTCCAAGGCCGCACACCATGCCATCGCCAGTCGTGTTGGCGATGAGGTCTTCCAGGCTCCTGCGCCGCCTCTGGGCGGCGAGAACCACTGAGCCGTATTCAACGAAAGATCCCGGATCGCACAGGTCCGCAATGTTCTCGCGCGCGGTGCGCCGGCCAGAGGCCCGTCTCCTGGCCACCGCCTCCGGGCGGCTTTCATCCTGGCCGGCCGCACGCCTCGCCAGCGCCTCAGCCAGATCCGGCCGGATAAAGTCAGGATCATCGCTCAGGGCGCTTTGCCTCTCAGGGGCGGCGACCTCCTGAGGCAGGAGACGAACAAGGCCGTGTCCCTCAAAGACCGTATCGCCCGGCGCAGCGCCGAGGCGCTCGACAATGCCGCTGATGGAAGCGGTCACCTCGTGCTCCATCTTCATCGCCTCCATCACGGCGAGGACGCGGCCCGCCCAGACCTCATCTCCCGGGGCGACGGCAAGACTGACGAGCGTGCCCTGCATCGGAGCCGGCACCCAGCCCGGTCCGGCCTGCTCCGGCGCGCTTTGGGTATGGCCCTGCGGTGGGGCCTGCAGGAGTGTTTGTCCGGGGCCGCCCTGGCGGCCGTGGGAGAGAACGCCGAGAGGATCATCCGATCCGATCCGCGCGCCGGCGACGCCACGCCCGGGTGCGGCCTCATCCGAAGAGGCCGCACCGGCCAGCGGGGCAGGCGCGGCTGCAATCAGGCGTGCGGCGATGCGGTCTATCAGCAGCGTATCAGCCCGGCCGTCCAGAACGTCAGGCTCGGCCAGAAGCGCGCGCAGGAAAGAGATATTGCTCACAACCCCTTCAAGCCGCGTCTCGGCGAGGGCGCGGCCAAGGGCCTGCATGGCGGCGGCCGGATCCGCTTCCCGGACACGGGCGATGAGCTTTGCAATCATCGGATCATAGGCCGGCGATGTCAGATAGCCTGAATAGGCCGCCGCATCCGTTCGCACGCCCGGTCCCGAGGGCGCTTCCCAGACAGATATCAGCCCGCCGCCCGGCCGGGCCGAGCCGTCCGGCTGCATGGTCTCAAGATTGATGCGGGCCTGCACGGCAAACCCGGGCGCCTGCTCCGGCCGGGGCTGGCTGAGGCCAAGATCCGTCAGGGATGCGCCCCGGGCCAGCCTTATCTGGGCTGAGACCAGGTCAACGCCGAGCACTTCTTCGGTGACGGTGTGTTCAACCTGGATGCGTGCATTACCCTCGATGAAGACAAAGCGCCTCGCCTCATCGTACACGAGAAACTCCATCGTCCCTGCGCCGCGATAGGCGCTGGCGCGGCTGAGGGCGAGGGCCGCCTCATGGATCTGCGCGCGCAGGGCCGCCGGCAGGAAGGGCGCCGGGGCTATCTCGATCAGCTTCTGCCGTCGCCGCTGAAGGGTGCACTCCCTGTCGAGAAGATGAATGACGCTGTGGCCATCGCCGAGTATCTGAACCTCGACATGGCGGGCTGCGGGTATGATCTCCTCAACATAAAGAGCTCCCTCGCCAAAGGCTGTCAGAGCCTCGGAGGAGGCGCGCTCGAAGGCGTCCCTGAGTGCGTCCTCATCCTCAACCACCCGCATGCCGCGCCCGCCGCCGCCCGAGACCGCCTTCAGCATCATCGCGCGCTGCGGATCCAGCGACCTCAGAAAGGCAAGAGCCGCCTGATAATCGACAGGACCTTCCCCGCGGCTCACGGGAACTCCGCACGCAGCCGCAAGCCTGCGCGCCGCGACCTTGTCGCCGAACGTCTCAAGGGTCTCAGCTGACGGCCCGACGAATGTCGCTCCTGCGGCCGCCACGGCCTTCGCGAAGGCGGCAGTCTCACTGAGAAAGCCATAGCCCGGGTGAACCAGCTCCGCACCGCTCTGCCGGGCGGCCTCAACCACCGCCGCGATATCAAGATAGGCTTTCGGACCGCGCCCCGGGATCAGGATGGCCTCATCCGCCCGCCTGACATGCAGGCTGGCCTCATCATCCTGCGGAAAAATGCTGAACGTTCGCAGGCCGAGGCCGCGGGCGGCGCGGATGATGCGGACGGCGATCTCGCCACGGTTGGCGATCAGAAGCCCCTGTCTCATGATGGCGTAGCGATCCTTCCTGGGTGAACGCGTCGTCCGCCCCCGCCGCCTAGCGCGCGGCGGGCGGGTCAGAATAAAGCTGGCACCATACCCTTGCCCCGCCGGCAGACAGCGTCACCGGGGGAGGCGCCATACTGCAGCGCTCCATCGCGTCCGGACAGCGCGTATGGAAACGGCAGCCCGCCGGGATGTTGCGGGGGCTGGGTATCTCGCCGATGACGGGCGCGCGCGGGCGTGAGGCCTCGGCCAGAGGGTCGTGAGACGGAGCGGCCGCCATCAGGGTGCGGGTATAAGGATGACGCGGCGCCCTGAAGATCTCGTCTGCCGGGGCGAGCTCAACAAGGCTGCCAAGATACATGACCGCGACACGGCTGGAGATATGGCGCACGACCGACAGGTCATGCGAGATGAAAAGATAGCTCAGCTTCAGACGGTCCTGCAGGTCCATCAGGAGGTTGAGGATCTGCGACTGGATGGAAACATCAAGGGCGGAGACCGGCTCATCGCAGATGATGAGATCGGGCTCAAGGGCGAGGGCGCGGGCGATGCCGATGCGCTGGCGCTGCCCCCCGGAGAACTCATGCGGATAGCGCCCCGCCATGTTCGGCAGGAGGCCCACCAGGTCCATGAGATAGGCGATGCGCTCGCGATAGGCGCGGCGGTCACGCGCCAGGCCAAGGACGACCAGCGGCTCGCCGATAATGTCGCGCACGCACATGCGCGGATCCAGCGATCCGTAAGGATCCTGGAACACCATCTGCATGCGCCGCCGGAAAGGTTTCATGGCGGATACGCCAAGCTCTGTGATATCCGTCCCGTCAAAGATGATGCGTCCTGACGTGGCCTGCTGCAGTCGCATGATCGCCAGCGCCGTCGTCGACTTGCCACAGCCGCTTTCCCCCACAAGGCTCAGCGTCTCGCCGCGGCGCAGCTCGAAAGACACGCCGTCAACGGCGCGTATGGAGGCGACTTCCCGCGGCCTCAGAACGCCTTCGGTGACCGGAAAGGCGACAGCCAGGTCCTCCACCCGCAGGAGTACATCGCCGTTCAGCGGGGCGGAGGCAGGCTCACTCATCACGCACACAGGCAAAGGTATGGGAGGGGCCAGCCTGTCTTAAGGCCGGCGGGGCCGCCAGGCAGGGGTCCGCGACCAGCAGACAGCGCGGGGCGAAGGCGCAGCCGGGGGGCAGGGCGGCCAGATCAGGCGGCTGGCCGGCGATCGCATGCAGACGCTGGCGGACCTGTTTTGCCGCCCCTGGCGCAGACGTCATCAGGCCGCGCGTGTAGGGATGACGCGGCTGGCCGAACAGCTCCCTCACGGGTGCGGATTCTATGATCCGTCCGGCATACATGACCGCCACACGGTCCGCATAGCGCGCCACAAGTCCAAGATCATGCGTAATCAGGATGAGAGCGACACCCCTGTCGCGCGTCAGCGCCTTGAGAAGATCAAGTATCTGGGCCTGAACCGTGACATCAAGGGCCGTGGTCGGCTCGTCGGCAATCAGCAGTCGCGGCTCGCAGGCGAGGGCCATGGCGATCATCACCCGCTGACGCATGCCGCCGGAAAACTGATGAGGATAATCCTTCAGACGCTTTGCGGCGTCCGGGATGGCGACTGTCTCCAGAAGGCGGCCCGCCTGCGCCAGGGCCTCCTCCCAGGAGACGCCCTTATGCAGACGGATGGGCTCGGCGACCTGGCGGCCGATGGTCAGGGTCGGGTTCAGCGAGGACATCGGCTCCTGGAAGATCATGGCGATCCGATTGCCGCGGATCTCCCGCATGCGGGCGTCGCCGGCCCGGGCGAGATCCTCGTTGTCAAAACGGATCGCCCCTGTCTCGATGCGGCCGGCGGCGCCAAGAAGGCGCAGGATCGACAGAGCGGTCACGCTCTTGCCAGACCCGCTCTCGCCGACAATCGCCAGCGTTTCTCCGGCCTGAAGGCTCAAAGACACAGAGTTGACGGCGCGCACCTCGCCGCGTTCGGTACGGAAGACGACCGAAAGATCATCGATGTCCAGAAGCGCCGTCATTCAAATCCCATCCGGCGCTTCATGTCATGATCAATCCAAATGCGGGCGTAGATCGGCCCCGGCCGCACGGCCCCGGCCCGCACCTCGCCGCCGTAATTGCGCACCCAGGGCCACCAGGCCGTATAGAGATAGGGCGTCGGCAGCCACACATAGGGCGCTTTATCGATGATCTCGGCCGTCATCGATCGCACGGCTGCAATCGTATCGGCCTCATTGCGCATGCGGAAAGCCTCATCAATCCGGCGGTCAAAGTCAGGATCGGACCATTGCGAGGGGTTCCAGACCTGTCCGGTCTGGAAGTTCTTGCGCAGGCTCGAGAGCGGGGTCACATGCCCCGTATTCATAATGTAGGCCTCTGCATGCGTCCGCGTCGTCATGGCCGACAGGAAAGCGGCATATTCCATCGGCTGGATTCTGGCGCGCACGCCGATCTTTTCCCAGTAGCTCACGATCAGCGGAAGAAGATCCATTTGGTCGCTCGTGCAGCTGCAGACCTGGATGTTCAGTTCAAACCCGTCCGGCAGACCCGCCTCCGCCAGCAGCTGGCGGGCTTTCTCCGGGTCGTAGACAAAGAGCTCCTGGACCGAAGCAGGCATCTCCCCAAGCGGCTGGAAGTAGGGGCCGAAATCCGGAAGCTGCGGGAAGGCCATGACCTCGGCTTCCCCGCCATAATAGACCCTGACAATCTCCTGTTTGTTGACGGCGATGTTCAGGGCGCGCCGGACAAGACGATTGTCGAGCGGCGGCCGGTCGACGCGCAGCGCGATCAGCGTACCCTGGGGCGCAAGCCAGCGGTTCCACTGAAGCTCGGGCGTCGTCTCCTTCAGCTGGGGAACGTTGATCCAGCGTACGATCTCTGCGATGTCCAGTTTACCGGTGCGCAGGGCGCTGAGAAGGGTCGCCTCATCCTTGATGATACGGTAGTTTACGCTATCGACGAAGGGCAGCCTGTAGGTCTTCTGAGCGATCTCCTCGCTGTCCCAGTAATCGCGGTTGGCTGCGTAAGTCTGGACGCTGGCTGAGACATAGCGGCTGACAGAAAACGGTCCCGTCCCGGTGACATTGCGCCAGTCGCGGGCGTCAGCCCCGGCCATCTCCCGCGGCAGGATCGCATTGTAATAGCCATACCCCAGCCGATAGTCCCATTCATTATTGTAGTCCCTGAGATGGAACACGACGGTGTGGCTGTCGCGCGCCTCAACCCGATCAAGAAAGCCCATCATGGTCGGCTGGGCGCGCGGGCTGGCGCGCACATAGTCGAAGGAATAGACAACATCCTCCGCATCCAGCTCGCGCCGCTTCATGAGGCCGGGCTTTTCGGGGAAAAACACCCCGCGACGCAGGCGCATCACAAGCGTCAGGGGGTCTTCCCATTCCCAGCTCTCGGCAAGCTCGCCGCGCAGCGCATCGCGCGGAACAAAGACATCCATCGTGAAGGCATGGGGACCGCCCCTGCTGCGCGCCTTGCTGAGATCGGCCGACAGGAGGAGCTCCCTGACGGCGCCGGTATCATGGTTCTGCTTCCAGACCCAGTCTGCAGGATCCCACGACAGGGCTGACAGCGTCGCATAGACGGTCGCGACATTAAGCTCGCCGCCATACTGCGGCTCCGGGGAGGGCGTCATGGCCTCAGGGGGGGTGCGCGGCGCGCAGGAGGCCAGAAGGACCCCGAGGGCGCACATCGCCCCGGCCGCCATCCGCATGATGCCGCCTGCCTGTCTCATCGTGCTCCCCGCATCCGTGGATCCAGCAGGTCGCGCAGCGCATCGCCGAAAACATTGATGGCGTAGACAACAACCGACAGACACAGGCCTGGCGCCAGCGCCAGCCAGGGGCCCAGATACATGTAAGTCCGGCCCGATCCGCTCAGCATGCCGCCCCAGGTGGGCGCAGGCGGCGGAACGCCCAGACCCAGGAAGGACAGTCCCGCCTCCGCAAGGATCACCGCGCCCACCCGTGTCGTGAAAAGAACAAGCACAACCGGCATGATGTTAGGAAGAATATGACGCCAGAGTATGTAAAGATCGCTCGCCCCCGATGAGCGGGCGGCCGTCACATACATGCTGGAGCGCATGGCGATGACTGCGCTGCGCACGATGCGCGAGCCGCCGATGCCATAAAGAAGCCCCAGGACAAGAACGATCTGTCCCATGCCCGGGCCGATGATGGCGATCACGACAATGAGCAGGACGAGATCGGGAAACGTCATCCACGCGTCCACAGCGCGCTGCGTGACCATGTCATAGGGACCGCCGAAATAGCCTGAGGAAACGCCGATCAGGATTGAGATGAGCGTCGCGAAGGTCGCCGCCGAGACCGCCACGATCATCGAGACCTGACCGCCAATGAGGATACGGGAAAAGACATCGCGGCCAAGATGGTCGGTGCCGAACAGGTGCGCAGCCCCCGGCCCAACCAGCCGGCGCGCCATGTCGGTGTCATTGAGATCATAGGGCGCAAGAAGATCAGCAAAAACGCCGCAGAAGAGAAAAAGAAGAAAGACCGCCCCGCCCACCGCGCCCAGCGGCTTTGTGCGGATCAGGCGACCGATGAAAGCAGCGACCGGGCGGGGTGATGTCGGTGAGGTGGCAGGGGTGGTTGTGATGCTCACTGGCGCCTCACACGCGGATCAAGGAAGCCATAACTGAGGTCGACAACGAGATTGATCAGGAGAACGGCAAGGCCTACCACAAGAAAAATCCCCGATATGATCGGATAATCCCGCTGGGCGACCGCCTCGAGCAGCAGAAGCCCCATGCCGGGAATGGCGAAGATCTGCTCCATCACGACCGCCCCGCCGATCAGCAGCGGCGCCTGAAGGCCGATCAGGGTGACAACGGGGATAAGGCTGTTGCGCAGCGCATGGCGCAGGATAACGACGCTTTCGCGCAGTCCCTTGGCCCGCGCCGTGCGGATATAATCCTGACGCAGCACTTCGAGCATCATGGTGCGCGTCATGCGCATGGTCACCGCCGACAGCGACAGGCCCAGAAGAATGGCCGGCGGCAGCATATGACTGAGGTTGCGCAGCGGATCTTCGAAAAATCCGACATATTCCAGCTCAGGCGACCAGCGCCACCAGACGGAAGGGAACACCATCACCAGCGTGCCGAGCCAGAAGCCAGGTATCGAGAGCATGATGATGGAGAAGGATCGCGCCAGATAATCACCCATCGTGTCCTGGCGGATGGCCGAGTAAATACCGATGGGAATGGCGAGGCTGATGGAGACCATCAGCGCCAGAAGCCCCAGCTCGAATGTCACCGGCAGGCGCTCGGCGATGAGGGAGGACACAGACGTGTTCGTCCACAGCGATGAGCCAAGATCGCCCTGAACGGCCGACAGAAGCCACCGTACATACTGTTCATGAACCGGCTTATCGAGACCAAGGGCCGCCTCGATCGTCTGCCGGTCCTGGCCGGAGCCAAGATCGTTCTGCGCCAGCATCTGGTCGATGATGTCGCCGGGGATCGAGCGGATCGCAAAAAAGACAATCAGGCTGGCGAAGATAAGTGTCGGAACGAGCGCCAGGAACCTGCGGAGCACATAGTCACGCACGCTTCACCGCTCCGCTCCTGTCGCCCCTTCCGGATCTCATACAGCCATGTCTCATGCAGCCATGTCTCATGCAGCTATGTCTCCTGGCGTCATGTCTCCTGCCGTCATGTCTTCCGCCGTCTGGTCGTCTGGCTTCTGTCAGCACGCCTGTCCGCCGTATCCGAGCCTAGCCTCGGGTCGTCGCGCTGGCCAGTTCTCTCAGACCCGATCAGCCCCTCATCAGCTGACCCGGCCTAACTTACCGATCAGTCGGTTAACTTGATGTCCTATCCCTTCCTGCATGCCGGGCGCAAGGACCTCCACGGAGCTCGCCTCCTGCAGGCGGCTCAGCCCCTCGCCCGGCGCCGGCCCGACCGGTTCCTCACGCCCCGAGGCGGCCGGGAGGAAGAAGGCCCGCGACATCCGGGGAGGACGTTGGCGGGACAGATAACCTCGTGTAGAACAACCTTGCCGGGGCCGTGGCTGTTTGACCGAGCCCGGGCGCGCCGGCCGCCCGGCGTGACAGGAAGCCGGCGTGACAGGAAGCCCCGAGAGACTGCATGCTCCCAAAGTCGTCTGCAAAAAAAAGGTCGTCCGGGGATAAAAAGAAACCGCGCGCCCGCACGGCGCTCGGACAGGGACCCGGCCAGGGATCAGGAGTGGGGCCCGGACGGCCCCGGACGCCCGCCCGGAGACCGTCGTCCGGACAGCCTGCCCGGGAGGCCGGATCAGCCCCGGCGCTGGCCGCCTTTGACGGGCTCTCGGCGCGACGCAGGGATATCTACACCGAAGCCGCGCGCCTGTTTGTCACGAAAGGGTTTGCGGCGACCTCGATGGCCGATCTGGCCGACGCCGTGCAGATCACGAAAGCCGGGCTCTATCATTCCATCACCAGCAAGGAAGACCTTCTGTTCACCCTGATCAGCAGGGCGATGGACACCTTTGACAGGGACGTTCTTCATCCGGTCATGCAGGTCAGCGATCCCATGGAGCGCCTCAGACTGGCGCTGAGGCTTCATATTGCAAATGTCACCTGTCCGGATGCGGACGGGGCCCATCCGATGGTGCGGATCGCCGAGCAGGTCTCAGGCCTCTCGCCCGAGCGCCAGAAACATATCGCTGCGCGCAAGCGGATCTATCTCGACCTCCTGACCCGTACCCTTGGCGAACTCGCACATCAGGGACGCCTTGCCAGCGGGCTGGATACGCGCATCTGCGCACTCAGCCTGATCGCCCTCATCCTGGGCATCAACGGCTGGCGTCGTCCGGGCGGGCGCCTTACGGATGAGGCCATAAGCGCCCAGATCCAGGATATGGCGCTGCGGTCCGTCCTCAGGCCTTCGGAGTTTACATCCCGCTGAGGCGAAGTGTCGGCCTGCCGGCCGGCCTAGCCGGCCCACCGCATCCGCCCAACAGGAGCAGCCCCGCAAGGCAGGCTGATGACAGGCGCTCAGCGATCGTCCGTTACATCCGGCTTAACCCTGTCTCCTCGCCAGCCAGAGAACCGCACGCTGAAGCTGGAGCGCGACATCCTCTCAAAAGCCGCGGCCTGGTTCGCCCGGGAGGCGAGGGCGATCCCGTCGAAGGATTCCGTTTCGTGAGCGAGACCCGGGCCGCATTTCCGATCAACACCATGTGTACGCGCCGTCTGGCCGGTCGGGCGACCCCGATCGGCCACCCGGCGCGATATGGCAAAGTATGCCATTTTGATTGACAAAAATTGCCATTCTGCGGTATCCTCAAGAATGACAGGAGACCCGCCCATGGCCAGCATGAATGTATCCCTTCCCGACCCGATGAAGGACTGGGTCGAGGCGCGGCTCAAAGGTGGCCGCTTCAGCAACACCAGCGATTATGTCCGCCATCTCATCCGGCGCGACCAGGAGCGCGAGGAAGCCATCAAGGCGCTGCAGCAGGCGGTCGAGGAAAGCCTTGCCGGCGGACCCGCCCGTCCCTTCGACCTCAGCGATTTCAAGGCCCGCATGCACGCCCGCCATGCTCAGCGCTAAGCCGCTACCGGTCTGGCTCTCCTCCCGCGCCGAGGACGACATGGAGGACATCTGGCGCTACACGGCCGAGAACTGGTCCGTGGCGCAGGCCGACCGCTACTCCGACGCGCTGTCGGCCACCTTCGACTCCATTGGCCGCATGCCGGAGATCGCGCGCGAGCGGACGCAAATCAGCCCGCCCGTGCGCCTTCACCCCAGCGCGCAGCATGTCATCATCTACCGCATCCAGGACGACCGTATCGAGATCATGCGCGTGCTCGGCGGCAAGCAGGATTGGCTCGCCATACTCAAGGCGCTCGACAACTGACGCCCTTACCGTCGTCCACACAAGAGGGCGTCGCAGTGCAGCCGCCGGGCGACGACAAGGAGCCGAACCGGTTTGCCGGCGATGGGCATGTCCGCCAGGCGCCGCAGATACTTGCTGTGGACCCGCCCCGATCTCGCGCCGCAACCGGGACAGGCGCTCGCTGCGCACGCGGCTCGAGGCCGGATCAGGGTCCATTCTCCATCATTGGCGACATCATCAACGACAAAGCCGCGCGGAACGAGAGCATTCGGTCGGAAGGTCTGGCCCATGGCGTTGATTTCCTTTCTGAAACCAACGCCAGTCAGGACCTGGGTTCAACAAAACTGAGTCAGAGCCAACTCTGCGTGCCGATTGACAGACCGGAGCGCCGCCGCCGCCGGAGCGCGGAGGAACGCTCGACGATAGCTAGCTGAAAGCCATCCCGCGCACTCTGATGACGCACCTGAATCCATACTTGAAGGGGCTTGGGCGGTTGGAGCCTCGCCAGCGACAGTTGAAACGGGAGGCCGCCGCCGACTGAACCGTTCCGCAAAGCAAAGACGGATAGCCAATGATCGCCGGAAGTCTGGCGCGCTGGATTGGCTGGCGTGCTGGGCCGCTCGTTTTTGTGGTCAGGGAAAACGCCGCTCTGGCATGGGCGGTGTTTCAAAGCGCCCGATCAGGAGATTCCAATAAGCCCAAGAACGAGGATCATAGACGCCAGCGGGGGCATGATCGAGCGCATCCTTGATGTCATCGTTGGTGTATTGAGCGCGAAGCGCGTTCACGTCTTCAGGTCCGCCAGCCGCCTTGAGGCCCTCATGCGCATCAGAGACGACCAGCTTCACGCCTTTGAGGCCGCGCTTCACGAGGCTGCGCAGGAACTCCATCCAGAACACCATCGCCTCGCTGTCGCCGATCGATAGCCCGATGATTTCCCTTCTGCCATCGGTGTTTGCGGCGACCGCGATTATCGCCGCGACGCTGACGGTGCGCCCGCCCTGGCGGACCTTGAGGTAGGTGGCGTCAAGCCAGAGATAGGGCCAGTCGCCCTCCAGAGGCCGCTCCAGGAACGATGTCACCCGCTCGTCGTTCGTCGGGAAATCGATCCCCCGGATCGATTTCTTATCCTTCACCCTTGCACAGCTTCCAGACCTGGCTCTTCGAGATCCCGGTCATACCCATGGCCTGCACCAGTTCCTCAACGCGGCGTGTCGAGACGCCGTTGATCCACGCCTCCTGGATGACAGCGGTGAGCGCCTTCTCGCGGAAATCGATCCCCCGGATCGATTTCTGATCGCTCGAAGTCCGTCAGCCTGCGCGGCTCCAGGATGAAGCCGGGATAGTAGGACTGGCCGGTGCGGAACTTCGGGATCTTCAGATCCAGTCCGCCCACGCGGGTCTCCAGCGTGCGATCCCTGAAGCCGTTGCGGCAGGTCGTCCGGTCAGCCGAGCGCTCGTGGCGGGCAGCGCCGATCGCATTCCCGGCGTCGACGTCCATCAGCCGGTTGAGCGTGGTCTCGGCCAGGACGCGCAGGACATCCCCATCATCGCTCTTCTGGATAGCGGACAGGAGTTGGGGCAGAGTGTCCTCGGTCATCGGTTTCGATCCTCAGTTGGGGTTACGTCTCGCAACGCCACCCTGCCGGGTGTCTCCGATGAC
>Ga0169931_10002499_pt1 | contig 29956 bp, 25 predicted proteins | sample Kivu_15m_20L_FD_129675 | JGI IMG/M metagenome (GOLD analysis project Ga0169931, IMG submission 129675) | Freshwater microbial communities from Lake Kivu, Western Province, Rwanda to study Microbial Dark Matter (Phase II) - Kivu_15m_20L... | ecosystem: Environmental > Aquatic > Freshwater > Lake...
ATTTATCTATTTTTCAAAGCATTTATCCAATTTATCCAAAAATTTATCCACTTATCCAAAAATTTATCCAAATTTACCACAATTTTGTGGATAAATTTTTTCGTGTTTTTTTCATTTTTTGTGAAATTTTAAAAAAATCAAAAAAAGTGAAACAGATGCTTATGTACTGATTGTGATTTTTTTTCATTTTCATTTTATGATGCAAAATTGAAATTAGATCATGTTTTTGAGTAATTGAGAATTTCAAAAAAGCGAATATGACGCAAATGCTCATAAATCAAAATTTAGAAATTTTTCTTATGACGATTTTTTAATTCTCATCATGAAAAAAATTTATCCAAATTTACCACAATTTTTGTGGATAAGTGTGGAAAAAGTGGATAAATTTGGATAAATTTGGATAAAAATGTGGTAAATTTATCCAAAATGATTTTGACGTCAATTTATAATGATAGATGGTTGCTAATAGAAAAAAACATAGAAGGATGTATGTATATAAAAATTTGGATAAATTAACACAGCACAACGATTTTCGGGAGAGAGAGATTTTTTTTTTTTCGGTTTCATTTTTTAAAAAAATTTTTTTTTTTTTTGGGGAAGTTTGATTTTTTTTTTCATTTTTATTTTTCAATTTTTACATCATAATTTTTTCGAATAATTTTATCGCTACTAATAGTTCCAAATGTATTTATTCTAAATTTAAATTATATATATATAGATAATAAAGAAATTTTTTTTTTTATTTTTAATTAAAAAAAAAATTAAAAAATTAAGATTTGTATTTTTTTATTTTTACCATTCCACTATTATTGTAAATATTTTTAATTATTTCTTTTCTCCTTAAGTTATCCAGTTTTCCAGAATTTATTATTTCAATTAGTTTTTCTATTTTATTTGAATCAAATTCCCCCATTTGATTTTTATGTTTTTCGTGAAATAATTTAATATCTTCTATTCTATTTTCAATAATTTCATCAATTAGATCATCAATATCAATCGTAATAAATTTATTTAATTTGCTATCAAACTTATATCCAACATTAGAACGTAAATTAGTAATTGCAATATTATTAAATTGAGGATAATCGCAATTAAAATGTGTTCTCATTATTATTTCGTTAATTGCCGAGAACTTTCTATTTAGAATTTTTTTTTGTAAATTATCTGGAAATATATTGGACAAATTTTCATTTCCCAAACTTACTATTTCAACATTATTATTTTCTTCATAGTCTTTTACTAATTTAGTAATATTTTTAATAAAAATATTCATTTTTTCATATTTTTCCAATAGTTGAATATAGTCTTCTTTTAATTTATTAATTTCAACATTATTAAATTCACAAGTTTTCATATGTCGTGCCAAACTATCTTTTCTAGACAAAATTTTATTACAATACATACATTTGTTACCCATAATATCATCAATATTATTATGTTTAGAATTAGTATGATTTGTTAATTTTTGCTTACTTTTATAAGTTTTATTACATAATTGACATTCAAAAGTAATTTCTTTGTCCATAAGTAGTATTTTATTTATATTTATATTTTTATGTTTTAGAAAAAAATTGATTTAAAAAAAATATTTGAAATATCCATTAGTAAATAAACAATAACTAACGCTAGAAGTTCGGCAAGTTTCTGTAATTAGCAATGGAAACTTTCAATAAATTCACGGAAGATGAAAATTTTCCCAGCAATTTTGATTTTAATTATTCAAGAAATATTGTTGCGAAAATTGAAGAACTTAGTTTATTAAATTCAAAAAATGGTTTTATAAAGATTAATGAAAGACTACTTATTTTAACAGCAATATTTATAAATTTTGACTATGTTCCGCATAATCTTTTGTACAAATTAAATTTAAATTATATGGAAATTGAACAAGTAAAAGAATGCGTAAAAAATTGTAATTTAAGGAAAAAAATTTTATTAAAAAGATTTAGATTTGATAGAGATAATATTAATATTTATCAAATTTTTGTAGAAATAATTTGTTCAATATTATATTTAGATAATGTCCAAAATATTCCTTCAAATGACGAAGTTATTTATAAAGTTATTTATTTTATTATTACAACATTAAAAAATTTTACTTGTATGATAAATTCAGGATTTTCAAAATATTATGGATTAATAATGCCAATATATAAACCAATCGGAGAAAAAGCAAGACATATTTATAATATTCCACTATTTGTGAAATTAAAAGAAATAGACTGTCAGGAAGCTGGGGAATTTATGTATTTCACATGTTGTAGAATTTGTGATAAAAATCCATATTCTTATAAATATGAAAAAGAGATAATTGAATATTGTGTAAGAAATATAAAAAAACATATTGAAAATGATTTTGGGACAATAATAGTAGCAAAAAGTCCAACCAACAAAATAGTTTTTGCTGCTAAAATTTACCATTGGGGAAGTTTTTCTTTAACGCGAAATTTGTCACTCATTAGAGAATATTTGTCAAAATCAACTCTTCATGGAAAAATATCTGAAAATAAAAATAAAAATAAAAGAGAAAGCAAAAAATCAATATACATATCAGAATTATATGTAGAAAAAGAATACGAATCAAGATTTAATTTGGATTTTTTTGCCTATTATTGTTCAGAATATTTCGCGAATGCAACACATTGTTATTGGAACATTTATAATGGAAAGACATGTATAAAAAATGAAATTATGCATATAAAAAATACATCACTTGTTTTTTCATTAATGCCGGAAAATTCAAATAACAGTTTATCTATATATGAAACAATATGGAATACAAACGAGTAAATTATTTTTTTAATACATAAAATAAAAAACACAAAATATAAATAATATGATGATATTAAAAAAAGAAATCAAAATTAAAACCATATTCCACATTGGTGACATTCATATTAGAAGAAGGGAGCGTCATGAAGAATATAAAAAAGTTTTTAAAAGATTGTCAAGGAAATTATTACAAGAAAATAATTTGCATGAAAGTTTGATAGTTTGTACAGGAGATATATTTCATGATGGAATGAGTCCAGAATCAATTATTTTAACAAAAGACTTTTTCCAATCGCTTTCTCAAATATCAGATGTAATAGTATTTCGGGGAAATCATGATCAAACCAGTAGAAGTAATCAAGAAGCAATAGATTATTTAGCTTCAAATTTATACAAATTAGAAACAAAGTCAAATAATGTTTTTTTATTGGAAAAATCAGGATTATATGAATATGGAAATATAATTTTTGGTTATACAGATATTTACGATAATGAAGTTATAAAAATAGAAAATAATGATAGTAAAATAAAAATAGGATTATGGCATGGAACTATGAATAAAAGCAAAACATGTTTGGGAGAAATATTAGAAGGGAAATTTAATTGTAACGATTTTTCCAATTATGATTATGTTTTATTGGGAGATATACATAAATTTCAATATTTAAATAAGGAAAAAACAATAGCATATTGTGGTTCTTTAATACAACAAAACTTTGGGGAAGACACAAGTCATGGATATATTAAGTGGGATTTAGAAACAAAAACAAGTGAATTTATAAAAGTAAAAAATAGCTATCAATTTGTTACTATTAATGTTAAAAATAATGTCTTACAAGATAATTATACGTATCCAGAAAAAACATATTTGAGGATAAAATATTCAAATTCTGATATAAAAATATTGATGGAAATAATGGCGGAAATATCAAAAAAAACAGAAATAATTAATTGGAAATATGAAGATGAAACATGTATAGATATTTTTAAATATGAAACAAAAATAGAAAATAATGCTACACATCAAGAATTAAAAGAAAATAATACAGTAGCAACAGACAGACTTATAAGTTATATTAGTGAAAATTATAATTTATCAGAAGGTGATTTTGCAAATATTAGTGAAAAAATAAAAGAAAAAATAAAATCAATAAACTATGATTACGAAATAGATAAACGGGAAATAAAATTATTAAGTTTAGAATTCAGTAATTTTAATTCATATGGCGAAAATAATTATATAAATTTTGCAGATATGAAAGGAATAATGAACGTATGTGGTATGAATGCTGTTGGTAAATCATCGCTAATTATGTGTATATATTATTCAATATGGGGATATGCAGAAGATGGAAATATAGGAAAATTTGATTATGTCAATAAAAAAACAAGAAATATGGAAACTATAATAAAATTTAAAGTAAATAATATCGAATATAAAATACATAGAAAAGGATGGTTTAAAGATGCAAAAAAAGATACAAGTCATTTTACTCACAATATAGTAATTTACAAGGATGAAATAGATATTAGCGGAAAAAGTTTGAAAGACATAGAAAATCAAATATTAGAAATAGTAGGAGAACAAGAAGAGTTTAAAAAATCATGCATTATGGACCAGAAAAAAAATGAAAGTTTCATAGATTTGCCAGATTTAGAAAAAACAAAAAAAATATGCAATATATTAAAATTAGATATTTATACTTTGTTACAAAATATGTTAATACAAGAAGAATTTGTTAATAATAAAAAAATAAAGGAAAATGAAAAAAAACTATTCACTTTAAATCAAACTACTAATTTTGATACTGATTTAGAAGAAAAATATGAAAATTTAGAAAAAGAAGAAAATATTATTGAAATAAATAAAAATGCAAAAAAGAAGGAAGAAATATTCTTGGAAATAAAAATAGAAGAATTAAAGAATAAAAATACAAATATTAATGAAATAAAAATGTTTGATATTATAAAAAAAAACATAGATAATTACAAAGGAAATTTACAAATTTTATATTCGAAAAAAGCGGAAATAGAAAATAATAAAAGCCAAGATAAATATAAAAATATAGAAAATGCAAATTTAGAATATATATCAGAATTAGAATCAGAAATAAAAAATTTATTGAAAAAATATAAAGTTACAAATACTAATTTCACAGAATTATTACAAGAAATTAATTTTTTAAAAACAGAAATAGAAAAAAATGCGAAAATAATAGATATTTCATTTGGAAAAGCCGATTATGATAAATATATTTTAAATAAAAACGAGTTTGAATTATTATCACAAAAAGAGAAAAAATTACTTGAAACAGTTGAAAATATATATATTAATATAGATATTGCAGAAATAGAAAAGATAAAAAAGATAAAAAATAAATTTGATTTAGAAAAAACGGAAAAAATAGATGAATTAAATAGAGAAAGAAAAAATTTATTAAAATTAGGTTATGTATTTGAAAATATAGATATTAATATTTTACAGGAAGAATTGGCAATAAAAAAGGGAAAATTAATAAAATGTAGGAATTATAAACATTTGGATGCAAATATTGGAAAATATAATTTATTGGAAAGTAAAAAAAAAATGTTATTAGAAAAATTAAATGAAAATAAGTTAAAATTGGAAACAAATAATTATCATTTGAATATGTTGAAAGATTATAAATATAATGAAAAGTGTGAAATATGTATGTCAAATAATCAAACACAATTTTTGGTAAATATTAAAAAAGAAATCGAAAGTATTCAAAATAATATTTTACAATATGAAAAAGAAATTAATATTTTAAATAATAAAATAGATAAATTTAGCAAATATATTTATGCAAAAACAAAATTAGATATGAATATTTCTATACAGGGAGAAATAGATATATTGGCTTCTAAAATAGATTTTTATTATAAATACAAGGAAAATTATGATAGTTTGGAAAAAGTTATGATTACAAATTGTGATATTTATGATAATTATATTAAAGTAAAGGATAAATTAGAAATATATAGAAATATAAAAATAAAAAAAGAACAATTAGATTTCGTGGATGGAGAAAAATATGCGGTTGCCTATGAGAATATGGTAAACTATCAGAATATATTATCAGAGAAAAATAATGATTTAGAGAATGTAAAATTGGAGGAAATTATTAAAAACAAAGAAGCGGAATTATTAAGCATTAAAACAGGGATATTTGAATTATACGAAGAATATAAATGTTTATGCAAAGAAGATGTTAATATAATAGGTGAAATAAAGAAAAACGAAGAAGAATTGAAAATATTAGAAAATAAATTTGAAGAAATTGGAATGATAATATTAGATAATAAAAATTTGGAAATATATAGTGAAGATATCAAATTGGTGAAAAAAGAATTGAATGAAATAATTTTGAATTTAGAAAAAATAAAAAAAAATAAAAACATACTGAAAGAAGAAATTATAGTTAAAAATAATAATTCAAAAATATTTGGGGATTTATTATTAGAAACAGAAGAATTAAAAAAGAATGGCGAAATAAATAAGAAAATTATAGATATTATAAAAGATGGTTTTGTAGATAATTTTTTAACTAAAAATATTATTCCAAAACTAACAAATAATCTAAATTCAATACTAAATTACTATGTAAAATTCGAAATTATGATTGCATATAATAATAAAAAACTTACGATTTATAAGAAAGATAAAGATGGAACTATAACAAATTCTCATAAGATGAGTGGATATGAAACTTTGATGACAAATATAGCATTTAGATTGGCACTAAATAATATTAATAAATTATTTAAAACTGATTTTTTTGTTATAGACGAGGCATTTGCTTTTTGTGACGATGACTCTATTTCAAAAATGCAAAATTTGTTTGAATATATGAAATATTTGTATAAATATATCATTGTAATCTCTCATAATGAGCAAATAAAATCATATGCAGATAGAGATATAAATATTATAAATTGTGACGGATTTAGTAAAATAAATAATAATAATAATAATAATAAAGAAGTTATTGATATTGATGATAATAAAAAAAAGGAGAAGGCAAAAATAAGGAAAAAAGAATGGAATGAAAAAAACAAAGAAAAAGTTAGTATTTATAATAAGAAAAAATATGAGGAAAAAAAATTGAAATAAAATAAAAATAATAGTAATAAATTTTTAGTATTAAAAAAAGAAATGGAAATATTAAATGCATTATTTGAAAAAGCGCATGAAAATCCGAATTATATAAATCAAAAAATTGATATTACGAATAATGAAACAACCAATAGAAAAAAAATTGTTGAAGATGGCATTTATGAAATGAAAATATTGAATGAATTGTTTCAAGATAGATATTTGCAGGTAAAAAATGCTGAAACTACAAGAATAGAAAAGATGATAGTTGATAAAAAAAATGCTGAAATAGAATTGGAAAAAAAGAAAAAAGAAGATTTTAGAAAATTTAAAACTGAAAAAATAACTCCGAAATTATTAGTTCAAAATATCAAAGATAGAAGCAAATATGAATTAAAAAGTTATGAAGAAGTATTTGGCGAAACAGGAAATGTTTATGATAATATAGAAAAACACGGTTTTTTTGTTTATATTCCTGATATAAGCACCCATCGTTATGATTATGATGATGGATATGGATGTAAATATAATATTTATAGGACACCAGAAAATTCACCATTTGTTACAAATTTGGATGGAACATATACATATCAATTGAATTATTATAATTTTGAATATTCGCAATGTGGTAAAGATCCATTTACAGTTTTCCGTTATTATTAAAAAAATTGATTTTTTAATTATATAAAAAATAATTATTTAGCTAACATAAAATACAAAAATCAATAAAATACTCTTTGATATTTTGAAATGTAATGGCGTTGAAAATATCAGATATGTTGATACCGATGTTGTTTTATTAGAAAATAACAACATTAAAGTTGAATATATTAAAAATAATTTTTATGTTTGTAGAAAAAAATATGATGAAATAAATTTGGATTATATATATTAAAAGAATTTGGATATAACAATATATATAGACGGCAATAATATTTATGAATTACACACAAATAATTATTTATGGCTATATTTGTATTAAACATTGATTTTGAAAGTATAATTAGTAAAATAGAATGCAATATTATGAAATGTTTATTAAATCATCAATATAATTTTGGCAGGAATAAATATTATTTTGAAAATTATATTGTAAATAAGGAAAAAAATAATATTATTTATGAGTGTAATAAAAAAACGTTTTTATATTCAATAAATACGAAAATTTATATCATTGAAAAAAAACAAAAATCATGTTTGGAAAGTGATTTACAAAATTTGAAAGATTATTATGAATTTGATGATATTTATATTACACAAAATCCATATACAGCATGTATATTATGTTTTGGAATAAATAGAAATTTAATATTTCCGACATGTTACTATAATGCAAATATGTGTATGGAAATACAAAGATTAAATAATGAATTTTTTGAAGTAAAAAAATTTGCGAATGAATTTGAACAGGAATTAAAAAAGTTGTGTCGCCAATATAAAATTTAAAAGAAAACAACAATAATACTAACATTATCAGTTGATCCTTTTTCAATGGCAAATTCGCCTAATTTTTTAGAAATTTTATTATGAGTATTTTTCTTTCTTTTACCAGTTCCCATATCATAACAATTAGACAATATAAAATCAACTGCTTCTTGATTATCAACAGCATCCCATAAACCATCACAACCAATTATTAAAAACTTATCTCTATTTCCAATAGTATATTCAAATAAATCAGGTTCAAAAGAAATATATGGTTCATTGGAAATATCACCAAAAGCTCTTGAAACAGATAAATCACCAATTCTCCAATCATAGCCATCATAATATATTTGTCCCCCTAATTTTTTAATTCTATATTCTTCTTCTGGTTTATTAGGTTTATGATCTTTTGTTAATGGAATAGCAATATTATTATTACAAATAACACATCTACAATCACCTAAATTAGCAATATTAAGGAATTCACTACCGCCTTTTAAATAATGGGAAACAACTAATGCTGTTGAACCAGTATTTTGTGTATTTTCATTATAATCAGTTTTTAATTTATTTTGGAAGAATTCATATGCTTTATTAACTTCCTGTCTTCTAAGGGGATATGTAAGTCCATTATTCATATAAAATTTAAATAAATAATCAGATAAGAATTTAGAAACAAATTTACCACCATGTCCATCAAAAACAGCATATAAATTAATATTACACATAGAAGTGTCGGAACCATCAATATTTTTAATTATAGTATGTTTATCTTCATTGGAATCTCTTTTTCCAACTAATGAAGCAAAATCAATCACCATATTATATTATATATATTTGAAAAACATAAAAAATTACACATATCATCATTTATCTAATTATAAAAAATAATTAATTAAATAATTTTTGCTTCTTTTCCTTCGACAAAAATTCCTTTGCCGTATATTTCAATAGTATTATTACACATTTTACTGATAGTAACTAAATCGCCAATTTCTAAACAAATAGGCTTATCTAATAGCAACGAAATAGTATTATTATCAAAAGAAATAATCTTACAAATAACATTATTGGCATTAATATTTATTTGAATTACATCTGTATTTGAAAATGTGGAGGAGTAATTTGCGAAATATTCAGTAATTTTTCGTTCCATTTTCTTATATTGTAATAAAATTTGTTCATAAACTTTAACATTTTGTTTGCTTGCAGGAAATACAACATTACCAATAAGTTTGTCACTTGTAGTAAAAGCGGAATCAATATCTAATTGTATTCCAATTAATCCACCCTGAATAGCATAATCTAAATGTGTTTTTCCGGAATTAATAGAAATAGCCTTAGTTCGTAGTGGAGAATATGACCAAACACCATCATTCATAGATATATATCCAGGATATATAGTTAATTCTTCTGATGTTCTAATAGTTCCACAAACGACACTACCACCAATAACACCTCCTTTGAGTTCAGATATTTTTGTTTTTTCTTTATTAATATTAAAACTCCTAATAATTAACATTTTAAATTCGCCATTTAAATTTTTTGTTGGAATTTTAAAATTTGCGAGATATTCGATAACAACATCAATATTAATTCCCATAGTCCCACTAATAGGAATTATGGGAATTTTATTGTCATGTAATTCAATAAATTTTGTCATTCTTTTGATAATATCAGGAACTTTATTTTTTTGATTAACCATCAAATCTAATTTATTCAAACAAACAAGTGAAATAGGAATACCAGCTTCATGAGCTACTTCAAAATGTTCAATAGATTGTATTTGAGGTATTTTTTCGTTAGTAGCTGCTTCAACTAATATAGCTCCATCAATAACACATGTTCCATTTAACATAGTAGCCATATATAAATGATGTCCAGGGCAATCAGTAAAACTGATATGAATAATAAATTCACATTCAGTATTACATTTACAACATAAGTGTTGATAATATGAAGATCCTGTTGATTGGTAACATTCAGGTTTTGGACAATCAGGACATTTATATATTTTAGCATTAGCATAACCTAATTTGATAGTAATATTATTAATTTGTTCATCAGAATGTCTTTGTGTTTTTTCATGAGAAATTTTCTCAACAAGAGTGCTTTTACCATTAGTAACACCACCAAAAGTAGCGATATTAATAACAGGTTGATTCGCAGCTGTTTTTTTAATAAAATCATCATAATCGGCGTTTTGCATTTTAGTATATTATTTTAATTATAATATAAAAAACTTTATATAATAAAAAAAAATCAATTTTTTCCACCTTTGAGGCGAAGGACTAAATGCAAAGTAGAACCATCTTCAATATTGTAATCTCCAAGTGTTAATCCTCCATCTTCGAGTTGTTTTCCAGCAAAAATAAGTCTTTGTTGATCAGGTTGAATTCCTTCCATTCGGCTGATTTTTTCTTTAATAGAAGTTACATTCTCTGTGCTTTCAACATCTACGCTGAGTGTTTTTCCTGCTAAAGTTTTAACAAAGATATTCATGGGCATTTTTTAATAATGATTTTGATAATAATTAATTAAATTATAACTTATTGATTTTTTTTTTCAATTTTTTTTATTTTGAATTAAAATAATTATAATAATTATAGAGATAAATAGTATTATGAATAAGAAAGCTTTATTTATAGATATAAAATACAAGAATTTATATTTGGAAACAAATAGTGAAATAAAAATCACAGAAATGGCAAAACTATTAAAAAATGTATATAATTTTACAAACCAAGTTTTTTTGGTGGAAAATTCCGAAAGAGAGCCAACAAAAAATAATATATTAGAAGAACTAAATAAATTATATGATGAAGAAGAAGAAACAAGTGAAATATGGATACATTATATGGGTCATAGTACAACTGTATTAGATGAAAGGAATGAATTATTTGAAAAGGGACTTTTACCAATAGATTATGAAAGTGAAGGAATAATTACGGATGAAGAAATAAAAGATATATTATTAAAGTTTAAATGTAAAGTTATAATAATATTGGATTGTTGTTATGGAAATTACGGATTTAACTTAGGATATAATATGAAAATGATAGATGGGAAGTATGTAAAATATGAAAATAAAAAGAATAATAATGATAATAATAATGAAAATAATATATATGCAATATCGATGTATGTCGAAGAAATAAAAAATAAGAGTTATAATTATAGTTTTAGTAATTTATTAACAAGAAGAATATGTCAATCGATAGAGAATGAAAATTATATTTTAACTCTTGACAAAATAGTGATGAGATTATTTAAGTATTTACATGAAGAAGCATATTTATATAATATATCATTATTATCGTCAAATGTTCCAATAATTGGGAAAAGTTATTTTTTAAATTTGTCACAATCAGAAAGACTAAAAATAGAAAATTTAGAAAAGGTGAATTATGATTTTGCAAAAACAGATGAACAAATTCATAAAGAAAAAAAAGATTTGAATGAAAATAGATTAAAACAATTATTTTTAAGCATAGGGCGTGTAGATTTGTATCATAGTTTTGGATTTGAAAAAAATTTGGATAAAAAATTGGGATCAACAATGACAAAATTAATGGGAAAAGGAATAGTAGTGGAAGAATTAAAAGATGAAAACAAAAAAGAAAAAGTAGAGAAAAAGAAGAATTCAGATGTGAAAAGATTACAAATACCGGAGCAAGTTCCTTTTTATAGATCAAAAAAATACATGGAAGAAATGAGGGAAAAGAAGAGACATATAGAAGAAATGCGTGAAATGCGAAGGTTAGAAATTTTAAATAAAAAACAAAAAGAAGAAGAAATGAGAAAAATGAAACATGCAGGAGACATTGAAAAAATAGACTTAATGTTAAGGAAGAAAAAGGAAGCAGAAATGAAAATAAATAATAATAATATTGGTTATTATGAAAAGAAAATGAAAGAAATAAAGGAAACAAAAAATAGAAAAATGACTTGTGAAAAAATTGTTGTTGATGACAATAGAGAAATAAAAATTCAATATTACATGAATGAAAATTATAATATTTATGAAGAAGATATTAGAAGAATGAAAATGTTATTGAATTTAGATGATTATAATGATGTAATGAAAAAAATGAAAGAAAAAATTGAAAATAATAAAGAAAATAATAGTTAATTAATATATAAATTATTATTGTTATTTAAAAATAAAATGGAGTATTTTTTTGAAGGAAAGAATAATTTGAATTATATAAAATTGATAAGAGATAGAGAAAAAGTTTATCTTGATAACTATTATGTTGATGGAGAAATATATGAAAATATTTTAAATTTTTGTGAATTATTAAAAATGGGTTTTGAAAAAGCAAAAGAAGATGGTGGTGATATATTTATACAAACAGTTAGTATTTATGAATGGGAAACATGTTTAAAAATGAATGATATATGGGAAAAAATAGATGAAGACGGAGATTTAGTAATAATATCATGTGATACAAATGACGCTCCCAAATGTATAATAAATGGATTTATTGGAGAAATAGAAACTAATTAGTAATTCTTTTAACATCATTTGAATTGATTTTTTTAACATCTTTTTTACCATCAGGATCAATTTTAGTGATAGTTCTTTCTATATTACCATTATTATTAACAATATCAGTAATAATAGTATTTTTTTTACCATTATTATTTAGATGTTCGACAGTTCTTTGGTGTTGAACATATTTATTGCCATTTTTATTCCTGCGAGTTTCATTTGTAGAAAAAGAAGTGTCAAAATTATGTAAAGTTTTCATATTGTCTTCAAATAATTTTGTAAATTTTTTAATCATTTCATTAAATTTGTCTGAATAAATATCTCTCATTTTTGTTTCTGAAATTCCGAAATTAGGAGTGTCATATTTTTTTTTATTTTCAGGATTAGATAGAAATTCATATGCCTCATTAATTTTTATAAATTTATTACTTTTTTTTGCTTCTCCATTTGTTTTATCAGGATGATATTTTAATGCGAGTAATTTATATTTTTTTTTAATTTCACTGATAGGAGAACCTGGTTCTAAGCCAAGAATTTTGTAATAATTATATCTGTCAGACATGATATATAATAATAATATATAAAAAAGAATAATTATAATAATAATAAATATAGTAAAAAAATGGATTTAGAGAATAATATAGGGGAAAAATATTGCAACTGTAATATAGACTATGAGATAAAAAAAATAAATGAAACAATAAATAAAAACAAGATAAATAGGAAAAGTTTAGAAATTTATTTTTGTAATTTTATGAATTATTTAAAATTTTTAGCAAAAATAAGTGAAGAATGGGATGAAACAAAGAATGAAAATTTTTACATAAAACACATCATGAATAATTATATAGGAGAAAACATAATAGATAATATATTTGATGAAGTATTTAAAAAAAATATAAAAACATTATCATCAGAAGAAATATTATTTTTAATTAAAACTATGTCAGGAATAAAAGTATTAGAAAAATATTTAATTTTAAATAAAAATAATATTAAACTAAGTAGAAAAGATACATGTGAAATATTTGCGAAAATTGGAAGGAGTTTTTCATATGTGATATATTCTGAATTAGTAAATTTGATAAATAAATACAGTGAAATATTTGATTGTGATTTAGAATTATTAAATTTAGCTACATTTATTCCATTAAATAATTATATTTTTTACAATATAAATAAAAATAAAGAATTATGCTTGTCAGAAGAAGCGCAAAATAATATTTTATCATATTCTCATGATAAAACTTTAATAAAATATGTTTTTGAAACATATCAAACAAATAAAAATACATTATTTAGTTCGATGATATCTTTTGATATTAGTCAAATAATAGAAACTTTAAATTTGAAGATAAATATTGAAAAAGATACAATAAGTAATTTTTTTTTGTATGTGTCAAAATTAAAAAGTTTGAAAAAGAAAAAAATAATATTAAATAAAAATACTTATTATTATGAAAAATATAAAAATACGGAAAATTATTACGTAAGATTTATAAATATAGAAGATTTTGATTTTGGAGGAATATTCAATTTGATAAAAAATTTATAATTTTCTATTTTAAATATATAATATGAATACAAACATGATAAAAATAGGGGTAATAATAGTAGTATTAGTAGTAGCATATTTTATAATAAAATTTATTTTTATGATGAATGTATCTGATGCAAGAAAAGAGCAAATGAATATTTTAAAAAGAAATTTATCTTTATTAGATACTTATGATAGTATGGAAAATAATTTTCCAAAAATAGCAATAATATTTGTTATTTTAATAAGCATAGGAATGTTTATTATTTTCAAATCAAAAATAGGAGAGAAAACCGAGAATTTTGAAACTGAAAATATAAAAACAAAATTATTTGATGTAGTAACAAATGATAGTGAAATGGAAAATTTATACAAAAAAATGGAACTATCAAAATTGTTAAATAATAATGAGTTAGATAAGTTTAATTTAGTAAATAAAATTTTTAAAATAGCATTTGTAACATATGAAGATAGAAAAAGTAAATATATAGATATTCATGATGAAAATTTAACAAAATATTGTAAAAAATGGGGATATGATTATGTTAGGAGATATACAAATCCAACAAAATATTCGCCATATTGGTATAAAATAGTTCTTGTTAAAGAAACATTAAATTCACATAAAAATTATGACTATGTAGTATGGATGGATAGTGATAGTGTTATAATGAATGGAAAAACAGATATATCAACAATTTTAAGTAGATATGACAGTGATATATTTATAGGTTCAGATAATATAAAAGTAGATATTGGTAATGCTGGAGTATTTTATATAAGAAATACATCAGTAGGTAGAAATTTTATTGATGATTTGATAAACTCCTATAATGATGATATATGTATGAAACCAGATGGAAAACTAAATGGAAAATGGGCAATGTCATGTTACGAACAAGGACAAATGAATAAATTAATACATGAAAAATACAGTCAAAATACAACATTTCTTGGAAATGATATTATATTTAGCAATACAAAATGCAAAAGAGATACATTTATGATGCATTTATATGGAAAAAAAACGGATAGAAATATATCATGTCTTGAAACAAATGATGTAAGTGAAATAAATAAAGAAACAAAAGAAATTCGTTAAATCACGCGTTTTTATTATTAGGCATATATATATATGCCTAATAATTTTGTTGGAATAGATTTAGGAACAACATACAGTTGTGTTGGGATAAGAAAAAATGGCAAAAAAGTAGAAATAATACCAAATGATATGGGTTCAAGAACTACGCCAAGTTATGTAGCATTTGATGAAAATGAGAGATATATTGGAGAAACGGCAAAAGAAAATTTGGCTCATAATACAAAAAATACGCTTTATAATATAAAAAGATTAATAGGTAGGAATTATAATGATGAAACAGTACAAAATGATATTTTACAAATGTCATTTAGTGTTCAAGAAGGAAATAATGGATGTTGTGAAATAGAAGTAGAATATATGGGTGAAAATCGTAAATTTCAACCGGAAGATATATCATCAATGATATTGCAAAAATTAAAATTAGATGCAGAAAAATACATTGGAGAAAAAATAGAAAATGCAGTAATAACAGTTCCAGCATATTTCAATGATAAACAAAGACAGGCAACAAAAGATGCAGGAAAGATAGCAGGACTGAATGTTTTAAGAATTATAAATGAGCCAACAGCAGCGGCAATAGCTTATAATTTATCATCGAAAAATGGCGATAAAGAACGAAAAATATTAGTTTATGATTTAGGTGGAGGAACATTAGATGTAACAGTATTAATTACAAGTGGAGGAGTTTTGGATGTAAAAGCAACATCTGGAGACACACATTTAGGCGGAGAAGATTTTGACAAGAAAATGGTTGATTTTTGTATAATGGATTTTATAAAGAAAAATTTCAAGCCAAAAACTCAATTAAATTCTGAACAAATGATAGAAATGTGTAATTTGTATAATATTGCGAATATAAATATTTTACATAAATATGAAGATAGTGAATTAGATAATTTGATTTGTGGTAATGAATTATTTGATAAATATTTGAGTGAAATAAAATATAATAATAAAATAATTCGTGATATATCAGTAGATACAAGTTTAGTATGTAAATTAAAGAAAGAATGTGAAAATTGTAAGAAAACGCTATCTTCAAATGAAATGGCTACGATAAATATAAATTCTTTTTATAATGATGGTAAAAAAAATTATAATTTAAAAACAAGTATTACAAAAATATTATTTGAAAAGATGTGTGAAAAAGAATTTAACAAATGTATGGAATCAGTTGATAGAGCTCTACAAGATGCAAAAATTAAGAACACAGAAATAGATGATGTTGTATTAATTGGAGGTTCAACAAGAATGCCAAAAATAAGGGAATTATTGCGTGAAAAATTTGGCGATAAATTGAGGTGCGATATAAATCCAGATGAAGCAGTAGCATATGGAGCAACAATACAAGCGGCTATTTTGAGTGGAGAAAATGATGATGAAATAAAAGATATTATATTGGCGGATGTAACACCATTGAGTTTGGGGGTAGAAACGGCTGGTGGAATAATGACAGTATTAATAAAGAGGAATACTTCAATACCATGTAAAACCGAAAAAATATTTAGTACATATAGTGATAATCAGCCTGGAGTAACAATAAAGATTTTCCAGGGAGAGAGGAGTTTAACAAAAGACAATATTATGCTTGGAACATTTGATTTGAATGATATTGCTCCAAAACCGAAAGGCGTTCCAAAAATAAAGGTAGAATTTAAAATAGATGCGGATGGAATATTATCAATAAGTGCTGTAGAAGAAAGTTCAGGATTAACAAGTAATTTAACGATAAAAAATAACACGAGTAAATTATCAGAAGAACAGATTTTAGATAAAATAAAAGATGCGGAAATATTTGCCCAAGAAGATAGGAAAAATAGGGAATTAATAGAAGCGAAAATAAAGTTAGAAACTTATGTGAATATTCAAATGAGAAAAACGGAAACTCCAGAATTTAAAAGTAAAATGGGCGAAAAAGTATTTATGGAAGTCAATAGTAGATTGATGACAATTATTGAATTTATAGATGAAAATAGCGAAAATATAAAAATAAAAAATAAGTATGAAGAATTATTTGAAGATATAAGTAATTTTATGGAAAAAATATTGGAAGAATATAATAATTAAGACTTATAATCTCTAACGCATTGTATAATATCAACAATACATCCAGAAATTTGTAAATCACTATCAATGTTGGAAATATTATAAATTCCCTTACATATTTTATTCATAATTTCAAATTTAAGATTTTCATTTATAAAATCACACTTTTTAGATTTTATAACATTGAACATTCCGGAAATAATATCTGAACAAGAATAGCTGTTTTTTTTTAAATTTAAAATTGTTTTTAATGCCTCTTTTAAATTTAATTGCATTATAATTTTAAATAAATCGACAATGATAATTTCTTGTGGAGTTGAAAATAATTGTTTAACAAAGATATCATTAATTTCTGCATGTTTAATACTAACAATTTCTAATTTACTAATTGCAGATCTCATATCTCCTTGTGATATTTCACAAATATTACTAATACCACAATCAGTATAATCGATATTTTCTATTTTACAAATATCAATAAGTCTGTCTGTTATTAATTTATCTGATAAAGAAATAAATCTCCAAATAATACATTTTGTTTGGATAGATTCGCATATTTCAGAAGAAGAATTACAAGTAAATATAAATCGAACATATGCGCTATAATTTTCCATAATATTACAAATCTGATCTTGAACCCGAGAAATTATATTGTCAGAGTCATCGAAAATAATTAATTTATATTTTGGAAAAGAATTAACATCTTTTTTTTTGTAAGGCATAACAGTTCTACAAAAACCAATGATATCATTTTGGATGAATTTTATTCCTTTGTCATCTAAAATACCAAGTTCATAAACAACATCATCATAATAATCACCATAAATATCTTTTGCAATAATATTAGCAGTACAAGATTTACCAGTTCCAGAAGATCCAGTCATTATTAAATTTGGAATATCTTTTGTTTCAATAATATTAGAAATTTTTGTTTTAACAATTGTTGGCAAAAATAAATCGTCCAAACATTGAGCCCTATATTTTTCTGTCCATGGTAAATTGTGTTTTTTCATTAGTAAATAGTAATACTTAATTTTTAAATTAAATTAAATATTTTTTGTCAATTTTTTTTATTTTTTTTATTTTTTACTGAAATAATTTTGAATTCATATTTTCGATAGAAATTTTAGAAATATTACTGTTTTTATCATCAGACCCCCAACTAATATAAACATTATTATCATAATAAACAGCTCCGGCAACATATTCAATACCCATTGATTTCATATAAAAAGGGACAGAAACACTTAATAATTCTAAATTAGAGTTAAATTTAACAAATCTATGAAAATAAATCCTTCCTTTTTCGTAGAGGACTTCATGAGTAATAAAATATAAATAATTACCAATATAAAATCCTTGACTTCCGCCTTTTAAATGAGCTAAATTAGATTTAATATTTTCTTTTTTAAAAATGCTACATAATCCTGTTTTCAAATCAGGCTCTAAAATTATAAGGGGAGAGAAAGAATAAACCAATAATAATTTACCTTTATAGAAAAAAGGGGACCAATTTTTTTGGCATAAATTATCACAAATCCCTTTCAAAATAGTATAGCTATTATTTTCCAAACATCCAATTATTAATTTAGGTATTGTATTAAGTGAAATTTCTTGCGAATTGCCAATAAAATATGTTAAACTGTTTTTTTCATCATAAATAAATCGTAAATCTTCAATACCTTTTATTCTTGAATTAGAAGTGATTAATTGTTGATAATTATTATCATTATCATCAACAATATTTGCATCAGTAATATCAAAATTATTAAAATTACAAATATTACAGACAACATTTTTGGTAATTACAGGATTTTCATGTGAAATATCAATTATATCATCATTTTTTATAACTTTATAAACTAAATTATTATTAATAATCTGTAAATCATAGTTTGACACTCTAAAATTAATCATAAATTTATTATTTTTAATATAAATAGAAGGATTGTACAAATTTTGGAAATTTGAATTTAAATCACAAATATTTTTTAAGTTGGAAATATTATATTTTTTAATATGAGAACCATCATAATTAGTAAAATCTGTTATATAAAATTTAACATTGGAACATATGGTGTTATATATTTGATTATTAATATTAAACAAATTTTTATTTAAAATCAAATAATTGCATAATTTAAATCCTTCATCATTATTTTTCAAATAATAAGAAACAATGCTTTTTTCATAAAGGAAAATATAAGTATAGGGTGGAATTTCTTTGAATAAAATGTTTTCTTCTTTTGTTTTAGTTAATTTATTATTTTTTAAAATATTAATACCCATATCAATAAAAAAATTGGCTAATATATAATTACCCTTATTTCTGTATATAGGTACAATTTTTGCTATATTTTCAACTCGGCTTGGATTAATAGAATATGCCTGCATATAATTGTAAATAGCTTTTTCAATTTCATTTAATTTATTATAAATATTGCCAATTTGAAAATAAGAATACCAGATTTCTTCACTCCAACCTCCTTTACCAATTCTTAATTCATAATATTTTATTGCTTGTGGATAATTATCAATACAATAATAGCTTTGTCCTAAATAGAAATAATATCTTGGATTGTCAGGTTCATCAATAATTCCTTTTTTTAATAATATAATATCTCTCTTGAATTTGTTTTGTTTAGAACCACCATCACCAATATCTGAAATAAATAATTCAGCATTGTTAAGGTATTTTTCCGATTGTTTATTTTTGATATCATAATATTCATGGGTAGGGGAAACACATTTTATTTGTAAATTTCTTTTAACAAGTCTAACATTATAATATTCAAAATCAGTGTTCCCTTGTTTTATATAATAAACATCATGTGTTAAATCATTTTTATTAAATTTGTCACCAACAACAAGAATCATATCAGCATCTAAGAATAAAATATAATCAAAATCGTTTTCTAATCCAAATTTTTGTGCTTCTAATAGAGAAAAAGTTCTATTAAGTCCAAAATTAACCCATTCATGAAAAATAATTTTTCCACTAATATTATGTTCTAAAAAGTATTTTTCAATAATAGAAACAGTATCATCAGTAGAACCAGTATCGCAAATAACCCAATAATCTATAAAGTTAGATTTAACTAATGAGTCAAAAAGTCGCGTGATAATTTTGGATTCATTTTTAACTATCATATTGAGACAAATTTTCATAATATTACTTTATAATAAAGTAATATTATTTTATATGTTTTTTTTTTCTAATTCAAAAATATAAGTTTCTAATTCACAAATTTTATTTTTATATTGTAATATTTGTTGTATCATATTATCGTTATCTTTTTTTAATTTGGAATAATTATCACTATCAATATCACTATTAATGGCTAAAAATTTATTATCATGTTTGAGTTCGCTATAATTTTCTAATAAAATTTTGTATTTTTCTTCAATGTCGAGTGTTTTTTTATTATAGTCAGAAAGTTTTTTATTTTCTTTTTTGAGTGAACTATTATCTTGTAATAGCAAATTATAATTTTTAATCAAATCATCATAAATCCAATTATTTTTTGCTTCATTAGCAAAATAATTTATCCAAATATTCTTTTTCCACTGTGGAATATTATCAGTATTACCATCAAAAGTGACATTAAATAAATTTTCCTGCATGAATATAATTATTAAACAAATATTTAACACGAACATGAACAGCAAGCAAGGGAAATTTCATTATAAACAATAACTTGGCAAATATATAAATCCCATGGTTTTAACATACTTGGAGTTGAATTACCAACATAATAGCAAGTAATAGAAATTTCATTAACATCTTTGGTTAATATAATAGTATCAAAAGTATATGTTAATTTGACATAAGAATTGTCAAGTAAATATTGTGGTGAAGAATTAATAGTTATAGTATATGGATCACTTGTAATAGGTGAAGAATTAACATTATAACCATTAACAGATAATATAAGGGAAGATTGTGGAATATCTGTAACAGTATTTGCATATTGTGATTTTAATAAGAGTTCAATTTTATTAATTTTATCAGAGTTACTATTATTTTTTAAAAAAGAGACTAATGAAGTGGTGTTATTTTTTCCAGTATTAATATGAAAAACATCACTTGCAAAACACCAATTTCTTGAATTATTATTGCAATCACCAATATCACCTTTATCCCCTTTTGGTCCTGTTGATCCCATAGGTCCAATAGGTCCTATTAAGCCACGTTCTCCTTGTTCCCCCCTATCGCCAGTATCACCTTGATTTCCTTGTAATCCTTGTTGTCCCATAGGTCCAACAGGTCCGATAGTTCCTCTATCACCTGTATCGCCTTTATCGCCTTTTTGTCCTGTATATCCCTGAGGTCCAGTATATCCTTTGTCACCTTTATCGCCTTTTTCTCCTCTTAAACCACGTGGTCCTTCAATACCATTAATACCTCTTTCTCCTCTGTCACCTTTAATTCCTTGTGGTCCGGGTTGTCCTTGTTGTCCTCTTTCACCACGATCTCCGCGGTCCCCTTTTTCACCTCTGTCACCTTTACTTCCCTGTGGTCCTGCGTTGCAGGGCATTTGTAGAATATTAGGAGAACATTTATTTGAACAGCTACTGTATGGCCTTTGCATATAATTAATAGATACATAATTTATTCAACTAAAATTTCCCATTTTTTATTTTTTTCGATTTCTACTGCTTTATATTTTTTTAAAACAGCATTAATAATATGTATATCATTGATATTTTCATTATTATTAATAATAGTTACAACATAAGAAGGCATTCCTTTTTCATCACCATTAGTTTTTAAGACTGTTTTATAATTAACATTAATATTTGATCTAATAGAAGAGTTAATTTTATTAATAATATGTGTTCTTCTATCTATTAAATTATATGGGAAATTATATTTAGGATGATCAGCGGGTATCATAATAAAAGTAGTACTATTAGTATCATATTTTTCTAAAAGGAGCATTTTTTCTTTAATTTCATCACATAAATTGCATCTTGTAATTTTTCTTCTATTAGTATTGATATCAAGTGTTTTAGCAATAGACAATAAATACTCTTTTTCTTTGGCTGTAGCACAAACAGCACCTTTAAGAGATGGCAAACCGGTTGCTCTTTTTTTTTCGAGAGTTTTTCCTCTTTTTTCTCTAATTTTGAAAATATCAGTTTCATCAGATTTACAATTCTTTTTTTTATTAAGTTCTTTATCAATAATACCAACAATACTATTTTCTTCTCTACTGTTATAATAATCCATAGTTGAATCAAAATCATAAAAAGTTTCTTCATAATTTATAATATTATCATTATTTTCATCATCATTATTATCATTATTATCATTATTGTCACCATTGCTTTTCCTGTCATGATCATGTGATATTTGATTAGTAATTTTAAGATAACTATAAAGTGACATAGAAGAATAAATTTTATCTTGTATTGAACTTCTATAATATAGTGAAGTTTTCTGGTCTTGATCGAAAGCTTGAAAAATATAATGATCGCCACGAAAAATTAAATAGCCTTGTCTGTGAAATCTGTCTGTAATAATATCTTTAAAATTATTAAAGTCATTTTCTGAAATAGGCAATAATTCATCAAGGGCTTTAAAAACATAAAATTCATCAAATAATTCTTGTTTTTCACCTTTAAGATTTTTTTTTACTAAATCTAATATTTCATGAAGAGAATAAGAATATTCAAGAATAAAAAGTTCTTTTATTTTCTTCTTAACATTTTCTATTTCACTTCTTGCGAGTTCATGACTAAACGTAGCGACATCTAAATTTTCTTTTGCTATTTTTTTATAAACATTTCTTTCTTGATCATAATAATTTAAATTTAATTTATTACCATAACATTTAAAATGACAATCCATATAATCGCAAAAATCTGGACATTTATATTCTCCTTCTTTTTCGCAATTTTTATATTTTTCTAAATCATTTTTATTCAATAAATTTGCTTGATAATTTAGCGGACAATCAATCGCGGTTTCTTTCATAATTCTTTCAACTTTTTTGACGGTAATATGTTTAAGTTCAGCTTTTTTATATAATTCTTCTTCTGTTGATAATCCTTCATCAATACCAACAACATATTTATAAGTTTTTACTTCTGGGAATACATTATTTTCATTCATAATTCTCCAATGACTACAATATCTAATTCCTCTACCAATAGCTTGATCAACTCTACCAAGATTAAAATAAACGTCTAAAATATGAACTTCACCAATATTTTCCAAATTAACACCTTCATTGATAACTTTTGAACCTAATATAAATTTAATATATCTGCCTTCTTTGTTACCAATAGCATTAAAAACATTTTTTACAGTTTTCATTTTTTCTTCTTGTGAATTATCAATAGTATCTTCACCAGAAGAGCCAGTAAAAATAATAAAAGTGGCTGGTGCAAAATAGTGTAAATTTATATTTTTATTTTTTTCTGAATTTTCGCCAATATCTCCATGATTTTTATGTTCAATTCCGCAATAATAACATTTTACATCCGGAGTAATTTGATAGTTTTGTTCATCATGTTGGTATTCTAAATAACCATTTTGTAATAATACTTCTCTAAATAATTCAATACCAACTTTAACCAAATTTGAATAAATAAAAGCTGTTTTTATACCATTTTTACCAACGACAAGTTTTTCCAAATTAGTAAGAGCCGTATGAAATTTTGTGGAAAAATGTTTTAAATTATCAACATGGAAAATTTTACCTGAAATATTTTTTCCATCATTAGAAAGTGTCACACAATCTTTAACATCATCATTATTATATAATAGTTGTGAAATTTTTGAATTCAAAATAGTTTTGTTTTCTTTTAATTGATTTCTTATTAAATTAATTCCAGAAATTCCAAATTTTCCAATAATTTCGGTTCTATTTTCAGATAAAGCAGGGAAAACAAAATTACAAATAGATTCTGATTTTTTATCAAGAGTATCTCTCTTATTGTCTTCTAATTCATTTTCTTCTTCATTATCAAGATCATCTAATTCTTTTTTTTGTTCTTCAACATTATCGTAATATATTTTTTTTTGAAAATTTTTCATGCTACATTTGATAACTTTTGTGAAATATAATCCTTTTGGAATTTCGCCAATATCAATTCTTTTTGCATAAGTCAAATTATCAGCTCCGAAAATATAGGAAACATATCCCATAGCCATCTTTCGTAAATAATCTTCACCTCCTGGTTTAAAATCCATTTTATAATTTTTTTGTTGGTTAAAAATTTTGTCTCTTGAAATTTGTTCATTTTTGGGTCTCAAAAAATTTAATAAATATATAAAATCATCGGCTAAATTTTTCATGGGAGTAGCAGTCATTAATAAAACTTTTAAATTTATTGAATTATTAATAATTTTGGCTACTGCTTCACCATACATATTTTTGCTACCAGTGATTTGATGTGCCTCATCAATAATTAAAAGAGTATTATTTAAATTATAAATAGGTTCTCCACTTAAATCTCTTTCAAATTTTCCCTCATCATCTTTTTTGTAAATATTTTTAATTTTATTACCATCAGTAGATTTTTCGACAATTCTTTCGCCAGTAACTCGTTTATAAAAACTTTTGTAGCTCATAATTTTATAATATTGAGAAATCAAGTTCCACGCATTTTTTTCCAAAATTTCTCTTTCTTCTTTATTAAGAATAGCGCTTTTATCAACATGTTGCATATAAGTTTCTTTTCCTTTATCTAAAATTGTTTGTTTCCAAGTTTCTTTAATATTAGGTCCAGGAACAAGGATACAAATTTTTGTTTTATGTTTTTTGCACTGATTGATAAATTTTTCTGAAATTTTATATCCGGTAGTAGTTTTTCCAGAACCTAAGCCATGGAAAATAATAAGTCCTTTATATGGAGTTTCTGGATTAATAAAATTAGGTAATAATTTTTGATAAAAATGTGGTTCGAATTTAGATTTATCACATACTTCATCTCTAAATTTTTTAATTTCAGAATAATTTTTGAATTCTTTTCTTTCTTGGGATCTGTTCATGTAAAATTCTTTTTTTTTATAAATACTATTTTGAATATCATCAGTATTTTGTTCGGGATATGAATAGTCTTTTTTGAAATTATCGGGATTTATATCTTGTTTCATTATATAATAATGAAAACAAAAAAAATTATATGTGTTCTTATTTAGATTTAAGATATATATAATAAATATATAAATATAAAATGGAGGAAAATGAATATCCATATGATCAAATAGTTAGAATATCGAAAAAAATAGAAAAAATGTCGGATAAAAAACACAAGAATGATTTAAAAAAAATTAAAAAAATAATAGAAGATAATAATCCTGAATTGACATTTATTCAAAATAACAATGGATATTTTGCTCCTGACTTTGAAAATTTAAGTTACAATACCTACGTAGAATTAACTGTTTTTTTAAAACAATTAGAAGAAGAAAATAGTAACAAAGAAACAAAAAGTAATAGTATTAGCAACATAATTTTGTCACAAGAAACAACATGTGAAAAAGAAAAAGAAAAAAATAAAAATATTAAAAAAGAGAAGAGATTAAAATATACGAATTCCGAAAATTTAATTTTAAATAAAATGAAATATAATGGTATTTTGAAAGATCACCAAAGTGAAAATTATGAAATAAAAAAAGAGGAAGACAAAGAAAAAGAAAAGGAACACATGAATATAAATGATTTTATGGATATAATTAAAGAAGAGAGTGACACGAATAAAAAATTGTGCAATAAAATTTTTAGAAAAAAAGCCAATAAAAAAAATTGATTTTATATATCTAAAATAACATAAAATAATGTAAATATAAATAATAATTGAAAATGACAACAAGAATTTCTGTTAGTTCGCTATTAAATTTTATAGATATTAATAGCAAAAAAATAAAAAACATAAATTATGTTGATTTAAATTTAATAAAAAACGATGAAATTAATGAATTAAAAAAGTTGAGATTTCAGGAAGTGAAGCCTATTACATCATTACCACAAAATTTAAGTTTTATTTTTGACATAAAAAAGAATAAGTATCTCCATTCAGGAGTTTTATCAAGCATTTCACTATTTAACAATACAGATATTTCAATTTATTCAAGTTTAATTGTTTGTTTAAAACCAAATTTTTCTTCACAAAATATTAATTATCAAAAACAATTTATCACAACTCTTATAGAATGTTTATCATCAGATTCTACAAAAACAAGTTACAGAAAATATGGTTGGAACAGAAGTGATTTACAAAAGAATATTTCTGGGGGATTTATTGGAATTAATATTTTAAAATTTCTTTGTGATTATTTTACAGTTAATATTTTTGTTTTAGATATAAAATCCGACAGTTTATATTATGCAGGTGGGGAAACATATGTTCCATATAAAAAAAATATATTTTTAATACATCATGATAATGAAAGTTTCGAACCGTTTTACACAGAAGCAAAAAGATTTTTCAATTATAATGATAGTATTATAAAAAAAATAAGGGAAGAAAAGATTGTAAAAGTATATCAATTATCACGGGAACTTAATTTTTCTTTCAATGAACAAGAAGAAGAATTAGAAAAACATTTGGGGATAAAATTAGAAAAAGAAGAAGAGAAAGAAGAAAAAGAAGAAAAAGAAGAAAAAGAAGGGAAAATAGTTAAAATTGATGATATAATAAATATTATAGATAAAGTTTCAAAAAGCGATTATACAAAACAAGAATTAAAAAATATGAAGATAGCTGATTTACAAGGAATAGCAAAAGAAAATAATATAGATATAATATGTGGAAAAAAAAAGAAAACAAAAGATATTTTGATTGAAAATATTTTAGATATAAAAAAAAATTAGTTTTATTTTATTTTCATTGAAACAACGGTCCATCCTTCAGGTTCGAAATCATCATCTGATCCAGAGTTATATTTTTTATCATCATATTCTTCATATTCTTTATTATAATCATAAAAAGAAGGAGTCATATTTATACAACAACAGAAAAGCATTTTTTTAAGTATATTGTCAAGAGTTTCAAGCATTTTATTTATTATAATATTATAAAATATATATTATAATAAACGATATATTTTTCAATTTTTTATTTATAATAAATATAATAAATATTATGATGAATATAATAAATGAAAAAATAGATTTGGCAAGGGAAACAAATTATTTAGATATTCCAAATTTAGAATTGACAGAATTATTTGAAATTCCAGAAGATTTATTGGAAATAAAATATTTATTTATAAATAATAATTTGATAAAAAACATAAATTTTCAAAAATTTAATTCATTGAAAGTTATAGATATTTGTGACAATCCAATAAAAGAAATAAATAATTTACCAATAAATATAGAAGAATTATCATGTAACAATTGTAATTTAACATATATTTGTGATAGTGATAGTTTGAAAATGTTGTTTTGTGAAAATAATAAATTAGAATTTTTGGGGAATTATAAAAATTTGGAAGATTTAATAATTAACAATAATTTAATTAAAAAAATAAATTCTTATGAAAAAATGTTAAAACTTTCATGTTCGAATAATCCGTTAGAAATAATAGAGGAGCAAAAAGAATTATTGATTTTGGAATGTTCTGAAGTATTATTATGTGGAAAAATAAACTTTTGTAAAAAATTAACCAAGTTATTCACAAATAATTGTGAAATAAGTGACATAAGTGAATTGAATAATTTAGAAGAAGTAGATATATGTAATACAAAAATAAAAGAAATACCTTTTTTTTTGAACTTAAAATATTTAATCACAAATGAAGAAAATATATTAATTTCAGAAAATTATAAAATTAAAAAATATTTATTTTATAATGATAAGTATAATATAATTTTTAATTAAAAAATGAAAAATGGATGGTAATACATGTTAAAAATGACACAATAAATATATTGATATAGTTATAATGGAAATAGAAGATGAAGAATTAGAGGCGATAGAATTTAAGTTTGTTTTATCAGATGGTTCTCCATATAATTCTCCATTTATTTATCAAAAAAAAGATGAATATTTGTTTTATAATTTGTCTCCGCTATTATTACCTGAACCTGCAATTCCAATAATATATAATATATAATGTATAATATAAAAAATTGAAAAAAAATAAATATACTTAAATAATATTTTATTATAGTAAAAATATTATCAAAATGGCTTTGACAGGAGAATTGATTACATATAAGCTCGATGATTTTTTGAAATACAAATCACATAGCAAAATAATTCCTGAAACAATGATTCCATATTGTTATGCAAATAAGAAAACTTATGAAACAAATATTAATTCATATAATGATCAAATGAAGTTAATAATAGATACAATATCAAAGGGTATAGATACAAATGATATTGTGTTTAAAAATGACATAAAATATTTCATAAATACTTTAAATAGAAAGAATTTTACTGAAACAGTGAAGAAAATACTAAAATTTGACATGCAAAAGAAGGAAAATTTGCATTTTTTGATTAATGAATTAATTATTTGTGCAATAAGATGTCCAATAGCAGTAAAAGGAATACATCATAATAAGGAAAAAAATGATAAAACAAAAGTTATATCAGAAATAACTGCAGATATAATGAGAGTATTTGCATCAGAAATAACAAAAGAAAAAAATAATGGAATTGGATTTCAGGATGAATTATTAAAAATTTGCAGGAAGTATTTTATGGATTTTGTAAATGTAGCAAAGTCAATGGATCAGAATAATGAAAATACATGTGAAAATTATAAGGGTTTTATGACACTTTTAGGATTATTATTTGAAAATAATTTATTTCCACACAAAATTGTAATAGATTGTATGAATTCAATAAAAAGAACTATGTTTTGTTCTATTGGAAATAAATCTGAAAATAATGAAAATAATGAAAATAATGAAAAAATATTATTACAACATGAAAAAATGTTTGGTTATGAAAAAATGTTTTCTGAAAATAGTAAATTATATGAGAATATTTTATATTATGATTCACATGTTGCAAATAAGAATAATATATCATATAGAAACATAGTTGAAACAACAAATTTTTATAGGGGATATGAGAATTTTACTAATCATTATTTAAATTATTATAAGAAGAAAGTAATTGCAAACAATAAAGAAGAAAACACAAATTTAAGAACACAAATGTTACAATTTATAGCATCACACGAAGAAATAACAGTGGCAAATGAATTTTATAAAATTCAGAATAAAGGAGAACAAATTAGTCCTTTAAAACAATATATAAAAATAATTCATTGTGAATTGTTAGCAGAAATGAGAAATATATTACAAATGTTAGATTAATATATATAATTATAATTATATGAAGAAATTTAAAAAGAATGAAACAATTCAAGATATGTTTATAAGAAATGAAAAAATGAAAAAAGAAAATATTGATGAAAAAGATGTAGAATTATTATTAAATATTGCATCAAATTTGGAAAAGAGAGTTTCAACAATAGAAAAAGAA
>Ga0169931_10002500_pt1 | contig 29949 bp, 15 predicted proteins | sample Kivu_15m_20L_FD_129675 | JGI IMG/M metagenome (GOLD analysis project Ga0169931, IMG submission 129675) | Freshwater microbial communities from Lake Kivu, Western Province, Rwanda to study Microbial Dark Matter (Phase II) - Kivu_15m_20L... | ecosystem: Environmental > Aquatic > Freshwater > Lake...
CCTCTAGGCTCAGGCCGAAGATCGATGCGGTCGTCGTAATAAATATCCAATGTAAACATCTGGCCGCGGCCCTGCACTGACCTTCATTGGGCCGCCGACGTGAAGAGCGGCCCGGCTATACCCCTGAGTCGCCCGCCGCGGTGGCGTAGCAACGCACGGCGAAGAGGGCGGCGGGCACCTGCGCCGACGGCGCCGTTAGCTCGATGCGTAACGCGCGCGTGACCACCGGCTCCCGCAGCACGAGGACGTGGCGCGCCTGATGATTCTCCTCGCCCCGCGCCAGTTCCCGTCCCTCGGCGTCAACCACGCGGTAGCGCGGAACCAAAAATGGCATCCGCCGCTCCGGGTGGCCCATCAGCACGGACTCCATCGGGTGGTCGTGGTCGGGATCAAACACGAGTTCGACACGCGCGATGGTCTGGGGCGCCGGCCAGCGCAACGTGAGCGTCGGCGCGGGATCGGCAAAGTCGGCCACCCACGCGTTGGGCTGGAAGGTCGGGCGATCGATCCCGCTGGCGAGCTGGGCCACGCCGAAAACGTCGAGCGGTGGCGAGACGCGGAGCGCGAGATTGCGGCCCTCCGGCCGGCGGAGCGGCGTCCAGAACTCAAACGTGTCGATCCCGATGCCCGCCGGGGGCGACTGGATGGCGGACTTGGCGACCGCCGGGTTGGCCCGGTGGCAAAGGGCGAGCACGCCGGTGACGCGTCGTTCGGTCGTGTGCAGCCGGATCGCGGGCGAGCCGAACAGGCAGACGAACGCGTAGCGCGCCTCCTGGAAGGTGTGGGCGAAGGTGCAGCGCACCGCCTGGCCGGCACCGGCGGCGAGCTTCCGCGTGTGCTGCTCGAGCGTGACGTCCGGCGTGTGGTTGGCGACGCGGCTGCTCTGGCGCAACTCGAGGCGCAGCTCCGCGGGGACGGCCACGTCGGCAAAGATCGTCACCTCGAGGGTGGTGCCGGCGCGCACCGGCAGCAGTAGCGCCCACGCATCATCGAGCGGGAGCGCGGGGCCGTCGGCCGGGAACGCGGCGAGCTTCAGTTCACTCGAAATCTCGAGGGTCGCCCGGCGGGCGAGGTCCGACGCCTCGGCCAACGCGGCCCCCGGGATGCACTGCCCCGTGCGGAGCAGGCGCCGCTGGAGCTCGAGCATCCGGGGTGCCGCCGTCAGGTCGCGGGGAAGCAGGCCCTCGCGGCGGCATTGGGCGGCGGCAAGCCCCACGGCCTGCGCGGCCTGCGCGACCGTGGCCATCACGCGGGTGGAGCCGAACGCGACGTGCGTGGCGCTCAGGATCCGGCCGGCGAGGAAGAGATTGGTGATGTTGCGACTGTAGAGGCAGCGGTAGGGAATCGGATACACGCCCTTCGCGTGCCACTGCGTGCAGCCCGGCAGCGGCGAGAACACGCCCTCCGGCGGGTGCAGGTCGATGGCCCAACCGCCGTGGGCGACGGCATCGGCGTGCGCGCGCTGCTCGACGATGTCCTGCTGCCGCAGGAGGTAGTCGCCCTCGAACCGCCGGCTCTCGCGCTTGCCGGGGATGTGGCCGATCCACTCCAGCGTGAGGTTGGCGGCCTCCGGGAACTGGCCGGAGTTCTTGATGTGGTGCCACAGGCCGTAGACGACCTGCCAGAGCTCCCACTTGATGCGCTCGGTGTCGTGGACCGTGTCCAGCAGGCCTCCGTGCTCGATCCACCAGAGTTTGCAGCCGTGTTCCCGGGCGTTGAACTGCCGCCAGCGCGGGATGCGGGTGATGTCCGGCAATGCGAAGGCCGGCGCCGTGAACTGCACCGGGCAGCCGACGTCCTTCGAGTAAAAATAGAGCGAGTGCCCCAGCAGTTCCCGGCTGGCCCGCTCCGGCGCGAAACCTTCGCCGAACTCCGCACGCGACTCCGCGCCGACGCGGAAGGCCGCGCCGGCGAGGAAGCCGACGATGCCGTCACCCGAGGCATCACAAAAGAGTGGCGCATGCAGCTCGTAGCGGGTGGAGTTCTGGGGGCAGAACGCGCGCACGCTCGCGATCGTGTCGGCATCGCGCTTCGTCACCTCGTGCACGGCGGTGTTGAGCAGCAGCGTGACATTGGGCTCGGCGATCACCTTCTCGAGCAGGAGGGCATCGACGAACAGCGGGTTGCCCTCCGGGTTGCGAAACAGGTTCTCGACCAGGATCTCGTCGATCACGCCGCCCTCGCGGGCCCAGCGGTTGTTGTTCCCGAGGTGGGAAGTCGCGCCGAGGATCCACAGGCGCACCTCGCTCGAGGCGTTTCCGCCCAGCACGGGACGGTCCTGCACCAGGATGACCTTGAGGCCGGCGCGGGCGGCGGTGATGGCGCCGCAGGTGCCGGCGAGACCACCTCCGACGACCACGAGGTCGGCGGTGAGATTTGTCTGGGTGAGCGCGCGAGATACGACAGGAGGATGGACGAGCATCGGAGGAAGGAGAACCGAGAGGGACAGCTTACGCCTTGGGGGTGCGAGGGCGGAGTTGCCAGGCGAGGAGCCAGGCGAGCGGGTGCAGGACCAGCATAAAGCCGAACGCGGGGTCGTAGGACGTATTGGTCACGAGGGACCCGACGGCTTTGTTCATCACCAGGCCGCCGAGGGAACTACCGGCGGCGATCACTCCGAAGGCAAAGGCCAGCGAGCCGCGCGGCACCAGGTCGACCACCAGCGCGCTGAGGTTGATCAGCCACGCGAGGTGCGCCAGCACGGCGACCATGCCGAAAGCGAGGACGAGCCAAAGTGCGTCCACGTGCGGGATCGCCGCGCCGAGCGGCACGAGGGCGGCGCAGGCCAGCATAATCCACAGGCGGCTGCGCACGGGCCCGGTGCCGCGCTGGATCAACCGGCCGGACAGCCAGCCGCCCGCAAGCACCCCGACGTCGGCGGCGAGGTAGACGACCCACGTCACGCTGAGGGATTTCTGGTCGAGGCCGCGCGAATCGTAGAGGTACTTGGCGAACCAGAACTGGAAAAAATACCAGACCGGGTCGGTCAGCATCCGGGCGAAAATGAGCAGCAGGACCTCGCGGCGCAGGAGGACGCGGTGCCACTTCCCCCAATCGGGCCCCGCGGTCGGATGGGCGGCGACGTCGGCGGCCTGCCCGGACTCGATCAGCGTGCGCTCCTCGGAGGAAAGGCGGGGGTGCTCGGCGGGACGGCGGTAGAGCCAGAGCCACGGGATGAGCCAGACGAGGCCGGCGGAACCGGTCACGATGAAGGCGGCCTGCCAACTGTGCCACGAGGCGAGGCCGACGATGAGAATGGGCGCGAGCGTCGCCCCGATCGTGGCGCCCAGCGTGTAGATCCCGATGGCGAGCCCGCGTTCACGGGCGGGAAACCATTCGGAGACGGCCTTGGGCGCGGCGGTCCAGTTGCCCGCCTCGCCGAGACCGAGCAGGAAACGGCAGACCCCGAGAGAACCGGCCGAACGGGCAAAACCGGTGAGGATATTCGCGATGGACCACCAGCCGACGAACAGGGCCAGACTGATCCGGACCCCGAAGCGGTCGACGATTTTCCCGGAGAGAATGAGCGCGACGGTATAGGCGACCAGAAAGGCGTTGAGGACCGCGGCGTAGTCCTCGTTGGAGAGACCGAGCTCTTGCTGGACGGTGGGCGCCAGGATGGAAAGTGCCTGCCGGTCCACATAGTTGAGGACGGAGGCGAAAAAGATCAGCGAGACGACCCACCAGCGAAGATGTCGGATGCGGGGCATGGCTACTCGGGTCGGCCGCGCCAGGAAGCGCGACGTGTCACCGCCTCGACGGCGGGAAAATCAGCCGGGGTAACGAGATGGTTCATGGGTCGGGAGGGTACGGATCTCAACGCTGCAGCACGGCGGCCCCGGAGGATTGCTTTTCACCGGAGGGCGTCACGCCCAGCACCTCGAAATCAAAGCTCACTGCGCCGATCGGGAGCGGGACGGTGAATTCAAAAGGGTAGCTCGTATCGGTCAGCGTGGCCTTTCGATCGCCCACGGCATAACTCAGCGCGACCTCCTTGAATTTCGAATCGTCGGCCTGGAGGTAAACGTAGGCGGTGGTCGCAGCGGGTCCGAAATTCAGGATCATGGCGCGCGTGCCGCCGAACGGCAGCTCGACGTGGTCGCGGCGCCAGGCATCGGTGGCGCGGGCACCCACGAGGCGGTCTTGGAACTTTGGCGTCACAACGAGGCCCTCGACCTCGACGGCGGTGAGCCCCATCGGCGGGATGGTGACGGTGAGTCGGCCGTCGCGAAGCGCCGTGGCGGAGCCGTCGCGGAAGACCCGCGTGCGGTAGGTTTGGCCGGCGACTTGCGGGAGAGTCGTGGCGCTGAGCGTGATCTCCGCGGACACCGGCTCGGGCGATTGGTTGGTGAAGGCGAGGTAGACGCGGTCACGGCCACGGGCGACGAGGGTGTTGATCTCGACGGAACTGCTTTTTATCAACCGGCGGGGTAGCCAAAGCACGGCATCGTCGCGGTCGAAGAACTTTCCGGGGCGGTCCCCGTAGAATTTGCTCTGCAGATAGGCGTAGCCCTCGATGAAGTGCGCGGGAAAATCGATTTTGCCGCCGGACCGCGCGAAGGCATCCGTCACGAGGAAGTCGAGGAGGATGCTCATGTGCGGCCAGATGTGGTTGTAGTGAAATGAATTCACGCTGAGCGTCTTGTGGTCGCGCAGCGGGTAGTCGGCGCGCTCGTAGATCGTGGTGCGCGCGGTGTTGATGTGGTAGCCGGGAAAATTGCGGTAGCGGCCGACGACGGCGGAGCGCGCGACGTCGTGGAGCAGTTGATCGCCGGTGAGCGCCGCGATGCGCAACATCCACGGCGCATAGTTGGCCATGAAGATGGCGCGGTGCCCCGACATCGTGCCCGAAGATTCGGGGGTGAGGCCGATCTCGGACAGGCGCCAGGCGGGCACGCGCTCCTCCGGGGCGCTCATGGGCGTGTGGCCCTTGCCCTTGAGGTACCAATAGACCGGCGCCTGACCGCCGGGATTGACCGTCACTTCCTCGTCGGGAATGCGCGGCGCCACCCAGGTGAACTGCGTGTACTGGCGGGCGCCCTGGCGGGCGGCGGCGAGGTAGCGTGGTTCCCCGGTCGCCTCGTAAAGCCGGAAGAGGTCGATCCACTTTGGAGCGAATCCGATCCAGAAGAACGTGCCGCCTTCGTCGAACCCGGTGGCCGGGCGGTCCACGCGGGCCGCGAGGTAGGCATCGGCGCCGCGGCGGGCGGCGGCGAGCAGCGCGGCATCGCCGGTGACGAGGGCGACTCCCAGTTGATTCTGCCAGCTGCCGCCTTCGACGACGTCGTCGAGATTGAGGATGCGGTCGCGGCCGAGCATCTGTTTGGCCATCCGACCCAGCACGGGTGAGGCGCCGTGAGTGATGCCGTAGAGGGCGGCGAGTTCGCTCACGGGGGCGCAGGGTCCGAGCAGGAGACGTGAGGGGCTCTGGATTTTCTGCTTGGGGTCGAGGCTGAAGAGGAACTTCTCCCGCGAGAGCATGTACTCCACGATTGGGTACGCCCGCTGGTTGAAGATCTCCTCATCGTCGGCGATGAGGGCGAGGTTGAGCGGATTGAGCGAGCTGACGTTCTTCACCGCGCCGGGGACGTCGGTCGAGTAGGAGCAGCCCTTCAGTTCGTCGATGAACCAACTGTAGCGGCTCATCCCGTAGTCGATCATGTTGTCCAGCGTCTCGTTGAGCGTAGCGATCGCGTTGCGGCGGTGGTCGCGGAAACCGTAGAGCCGGCGGGCGAGCGTCTCGTAGGCCTGGGTGATGTCGCCGGCGCCAGCGAAGAGGCGGAGCTTGAACGTGAAGGCCTGGCCGCGCGTGCGCTTCGACTCCGCGCCGCCGAGCATCGGCGCAAAGACCATCGGCTGCGCCTCCCCGGTTGTGTTGCGCAGCGCGACGCCGAAGCGGCTGTTGTCGAGCAGCGGCAGCGGAGAGAAGGGAAACTCGTCGGCATCGGCCACCACGCCGAGGGTGACGTCGCCCTTGCGCACGAAGGTGGCGGGCAGCGAGCACTGGAAGGCGGGCGTGAGGATCGACTGCGTCGGGAAACGTTTCTCCTGCCAGATGAAGGGCTGCCACACCTCGGCGAGAGCAGCGAGCGGATGGGCGGGCGCGCCGGTGTAGCCGACGGAGAACCACCCGTCGGTCCGGGGCGTGAGCGTGAACGTGAGCACGGGCTTGGCGTCGCCGGGCGGCAGCGTGAGGCGGGCGGTGAGGGCGAAGGCGTCCTGCGGAGCCAGGGTGAACTCCAGGGCGTCGATCTGACGCCGGACGCCCGTCGCCTTCACCTGGGTGACCGGTGCGGCCGCGAAGAGATCGGCGGTGCGTTGGTCGGTCCTGCCTTCAAGAATGCGGTCGTCGAAACCGTCGCCCGCCTGCCCGACGGCGCGTTTGGTCTTCTGCAGCGCGCTACCGGCGGACGGAGCGGCCGACTGCCACGTGACGAGATTATACGAGATCCGAGGGATGTTGCCCGGCCGCATCGCGGGCTTTGGGTCGGACTTGGCGACGAGCACGGCAAAGTCCCCACGGAAGAGCCAGGAGCCGGTGTCCTTCGTCGTGAGGCGCACGGCGCCGTCGGCCGCCGGTTCAAGGGTGTAGCGGTCGTTGGCAATCGGCTGGGCGGAAGCGGAGCCGAGCACCAGCGCCGCGAGCAGCGCTCGTAGCTTCAGAATTGGATTCGTGGTCATTTTTGCGGCAGGAACGCCTTCCTTGGTGGACCGGGCTAGAACGTACCCTTCACACCGGCGGCGATCGTGGTGCCGTAGTCGGAGCGCTGATACGTGCGCGCGTAGCCCGGCGTGCTGGGGCCGTAACGTTGCACGATTTCCGGTTCGCGGGTGACATTCCGCGCGCCGACGAAAAGGCCCAGGTACGTCTTGATCCGATACTCCGCCTCCACATCGAGCGAAAGGCGGGCTCGGACATACTCCCGGGTGCCGGGCTCGGCGGCGCCACCGACCACGGCTCGATTCTGGCGCCCGCGGGAGTTCCAGTTGAGCCGCACATTGAACTTCGGCCGGTCGAGGCTGATACCCCAATTCTGGCTGAGGGGAATGAAGCCGTTGAAGTCCGACTGGGCTTCGTCGGACAACTTCAGCTTGGTGATGTTGTAGCGCACGTTCACGCCGCGCGCCCACGCCGGCAGGAACTTCAGCGGTTGCCGGTAGCTGAATTCGATGCCGTCAATCCGGGTCGTGCCCGGGATGTTCTGTTGCGAGCGGAGAACGTAGTTGCTCGTCGCAAACGTCGGGTCGATGCCGTAAAATTCCAGCAGTTCCGGCGTCGCGTCGACGTCCCGGGTGCGGAAAAAGTCCTGGATGTCTTTCCGGAACACTCCGGCCGACAGTTCGCCACCGTCTTTCGGGTAATACGAAAACGAGAGATCGTAGTTCCGGGCGGTCCAGGGGCTCAGCGCGACGTTGTTGATCGTGATGACGCGCGACGTGGTGTCGGGATCCGGTAGCGTCGTGCCGGGGATGATGAAATTGAAGTTCGGTCGCGAGAGGGTCTCGGCGTAGCTGGCCCGCGCGATGAAATCCGGCGTGACGTTGAAGGTCAGATTCACGCTGGGGTAGAGATCGCCATACTCCTTTTCGACTTTCGCCCCACGTTCCACGTATTGCAGCTGCGCGAGTGCGACGGCACTACCCACGATCCGAACCGGCCGTCCGCCGCTGAGAATGAGCTTGCCGGCGGCGTCGCGTTGATAGGTGCGCCCGAGGTCGTTGATCGGACCGAAGCCTTCGTCGTGCGTGCGCTCGTAACGTGCTCCGGCGACAATCCAGACCCGGTTTTCCCACAGCCTCAGGTCGAAGCGGAGATACTGGGCGGTGATCTCCTCGGTGATGACCCGGGAGTTCAGCGCCTTTTGTTGCACTTGATAGACATCATCGTGCCGGAAGTAGTCGGGACGGGCGACGAAGAGGTCGTAGGCCTTGAGCGGACTGACATATTGGTAGCGACCCAAGCCGTAGGGTGCGTTGACGGTGCCGGCATGGGGATCGACGAGATCGTAGTTTGCGGCCGAATTGTCCGCGTTGTTGGCGACGCCGTCCGGCCCGACGAACGTCCACTGCCGGAACGGCCGCTCCGCTAGGGAAGTGACACTGCGGTAGTGGAAGCCGGCTTTGACCCGCACCGGCACGCCGAGGTTGAAGTATCGGCTGAGGCTGGCGTTGGCGTTCTTGTTTTTGTTGATCGAATCGACCGGATTCGTGTTCACCAGCGTCAGGTTGTAGCTGCCCAGTGAGCTGACATCGACCGGCGCACCGGCCGGCGTCGTGGCGGAGATCGCTCCCGGAATCGAGTCGCTGATCCCATCGTAGCGCACCCGGAGCCCGTTGCGGCTGAGCTGCGTGCTGTTGAACCAGCCGTGCTCCATGTCGCGGAAATACGCGCGGGAATTGGAGTAGGAGGCCGAGGCATCGAATTTCCAAATGGGGCCGTCATGGCGATGCTGGGCGCTGACCACGTAGGTGCGGCGCAACGCCCGGCGCATGCTCACCGAGTGCGCGTTCGAGGCGAACGTCGCGGAGCTGTTGGCGCTCTGGGTGAAGTCGGGTCCGAAGGTCGCCGGCACGCTCGTGGCTGAGTCGTAAATTTGGTTGCGAAACACGGCATCGAACTCGTTCCACGAACCGCGCACGCTCAACACATCCCGCGGGGTCACACGCCAGTCGGCGGTGGCGCCGAACGAGTGGCGGGCGGTGACTTTCGGGCCGTCGATGAAGCGATAGCTCGTCAGCGCGGGGTTGGCGATCGTTGCGACGGTGCCGGGCGTGCCGGCGTTGCTCGTGGGGCTCCAGCGCGGGACGGACACATACTGACGGTTGAAGATGTTCGTCTTCATCCCGGTGAGCGTGAAACCAAAATTCTTGGTCACGGGCCGGATGTAGCTGAACTCAAAGTTGGGCTTCAGTTTTCGCGTGGGCTCCCGCTCGGGCCCGGGGGTCTTTTGGAACGAAAGGTAGTCCACGTCCTGAATGGTCTGGTGGAGCATGTTCACGTAGGCCCGGTAGCTGAACTGCGGCCGCGAGCGCTCGAACGCGCTTTTGCTCACGAGGTTGATCGTGCCGCCGATCGAATCAGCGGGCATATTGGGCGTCGGTGTCTTGGTCACCTCGACGCGGGACACGTTGTTGATCGAGAGCTGGTCGAATTCGAACTGGCGGTTGGCCACCCCCGCGCCGGTGCTCGCGACCTGATTGCCGTCGATGTTCACCCGCGTGTGCTCAGGCGGCAGGCCACGCACCGAAGCCGTGCGCGCCTCGGCCCCCACGTAGTCGAGCGTCACGCCGGGAATGAATTTCAGAAACTCCCCGATGTTGCCCTCGGTGACGCCGCCAAACTCGTCCGCGGAGACGACGTTCTTGATGTTCTCCGCGAAGCGCTGTTCGTTGACGGCAATTGCGCTGGCGTTGGTCTCCTTCACGGCAGCGACGACAAAGGCGTCGAGCTGCAGGGTGGCATCTTTCGTCGGTCCAGGGGAAGCGGCGTGACGCAGATTGAAATCCTGCGTCGCCGTCTGCCCCGCCCCGACGGTGACTTGAGCGGATTGGGGCGGGAGGCCGGTATAGAACGCGCTCACGGTGATCGTCCCGCCCGGTACTCCCGTCAGGCGAAACTCGCCGAATTCATTGGTCAACGCCTGCAGCGCCGTGCCCTCGACGGACACACGGGCGTTGTTGAGGTAATCGCCACTCGTGACGTTGAGTACGCGCCCTTGAATCGTCGCTGGGCCGGTGACCTGGGAGCTTTGCGCGCGGCCGGGGAGACTCGCACACCCCAAGAGAAAGAGGAATGCGAACATCGTCCGCCCGCGGTGCAAGCTTGGGCGCGCGGAGGAAAGCCGGAATTGCGGCTGGAGGGGCGAGGTTGTTTTCATAGCAGTCATTCGTTCAGGGTGGTGAAGAGAACGTTTTCCGGGACGCGCCTCGGTGCAGGCACCCCGGGGGGGCTGATGAAGCAACGGCGGAGGTCAGGCGGATCGAGGGTTTGACGAAGAGGAGAGGCAGAAGGGGCGCAGGTGCGATGACGGCGTTATTGAAACCCTTCAATTCCCGCGGGCACAGCGCCGCCCGGCGTACCCGGGCACCCACTCGGAGCGAAGCCCCGGGGGCCGCCCCCGGACGGTCGGCAAAAAGGAAACACCGACTACCTGTCGCCGGGTTTCTGGTGGAGCGTGTAATCGTGTCCGGCGACGAGATCGAAGCTTATAGCCTTCGTCTCGGGATCGATGTCGAAGGCGACAGCCTGACCGGTGGTGGTATCGGTGACCTGCAGGGCGGCACGGGGAGAATCCGCGCTCTTTTTGACGATCGTACTGGTGGACGCGCCATCCGGATAGGTGAACGTATACGAAAAGCCTGCGGTGGACACAGGATAGATGACCGCCTTGAGCGGCAAAGTGTCCGATAGCCGCCGCACGAAAACGCCTTTGCCGCCGACGAAGAGCGGGATCTTCCCGATCGGCATCTCGAAATCCTTCAGCATGGACGGCCCCTTGTACGTCGCGCCCGTCTCGATATCGATCCACGTTCCGGCGGGCAGATAGATGTTCATCAGGCTGGTCTTGGCGTAGTTGTCATGGAGGAGGGGTACGGCAAGGAGCGAGGGCCCGATCATCCACTGGAATTGCCGGCGGCTGCTGCTCGCGAGATCGTACGTGTTCGTATCTTCGGGGAACGCGATGGGCAAAGGAGTCATCGTGTACGGGTAGCCGGTTCTGTGACTGTCCACCGCGCTGCTATACAAGTACGGCCCGAGCTGGTAATGGACGTCGATCGCTTTCTTCAACGTGGCCTGATCCGAGGCGGACCAACCGCGGTTCCAGGGGTTGTCCGAGACAGCCATGCCGGCGGTCAGCGCCAGCAGCCAGGCGTGTCGCATCGTCGCGTTCACGTTGCGCATGCTGCCAAAGCCGACCGTATCGGAGTAGACATTGGGAGCCCCGGAAGCGGCGTACTGCAGATAGTTGATCGGACAACGCAGCGTCATGCTAGCGGGTCCATTGGTGTCGTTCACGCGCGTGAGCGTACCGGGCGAGCTGTAGGCGCCGCACCGGGCCATGACCAGGGCACCGCTTTCGGCCATGGCGCGCATCGGGGCGTTGAAGATGGTGTGGTCCGGCGAGACCATCATAGTGTCTTCCTTCACACCGTTCACACCCCATCGGTCGTAGAGGCCCTTGAACCAGTCCGCGGCCCCGGGTACATTGCCGTCGAGCAGGTAGCAGGCAACGGAAGGGAAAACCGTCGATGCCACTCTGACGAGGTCGCCGGCACCGTCTTTCAAGAAGTAGCCCTTGGCCAGACCTTCCGGGATACCGATGCTGGTGTCGAATGAGGTGGCGCCATTCTGTGAGGGCTTGGCTGCCACGTGCGGCCCGTTCTCGGGCACGAAATTCACGCGCTGGCCGATCATCCAGCGGATCCCGTTCGCCGCACACCAGTCGCCGAAATCCGGCGGCAGGGGCGGACGCGTTTCCGGGTACTTGTCGCGATTCCAATCGCCGAAGCTGGTGGTGGTGCCCGACGAGCCCCCGGCACCGCCATCCCGCCAAAACCCCGAACCGGTCACGGCCCAGCGGATCCTGTAACCGTGATCGAGGAAGCTCCGGATGGCATCCTGGCAGGTCGTGGCGCTCGTTTTCCAGCCAAGCAGGTCCCAGCTTTCGAACCCCAGCTCGAATCCGTCCATCTTCGGGGCGACGCCGGGATAACCCTCGGCGATGCGGGTGTCGCGCCAGGCCGTGTAAACGTCCTTCATTGAGCCCACAAAGTAATAGAACGTCTGTTCCGAAGTGGCTTCGTTCGCCATCTGGTAGAGGTCGGGTCCGATCTCGACCGATCCTCCCTGGCGTTCAAAGCAGGCTCCGGCTGCCCCTTGCTGCGGGAAGACCAGAAAGCTCGAGAGCCAACGGTACCTATGGCCGTCGTGCCGGATGGTATAGGCCTTCTGGCTCGTCGCCAGGTTGGCATTCGCCTGCCACGCCCCCAGGTCGCCGAGCCCGTAGGCCGCCGGACCGGGACTGGCCGTCCGCACGAGGATAGAGCCCGATCGGTCATCACCGAGCGTCACGGTCAACGCGATGGTATGTTCCTTCGCCACGAGCCGGACCAGCGCGGTTTGTCCGGCAGTGTTGGTCACACGCCAGCGCGTCGTGGCTCCGTCCTGGCGCAGGCGTTCCTGACCCTCCACCCGGCTGCCGAGGAACGAAAGCCCGCTCACGGGGTGCGCGGGCAGCGCGACCCCCGAAGGGGTGGTCACCTCGAACCGAAAGCCGGGGCTGCTGATACGAACGGAGTAGTTCGGCGTACCGATAACTTCGGCCGCCGAAACACAACGCACCGCACTCAACGCCAACAGCGCCAGGACGCATCCGGTGCCTCGGGTCATTTTCGAACTTCCGGCTCTCCTTGGAATCGGGATGCCATCAAATGCCGTTAAGAGCGTATTCAAATAATACATTGGGCGCCCTCCGATAGCTGGGTCGTATAAATAATCTGATTGCTGCAAGGAAACTGGATCCGGCGGGGTCCGGGCGTGGCGGCTGCGCCGCGTTCTTCGTTAAAAAAAGTTTCCCGCAGTTCAGCCCCGTTCCGGACGCCGACGCCACTCCAAATCCGCGCCGTTCGTCTTTGCTTCCCGCCGCCACCGCCACTCCCTTTTCCCCATGCTCCTCCGCGCTCCGCTCCCGCTGCTCGCTGCCGGCCTCGCCGTCGCCCTCGCGCTCGTCCCCGCCCGCGCCGCCACCCCCGATCCCCGCCTCGCCGCCGTCCTCCCCGAGGTGGACCGCCTCTTCGCCGCCACCGCCGCCGAGCAGAACCTCCCCGGCCTCGTCTACGGCATCATGCTCGACGGTCGCCTCGTCCACTCCGCCGCGCTCGGCCTCGCGGACGTCGCCCAAAAAACGCCCGTCACCACCGACACCCGCTTCCGCATCGCCTCGATGACGAAAAGCTTCACCGCTCTCGCGATCTACCGCCTCCGCGACGCCGGCCGCCTCGCCCTTAACGACCCGCTCACCCAACATCTCCCCGAGTTCCGCGCCATCACGTTGCCCACGACCGACTCGGCCCCGATCACGCTGCTGCAACTCCTCACCATGACCGCCGGCCTCCCGCAGGACGACCCGTGGGGCGACCGCCAGCTCGCGATCACCCCGGCGGCCTTGACCGATTTCCTACGCGGCGGCCTCTCGTTTTCCACCCCGCCCGGCACCGCCTACGAATACAGCAACCTCGGCTACGCCCTCCTCGGGGCCGTCATCGACCGCGTCACCGGCGAGCCCTACCAGACTTACATCACCCGCGAGCTCCTCGCGCCCCTCGGGATGAACGACACCGTCTGGGACTACCCCGCCGTGCCCCCCGGCAAGCTCGCGCTCGGCTACCGCTGGGAAGACAACGCCTGGCAACCCGAGCCGCTCCTGCGCGACGGCGCCTACGGCGCGATGGGCGGCCTCATCACGACCCTCGCCGACTTCGCCCGCTACACCGCCTTTCACCTCTCGGCCTACCCGCCGCGCGACGACGCCGACTCCGGCCCCGTCCGCCGCGCCACCCTCCGCGAGTTTCACCAACCCGCCGCCTTCGCCGCCGTGGCCGACGCGCGGCCCGCCTCCGGCACGCCCCGCGCCAACGCCACCGCCTACGCGCACGGCCTGCGCTGGAACAGCGACACCATCGGCATCATCAACCTCGGGCACAGCGGCGGCCTCCCCGGCTACGGCAGCAACTTCCGCTTCTATCCCGCGCTCAACCTCGCGGTCATTTCCTTCGCCAACCGCACCTACGCGCCCATGGCCACCGCCAACGCCAAAGCCGCTGCCCTCCTCCTCGAAAAAGCCGCTCTCCCCGCCCGCGCCACTCCGCCGGACGACATCCTGCTCACCCGCCAACGCGCCCTCATCGCCCTGCTCGAATCCGGCTGGGACCCCGCGCTGAGCACCGCCGTGCTCGCCGAAAACTTCTATCTCGACCGCTCCCGCGAATCCTGGATCGCCCACACCCGCACGACCCTCGCCACCGCCGGCCGCCTCACCGCCACCGGCCCGATGATTCCCGGAAACGCCCTCCGCGGCACCTTCACCCTCACCGGCGAAACCGGCCTCATCGACGTCTTCTTCACGCTCACTCCCGAAGCCACGCCGAAAATCCAACACGTCCACCTCACCCGCCGCACCCCCTGAGCCCCGATTCGCTTTCCCGTCGTCCCCTCCCCCTCCGGCCCCTTTTCGTGTCGTTCGTGTGTTTCGCGGTTAAATGAACTCCGCCCCATTTTCCGTTTCCGCGGCTCCCGCCTCTCGTCTCCCTTTCCGTGTATTCCGTGTATTCCGTGGGCGACTCTTCCGAATCCCCCCCTCCGCCATTCGCGTCCGTTCGCGCCATTCGCGGGCAACTTCTCCGGTTTCCGCCCGCCCATTCCGTGTCTTCCGTGTATTCCGTGAGCACCGCCTCCGACTTTCGTGTCTTTCGTGTGTTTCGTGGTAAAAAATTCCGACTCCGATCCCTCCGCCCACTCCTTCCCCATTCGTGTCCGTTCGCGCGATCCGCGGGCAACTTCTCCGGTTCCGGCTCTCCGACTTTCCGTTTCCTCCGTGAATTCCGTGGGCACCCTCCGAACCCTACGTCACTCCCGCGCCGACTTCTCCGCCAGGGATTGCCACGGCGCGCTTCGCGCACCTGCAATGACAAGCGTCTAGAAGTTAAGGAACGTTGGCGACAGGGTCCGCTCCAGCCAGGCCACCGTCACCTCGACCACTCGACGCGCGTGCCCGAGCTCCGGTTGAAATACATTAAAAATATGATCGGCGCCGCCGATCACCACGGCCTCCGCCGGCTTCCCCTTCGCAATCTTCATAAACTCCGCCTCGTGCTGCGGTAGATAGTCACCCGAGCCCCGCACCGACAAAAACGCTCCCGGATATTTCGCCAGCTCCCCGTCCAGATCGACCCCGCGGAAGCTCTCGTAGAATTCCCGTTTCGTCGTGATCGTCTTCCACCCCGGCACGACCTCCGTCGCCACGCCCTCGCGCAACGCCTTCTGCGCCGTCGCACTGCTCGCCAGCTGCGCAAACTGGTCCCCGCTCGGACTCGACCACACCGCGATCGTCCGCCACCACGTCGGCTGCTTCGCGCCCACCACGATCGCCGTCGTCGCGCCCAGGCTCCAGCCCACCACGCCGATGCGTTCCGCCTTCACGCCCGGCTGAGGCACGAGCCACGCCTGCGCCGCTTCCGTGTCGCTGCAAGGAAACTGGATCCGGCGGGGTCCGGGCGTGGCGGCTGCGCCGCGTTCCGCCGTCCTCTCGGGACTGTTGCCGCGGCGCTCAATGCGTGGCGCCCAGCCAGCCGTCCCCGCAGGGCCCGCCCCCGGTCGGCATGCGGAGGCGGCCGACGGTCTCCCCGCGCGCGTCCAGCACAGGGTGGTAGAACTCAGCCACCTGGTCGCTCGCCTCGTCGATATAGTGGCCGATGAACGTGCGGCGGCTGCGGTCGTGGCAGCGGTTCGGGCCGGAGCCGTGGATGAGCTGGCCGCCGAAGAACATCGTCGCGCCCCGGGGCACGGGCACGGGCCGGGCGTCGCGCGGGAACGGGGTGATATGGGAGTCGCCGTAGCTCATCCACGCGTCGGCGCCGCCGGACGGGCAGTGGATGTCGTGCCGGTGGGAACCGGGCACGACGTAGAGGCAGCCGTTCTCGACCTCGGCGGCGTCGATCGCCGTCCACGCCGCGATGCAGGTGGCTGGGGCGGCGAGGAGGTAGAAGTTGTCCTGGTGCATCCCCTGGCCCTTGGCGCCGGGCGGCTTGAAGTAGTACATCGTCTGGGCGAGCAGCGGCGCGCGCCCCAGCAGGTCGGCGAGCACCCCGAGCAGGGATGGGTGGAGCCCCCAGGCCTTCACCCGCTCGCTGTGGCGGTGCGGGTGCATCGCGCGCAGCTGGGTCTTGGCGGGGTCGATCTCCTCGTAGCGCCGGCCGGCGTCGAAGACCGCCGCGCCGTGCGAGCGGAAGTCCTCGAAGAAGGCCTCGATGGCGTCGACCTCGGCCGGGGTGAAGATGCCCTCGACGACGCAGTAGCCCTCCTCGACGAACTGGCGGACGTGGGCCGGGGCGAGCAGCGGAGACCGGGGCGGGGCGGCGGCGGGCATGTGCGCACGGTAGCCGAGCGGGCGGGAAATGGGAATGGACCGCCCGGGCATCGGTATGGATTATCCGACGGTCATGGTCCCATCCCGCCCCGTCACGCCGCCCGTCGGCGCCGCGCCGATCGTCTGCGCCGAGTTCCGCCGGGGGCGCGGCTACACGAACTGGCGCCCGCGCGGCAGCGGCGATTGGCTTCTGATCTTCACCCTCGGCGGGGCCGGGCAGGTGGTGGCGGGCGGGGCGGCGCACCGGCTGGAGCCCGGCGACGCGGTCCTCTTCGCGCCGGAGGCGGCACAGGATTATTCGACTGCCCCGGAACCGGGTTGGTGGCGCCTGCGGTGGGCCCACTTCCAGCCGCCCGCGCATTGGCGACCGTGGCTGCTTTGGCCGCGCCTGACGCCGCGGGTCGGGCACGTCCGCCTCGGGGCGGCGGAGGCCGCCGCGGTCGGCGCGGCGCTGCAGCGCATGCTCGTCGCGCGGCGCCTCGGCGGGACCCTCGGGCTGGAGCTGGCGATGAACGCGCTGGCGGAGGCCCTGATCCGCGGCGGGCGGGCGCCGGGCGCGGCCGACCGGCCGCGGATCGACGCCCGCGTCCAAGCGGCGGTCGAGTACCTCGCAGCGCAGGTCGCCCGGCCCTTCCGGCGGGAGGAGCTGGCGCGTCACTGCGGGTTGTCCGCCTCGCGCCTCGCACACCTTTTCCGGGCCGAGCTCGGCACGAGCCCGCAGCGGTTCGGCGAGCGGCTCCGGCTCGACTGCGCCCGCCAGCTGCTGGCGCAGACGAACCTCACGGTCACCGAGGTGGCGGGCGAGGTAGGGTTCGCAGATCCTCTCTACTTCTCCCGGCGCTTCCGGCGGGAATTCGGCACGGCACCCAGCTCGGCGCGGACGGATTTGCCGTTGCAACTGCCCGGAGGGAGTCCGCCCTCTTGACGCTCCCCCGCCCGGGTGAGGGAATGGCAGACACGCGGGTCTTAGACGCCAAGTGCCGCAAGGCGCGTGGGTTCGACGGCTACTGCCAGGAAGCTGAATGTTGCGGGGTCTACCACGGTCCGCCATGCTTAACGCGCTTTCGTGTCCGGCTGGCTGCTAAACGCCGACGGACCGCCGGTACCGCCTCTTTCCATCAACTCCCATGAGACTCCCCGTCAATTTCCCCCGGCGCTCCTGGCGATGCAGCATGCTCGCCGTGCTGCTCCTTCCGTTAGGGGCGGAGGGCGCACAGCCTGCCGCCCTCCGCCCGGGCCAGCTCTGGCGGGACGTCGCCCGCAATCCGATCAATGCCCACGGTGGGGGCGTGATTTTCCACCAGGGCCTCTATTATTGGTATGGCACGCACAAGATCGAGGGACTTTCGGAAAAGACGCACGCGGACGGCGGGGTCCATCTCTATGCCTCGCGCGATCTGGTCGCCTAGCACGATCAGGGTATGGTCCTGCGACTGGACGGCGATGAGAACCAGGACCTGACGCACGAGTGCAACTTCGATCGTCCCAAAGTCGTTTATCATGACGCGAGCCGGCAGTTCGTCCTGTACTTCAAGCTGTACCTGCGGGGCCAGGGCACGCGCGTGGGGTTTGTCGGCGTGGCCACCTCCGCAAGCCCCAGCGGTCCGTTCATCTACCGGCACAAATTCCTCGGCGGCAATTCCCCGGAAGGGACTGGGGACTTCGCCATGTTCAAGGATGACAACGGCGATCTCTACCACTTGACCGTGCGCAAGCCGGACAAGGCTTTTGTCATCGGGAAAATGAGGGAGGACTACCTGCTTCCCGCCGATCGCTACGTCGTCTGTGCCGGCGTGCCCGAAAAGACCGAGGCCCCCGCGGTCATCAAGCGGGAGGGGCGTTATTGGATGCTGGCCTCGGGTTCGACCGGATGGGCGCCAAACGCGGCGCGGTCCTTTTCCGCCACCTCGCTCGTCGGCCCGTGGACCGACCACGGCAATCCCTGCGCGGGCGTCAATCCGCACAACGGCCTGGGCCCGGAGCTGACGTATGGCGGACAATCCACCTACATTTTCAAGGTGGAGGGTGCCTCCGACGCCTGGATCGCATGCTTCGACATCAACAAACCGGATCACCCTTACGACAGCCTGCATGTCTGGCTGCCCATCTCGTTTGACGGTGGCCGCATGGCAATTCCTTGGCGGGATCAGTGGGACCCCCGGTCGATCTCAACCTCCACGCTGCGCCGATGAAGACAGGATTGATCCGGGCCGGACGCGGGAGTCGCGCGACCCGGACCGTCACCGGGCGCGGTGCGCGGTGCGATCCACGCTTTTTTCACGCGGCTGCAGGAGAGCAGATGCTGGCCGGCAGCTGCTCAAGCCCGGCGGCAATATCAATTGCTTGCACGATCGCCCGGACCGCTGCGGTGAATTACGTTCTGATCGAGAGCGCCTGGCGGTCCACGTAATTCAGGATCGAGGCGACAAAGATCAGCCCGACGATCCGCCAGCGGAGATGAGGGATGGGACGCATCAGGCTCAGGCCGGGTTTGGCGCGCCGGAAATCACGCGAAGAGGGCCGTCACGGGCCGCCCCTGGTCGGCCACGGTGAACGGACGGCCGGAGGGCGAATGCTCGAGGTGGGCGACGTCCATCCCGAGCGCCAGGGCCACGGTCGCGTTGAAGTCGGGCATCGTCACCGGATCCGCCGCCACGTGCTCGCCGATGGCGTCGGACTGGCCGTGCACGTAGCCGCCCTTCACCCCGCCGCCGGCCGCCCACCAGGTGAAGACCCCCGGGTGATGCCCGCGGCCCGCCGTGACGGTGCTGATCTGCGGCGTGCGGCCGAACTCGGTCGCCATCACGACGAGCGTGCTCGCCAGCAGGCCCCGCTGATGGAGGTCCTCGAGCAGCGCGGCCATCGTCTGGTCCGCCGAGGGGGTCATTATCCGCATCGCCGGGAGCTGGTCGTTGTGGGTGTCCCAGTTCTGGTCGTCCTCCACCTCGATAAACCGCACGCCCGCCTCGACCAGCCGGCGCGCGAGCAGGCAGCCCTTGCCGAACGTGTGCGGGCCATAGGCGGCCCGGGTCCGCTCGTCCTCGCGGGAGATGTCGAAGACCTTGAGGTCCTCGCTCCGCATCAGGGCCGCGGCCTCCTGCTGGACCTTGAGGTAGGCCGCCGCGTCGCGGTGCGGGGTTTGCTGGACGAAGTGGCTGCCGATCGCGCGGGCCAGGGCGGTGCGCCGGGCGAAGTCCTCCTCGCTCACGGTGCGCGGCAACGCGGCGTTCTGCAGGCCCGCCCCCGGATCGACGATGGGCAGCGGGGCGAGGTGCGCGGGGAAGTACCCGCTGCCGGGATGCTGGGGGCTGCCGTTGATGAGGACGTTCGCCGGCAGCAGCCGGTTCTCCGAGCCAAGCAGCTTCACCACCCACGAGCTGAGCGCCGGGTGCCGGATCGTGGGCGTCAGGAAGTGGCTGGTGTGCGCGGTGTACGCCCCGAGCTCGTGGATGCCCTGCGTGGAGGTCATCGAGCGCACGAGCGAGACGTGGTGCATCTGCCGCGCCATCCGGGGGAACCACTCGGAGACCTGGACGCCGTCCGCGCTTGTCCCGATGGCGCGCACGCCGCCCATCTCGGGCCGCCCCGGCTTCGGGTCAAACGTGTCGATGTGGGAGAGTCCGCCGCGGAGGTAGAGGAAGATGACGCTCTTCGCCCGCGCGCGCGGCGACGCTCCGGCGGCGCGCAGGCGCCCCGGACCTAGGAGCAGGCTCACGCCGAGGAACGTCTTCACGAAGCGCTCCACGAACGCGCGGCGGGAAAGGTCGGTCAGGGTCGATTTCATCGGGAGAGGACCAGCGGTCACGGTTGGAACAGGAACTCGGGTGAATTGAGCAGGGCCCAGATCGTGTCCTCCGCCGGCGTGGGGCTGGAGGCCGTGGCGCTGGCCAGCGTCGCGAGTTCCGCGGCGGTCGGCGCCCGCACGAGGACGGCGCGGTAAATCAGCGCCAGCATCCGGTCCCGGTCACCCCCGGTGGCCGCCAGCTGGCGCCGCAGGAGGGAATCCGGCGCGAGGATCCGCGCGACCAGATCGCCATTCATCAGGGCCAGCGCGTGCGTGGGGTTGGGATCGCGGTTGTAGGCGTCGATCTCGCGCCGGTCCGATTGGCCGAACTGCCGCAGGAAGTGGCCCAGCGGCAGCGGCAACGGGATCTCCGAGGCGCGGACGAGACCACGGGGCAGGAACTTCCACCGGGCGTCGGTTTCCGGGGCCGGCTGGGCGCCGCCCATCTCCAGCGCCTGCAGTTCCGGGCTGAAGAAGGTCTCGTTCTCCCGCTCGTGGGCCGCCTGCAGCCGACTCACCTCGGCGGCGTCGCCCCGTGCCCGAGCCGCCGTGAGCTCGTGCTGCTGGTCCGCGAGCCGCAGCGTGTGTTCGCGTCGCCGGGCGCGGTAGGCCATCTCGTCGCGGGCCCGGTCGATGATGGCCTCGGCGGACAGGGTGGACAGTTGGCGTAGGCGGGCGGGATTCAGGTTGGATCCCTCGTGGCGCAGCAACGGCTTCCGCTCGTCGAGGTCCGGCACGAGGAGCACGAGATGCGAGTCCCAGATCTGCTCGGCCGAGAGCCGCCGCAGCAGCGGCCCCTGCAGCGCGAAGCTGGTGCCGGGCTCCGGTCGCTCGCGGACGGCCGCGCTCTGGTACAGCCGCGTGTTCAGCACCACGGCGAGGAACGCCCGCTCGTCGAAGCGCAACCGGATCAGCGTGGCGGTGAGGAAGTCGAGCAGCTCGCGGTGCTCCGGCGGGGGCAGAGCCGTGAGACTGTCCACCGGCTCGATCAGGCCGGCGCCGAGCACCCGTTTCCAGAGCCGGTTCGCCGCGTTCCTGGCGAAGCGCGGATTGCGCGGCGAAGTCATCCATTCCGCAAAGGCCCGCCGGCGGTCGCCGTCGACGATCGGGGCCTCGTCGCCGAAGAGGGTCCGCGGCGAAACGGGCCGGCCCCGTTCCGCCGGGTCGTGGACATAGGTCGCCGGGAAGGTGAGCGGCTTGGCCGTGTCCCGCGTGAGCCGCTTCAGGGGGGAGATCGTGCGGCTCACGCCGTCCTGCAGCGCCTTGTCGGCGTCCATCCGCGCCAGGAGCGCCTTGAGGTCCGGCCACTGCCGGACGTGGTCGTTGGAGTAACCGCTGGGGCTGTTGAGGTTGGACACGCCGGCGGTGAAGGCCGCCATCTGGTAAAAGTCCTTCTGCGTCACCGGCTCGAGCGGGTTGTCGTGGCACTGGGCGCACTCCATCCGTGTCCCGAGGAACACGCGCGACAGGTTCGACGCGTGGTCGAGGGGCATCCCCAGATCGCGCAGGTAGAAGCCGGCGGCGCCGTTGTCCCAGAGGTAGCCGCTCGCCGTGATCAGCCGGCGCACCGTCTCGTCGTGCGGCAGGCCCGAGCGGATCGCCTCCTTCACCCAGTCGTCGTAGAGCCAGGCCGGTTGCCCGCCCGCCAGCGCGCGGGGGTTGATGCGGAGCTGGTCCGCCTTCCAGTTGTAGGTGTGGCTCACGTGGCCCTCGCTGCCGAGCAACGCATCGATGAGCCGCGCGCGTTTGTCCTCCGCCGTGGAGGTCAGGAACCGGGTGCTCTCGTCGAGGCTGGGAATGCGGCCGACGACATCCAGGTGGACGCGACGCAGGAACACCTCGTCGCTGACGGGGGCGTTCGGGCGGGTGCCGTGCCGGGCGTGGTGGCGATCGACGAACGCATCCACCTCGCGTGCGAGGTCCGGCACCGCGGCCCGGGCGAGGGGGGCGCCGGCCGCTTCGAGGGGGGGCTGGCGATGCTCGAACTTGATCCATCCGCCCAGGTCGGCGCCGGCCGTGATCCACTCGCGCACCAGGGCCCGTTCGGCGTCGGAGAGCGGCTGCGCGCCTCCCTTCAGGGGCGGCATCACGTCCGCGTCGGTGAGCGGCAGCGACACGCGTTTCAGCAGCTCGCTGGCGTCAGGTTTGCCGGGCACGATGACGCCGGCCTCGTCGATCGCCGCCGCCGAGTCCAGCCGCAGCCCGGCCTTGGGCTTCGCCTGCTTCTCGCTGTGGCAGCTGAAGCAGTGCCGGTACAGGACCGGGAGCACGTCCGCCTCGAAGCGCGGCGGCGCGGCGGCCGCGCGCCCCATCGCGAGGCCAAGCACCACGAGGAACATCGTTCTCATATCGGGGCGGGGTCGACGGTCATCGGGCAACGGCAACGTCCGGGCCGACCTGGGTCAGGGGAGGTGCGCACGGTGCGGGAGGCGGGAGCGAGGGGGGCGGGGTGGAGGCCGTTCGATTCACCGGGACGCGGCCTACACACCCCAGCCGGGGCGATAGGCGTACCCGGGACCGGCGAAGACATCGCAGTCCGGGCGGTTGGGAAAACGGCCGGCGACGGGATCCCAGTCGAGGCGGGCCTGGGCGCGTTGCGCGGCCACGCCGAGCAGCACGACCTCCGTGAGGCCCGCGGCGTAGTCGAAGTTCGAGCCGCACTTCGGCCCGCCGCGGATCGCAGCCGCCCACTCGGGGAAGGGGCCGCCGTTGACGCGCGGGATGGTTTTCGGCGGCAGCGACCCGGCCATCGCCTGCATCCGCTCCTCGGGCAGGAGGCGGCACGAGCCGCTGTGCGAGGTGACGCTCATCATCCCCTTCGTCCCGTAGAAGAGGCTGCCGCCGCTCTCGGAGAGTTTGAACCCGGGGACCGGCAGCGGTGGCTTCATCGTGCCGTCGAACCACTTCATCTCCACCGGACCGCGCCCGCCCCGCGCGGGGAATTTCCACGTCACCGCCGTCGAGGCCGGGAAGGTCTTCGGATGCCGTTGCGTCGTCGCGGACTCCACGCTCGTCGGCGAACCGAGGTCGAGCGCGTAGAACGGGGCATCGAGCTGGTGGCATCCCATATCGCCCAGCGAGCCGGTGCCGTAGTCGGTGAAGCCGCGCCAGAAGGACGGCACGAGTTCCGGCCGGTACGGCCGGGGTGGCGCGACGCCGAGCCAGAGATCCCAGTCGAGCGTGGCGGGCACGGGCGTCTCCTGGGGATTGGCATCGGGGTCGAAATCGGCCGGGTAAAACCACGGCAGGCGCGGGCGGTCCGTCCACGTGTGCACGGTGTGGACCTCCCCGATCAGGCCCGCCTGCACCCACTCGCGCGCGAGACGGATGCCCTCGGCCGCGCGGCCCTGGTTGCCCATCTGGGTCACGACTCCCGCGGCCGTGGCGGCGGCGTGCAGGCGGCGCACCTCGGAGAGGCAGCGGCACATCGGTTTCTCGACGTACACGTGCTTTTTCCGCGCGATCGCGGCCATCGCGATCGGGAAGTGCATATGGTCCGGCGTGGCGATGGCGACGGCGTCGATCTGGTCCTCCATCTGCTCGAACATCACCCGGAAGTCCTTGAACCACTTCGCGTCCTTCAACTGCGCCGCGGGCGGCCCCGACTTCTTGCCTCCGGCGAGGCCCGCCCGGCTCCGCTTCTCGTCGACGTCGCACAGCGCGACGAACTGCTCGTCGGCCAGGCCGGAGAGTGAGGCGCCTCCGCGGCCGCCGACGCCGACCTGGGCGATGCGCAGGCGCTCGTTGGGGGAGCGGCGGCCCTGGCCGCGCAGGCCGTGCGGCAGGATGAGGATCGAGCCGAGCGCGGCGCTGCGGACGAGAAACCGGCGGCGGGTCGGGCGGACCGGCGAGGACGTGGGCTGGGGCGCGGGGGAGTTCATCGGGAGAAGAGGAGCGTCAATGAGGTGCCATCAGGGGGCGGGGAGAGCGGGCGGGGAGGGTTTTCGCCCTCATTTCGTGACGGGGGGGGGAGCGGCGGAACGCGCATTCCTGGAAGTGCTTCCCGCGTGGCCGGTTCAAAAGCTGCCCTTCAGGCCGATCACGATGTAGGAAGGAGTGACGTAGCGTTGGGCCCTTTGGGCAAAGGCCGGCGTGTCCGGGGCTCGGCGATACAAAAAGCGGTCCTTGGCGAACACGTCGTCCAAGTTGACGTAGAGGGCGAACTTCTTGCTCAGGGCGTATTCCGCGCTGATACCGTAGCGGGTGGAAGCCGACTGGTATTCATAGGTGAAGGGGGGAATAAACCCTTCGGCCTGGGTTCCGGGTGTGGCCAAAACCTCCGCTCGCTTGGTCTCGGCCTGATAGGTCGCAGTCAGCCGGACGGAGAAGCGCGGCCTGATGTAGTTTACTCCCGCCGACAGGGAATCGGGACTGAACCCCACGAAATCCGCGGCATTGGGTCCGCCGACTCTCAGATGCGTATAGTTTACCCAAGCCTGCACCAACCGCAGCCACGACGGCAGGAACAGCAGGTCCTGGCGGTAGCTTAGCTCAAGGCCGTCCAGGGTCGCATCGCCGACGTTCTCCCAGCGGCGCAGGACGTAGTTGTCGGCCAGCATCAGGGCGATGTCGCCCTCCGGGATGCCGTAGGCCTCGAGGGTGGCCGCCGTGGTCGGCTGGCCGCGTTGCGCGAAGAATTTGCCGACCTTCTTGGTGTAGACCCCGACGGAGCCGAATCCGCCCTTCAGGTGATAGGAGTCGAGGGAGAGGTGGAAACTGTCCGCGGTCCAGGGCTGCAGGCCGGGATTGCCGACCACGATGGTGCGGGCGGTGGAGATATTGGTGTCGGTGGGCACCGGCACCGTGATGCCCGCCACGACATACTGCACGTCTGGACGGCCGATCGTCCGGGCGTAGGCCGCGCGCGCCACCAGGTTCTCGGTGAACGCGTAATTGGCGTTCAGGCTGGGGTGGATCCCGTCGTAGCTCTGGCTCTCGAAATTCCCCCGCTCGCGATTGATGAGCCGGAGCCGCTCCTCGGCGTTGTTGGTGATCGCGACGAGGGCGCCGCTGCTGTTGCGCAGCAGGTTCCCCGCCGCATCCCGCTGGTAGATGGCGAAGTTGTCGCGCTTGAGGCTCCAGCCCTTGAGGGCGGTCCTCTCGTAGCGGGCGCCGCCGATGAGGTTCAGCCGGCCGGCCAGCAGGCGCAGGTCGAACCGGAAGTAGCCGGCGAGGATATCCTCCAGCATCCGCCGGGAGTTCTGGGCCCGGTTCGTGATGTGGGTGCTGTTCAGGGTGAAGTACTCCGGGTGGGCCACGAAGAGATCATAGGCCTTCACCGGGCTGACCCAGCGCACCGGGTTGCCGTTCACCTTCACGTCGATCGACTCGTCCACGAGATCGTAAAGCGAGACGGCGGTCTGGCCGCTGCCCCGGCCGACGAAGGTGTAGTTCCGGACCGGCCGGGTGTCGTCCTTGTCGAGGCGGTTGAAGGCGCCGCCGGCCTTGAGCGTGAGGTTCCGGCCGATCGCGCGGCTGACGTTCAGGCGCCCGGCGGTGAGGTCCGTCTGATACAAGGCATACTCCTCGTTAGCCGTGCCGAGCGTGTAGTTGTTGGCGTTGTAGGGATCCACCGGCGTGCCGTTGGCGCGGGTGATCGTATAGGTTTCCGGCCCGATGCTCGCACCCTTCCCGATGCCGTCGCCGCGGATGTTGGCGGCGAGGACGCTGGCCAGCACGCCGTTGAAGTAGCCCTTGCCGAGGCTGCTGCGCTCGCGGTCGGCGGCGGAGTAGGACGCCTGCGCGTCAAAGTTCCACACCGGGCCGCGATGCTGATACTTCAGCGAACGCATGCTGGTGTCGGTGGTCGCGTCGAAATTCGACGGATTGAGGGTGCCCATTTCGAAGCTGCCGGTCGCACCACGGCTGGAGGTGTAGTCCGCATTGCCGATCGCGTCGTAGCCGGCATTGACGCGCGCGGTCATGAAGCTCTGGGCCTTCTTTTCGACCACTCGGCGTTCCTGGACCTGCAGGCTGAGGGTGTTGCCGGGGGTCAGCCGCCAATCGAGGCCGAGCTGGGCATTCTCCGTCCGGGAAATCGAGGCCTCCTGGCGCCACTGCGTGATCGCCAGCGCCAGATCCTTCGGCGCGCCGGTGGTCAGGTAGGTTTTGCGCAGGTTCCAGAAGGCGACCTCCGAGGGCGTGTCGTCGGTCGGCCGCTGGCGCCAGGAACGGGAGGCACCGACGCTGACCGAGAGCGTTTTTCCCACCGGGAAGGCGTAACTCAGGCTGAAGGAAGGCTCCTTGCGGCGCGGCGATGCCCGGTCGTGGGGTTGCCGCCCACCGCCGGTGAAGCTCAAGCCGTCCACGTTGTCGAAATTCATATACACTTGGTAGCGGCCGACCGGGCGCTTGAGGCCCGTGCCGGTCTTCGCGATCAGGTTCATCGATCCGCCCAAACCGGAAGCCGGCTGGTCGGGCGTGGGCACCTTCGAGACCTCCACGCGCTCGATGTTCAGGATTGGCACGTCTTGCAGTGCCGCGGCCCGGGTGCTGGTCGGGCCGATGCCGGTGGCAGGCACGTCCACGCCATCGATCTGAAGGTTGGACATTTCCGCTGGAAACCCGCCCAGGGCGATGCGTCCGGGGTTGGTGCCATCGTCCAGAATGGTGACTCCAGGCAGAAAGCGCACATAGTCGCCGATGTTTTCCTGGCCGCGGTCACCGAGTTCGTCGAACGAGACCACGTTCTTGATATTGGCCGCATGGCGCTGCTCGTTCATCGCGACGGCTTGGCCGCTCATGGTCTGTTCCGCGACCACCTGGAACGTGTCCAGCATCACCGGCTGGTCCTCGGCGCCGCGCCGGTCCGCCGCGCCGCGACGGAGCTGGAAGTCCCGTGCGACCTGCCCGCCCGGCGGCACCGTCAGCCGCGTCGTCTGGGACGTGAAGCCAAGATAGGAAACCTCCAACTCGATCTCCCTCGCCGGGGCTCCCCGCAGGAAGAACCGGCCGTCGTCGTCGGTCAGCGTCTCCTGGGCCGTGCCCCGGATGACGACCTTGGCCCGGCCGAGCGGGGACCCGCTCACCGCGTTGGACACGGTGCCCTGGACCGCGCCCACGGGCTCGCCCAAGGATTGGGCCCGACCGCCAAGAACAAAAGTGAGAGAGGCCAACAGACTCAGAACAACCCGTTGGAAGCTGATTCGCGGTCCATCTCGCCAAGGGGAAGTGAGGGATAACTTGGAGTTCATCGGGTTTAAGTTATGGGATTGGGCGGTCGCGCGAGCGAGGCGAGGACCGCCCGGCCGAAGGCGGTGCCCGTGGCCTTCATCCTTCAGAAAACGTGGACTGAGCGATCGTCCCGGATTGCAGCCGTCATCCCGATAAAGGCGTCGAAGAAAACGGAGAGAGGTGAATAGTTGGGCTTGGATTTCAAGGGGTTGGGGTCGCGGCGTCGCTTCATTTTCCGAGTTCCGAAAGGTAGCGAATCAGATGCGCGAGCTGCTGCTCGGTCATGCTGGCAGTGAGCCCGTCGGCCATGACTGTGCCGCCGGTTTGGACCTGCGTGGTCTCGGAGCGCTTGATGGTTCTCACCTCGCCGCTGGTCATATCGCGGATGGCGATGATGTCGGCGGTTTCGGTCTGTTTGAAGCCGGTGACGACCGTGCCGTCCTTCAGGGTCGCCGTGGCGGCCTCGTAACCTTCCTTCACGTTGAGGGCAGGCCAGACGACTTCGGTGACAATCATGTCGATGGGCAGGCCGCGACTGAGCGCGGAGAGGTCGGGGCCGATTTTGCCGCCGGTGCCGCCGACCGCGTGGCAGGCGAGGCAGCTCGCTTGTTCATAGATTCTGCGGCCCTCGGTGGCGTTGCCCTCCGACTTGGCCCGCTGGACGATGAGCGCCACGTATTCCTGGGTGTAGGTGGGCACCGCCGAGTCGATTCCGGCGATTGCCATGAGCATCGACGAAATTCTCGCGGTCGTCAGGCCCGTGCGATTGAGCGCCTGCAGCATAAACCGGGCTTGGGCGGGCGAAAGGACGTCCTTCGCCGGCGCCACGACCGAATTGGCTGCGGCCCGGAGATCCATCAAGGCCCGGCCAAGGGCGGTGCCGCCCTCGACGGTGGAGAGGATCGACGTGAGCAGGGCGGTGACGTCCTGGGGTTGCTTGGCCACCCGGACGCTGGCGAGCACATGCAACGCGGCTTCCGCCGGGCTTGCGATGATGAGTGCCTCAAACGCCGCCCGGCGCAGCTCGGCCGACTCCGAGCGGTTCGCCGCCTCGATCAATTCCCGCACTGCAGCCGGGCCCGCCAGGTCGCCCGTCGCGGTGAGCGCGGCTTTGCGCATGGCAACCGGGGTCGCGTCATCGACGGCGATGGCACGGATGCGTCCGGCGAGCGGAGTCACTTTCCACACTCCCGCCAGCCGCACCGCCTGGATGCGCACAGCCTCATCGCTGCCGCTGATGAGCGCTTCGAGCGCGGGGGCGGTGTCTTTCAGGCGGTGCCGGCGCGCGGCGGGTGACTCGGCCAGGGCCTGGAGCACGGCGGCGTTCGCGGCGCCACGTTCGAAGACGAAGCGGAGGTCGCTGGCGTTGCCGATGTTGGCGAGTGCCTTCAGCCACGCGCTCTGTCTGGCGGTGTCGCTGGTGCGTTCGATGTGCTGGCGCATGAGCTCACTTGCCCGGTCGAGACCGCCATATTGCAGCACAAAGAGCAGGTGCTCATCCTGGTCGAAGCGCAGCGTGCCGGCAGTGAGGGCGCTGGACCACCGCGCTCGGGTGGCAGCGAGCGCCTTCGTGAGCGCGTGCTGATGGTAGGGGCCAAAGGCGCGGTCCAGGGTGCGTGCCGCCACGGTGATGGCGCGGGCATCGGGCAGATAGCTGGCGGCCACGATGGCTTCGAGGCGCACGATGGGGTCTTCATCGGTGGCCTGCGGCTCCAGCAACGATAGCGCGTCGGCCAATGCGCCCTCCCGTGCCCACGTCGAAAGCGTGCGCGTAGCGTAGGCGCGGATCCGGGCATCGGGCGAGCGCAGCAGCGACTGCAGCAGCGCGGGGCGCGGGGTCTCGTGGGCTTCGTAGACGGCGAGGGCTTGGAGGCGGCGGTATTCGTCCCTCGCAAAGCCGGGTTTGAGCTGGGCAACCGAGGCGTCGAGGGCGCCGGTTACCTCTGGGGAGGCGCGCTCGAAAAGCAGCCGCTTCGCTTGATATTTTGCCCAGCGCTCCGGCGAATCGAGTTGCTCGAACAGCGTCGTGAGACTGGCGCCAGCGAGGGCCGCGGGTTGAACCAGCGGCCGGTCTTTGCGCACCACGCGCCAGATGCGGCCGTGCACGAGATCGCGGTCGGGGTGCCGGTACGAGGCCTGATAGTGGCCGACGATGAGGTTGTACCAGTCGGCGAAATACACCGCGCCGTCAGGTCCGAGCCGCACGTCGCAAGGGCGGAAGGCTTTGTTCTTTGTCTGGATGATATTGATGTCGTGCCGGCTCCAGTAAGCACCGTCCTTGAGGCCGAATTGATGCAGTTGCAGCGTGTTGTCATACACGCCGCCGATGACCACCGCGCCCTGCAACTCATCGGGGAAGTGCCGGGTGTGGATGAGGTCGAAGCCCACGGTCTTGGAGGCGCGCGAGACGAACAGGTTCAGGGCTCTCGCGTTCACCGGCTGCGCCGTGCGGACCAGGCCGGGCACGGAGTAATAGCCTCCGTTGCCCGCGGCTTCCTTGTGGAAGACCTGACCGAAGTCATCGGTGAGAACGCCCCAGTTGTTCGCTCCCGCGCTGGAGGCGTTGAAGAAGGTGTCGAGCTGTCCCGTGCGTGGACGCAGCCGCCACAATCCGGCCTTGTCGTGGCGCTCGATGCCGTAGGGCGTCTCCACGCGCGAGTGGATCGCGTTGCCCTGCGTGAACCACAGCTCGCCGCCGAATCCCCAGCTCAGCGAGTTGATCGTCTGATGCGAATCGCCCGTGCCAAAGCCGCCGAGCACGAGCCGCCGTTCGTTCGCCCGGTCGCCGCCCGTGGTGTCTTTCAAATGCCACAGCCCGGCGCTCGCGGCGAGATAAACGCCGCCATC
>Ga0169931_10002501_pt1 | contig 29946 bp, 22 predicted proteins | sample Kivu_15m_20L_FD_129675 | JGI IMG/M metagenome (GOLD analysis project Ga0169931, IMG submission 129675) | Freshwater microbial communities from Lake Kivu, Western Province, Rwanda to study Microbial Dark Matter (Phase II) - Kivu_15m_20L... | ecosystem: Environmental > Aquatic > Freshwater > Lake...
CCTGACGTCCAGGTCCACTGCGAAAAATGCCAGGGCCACCGGTATAATCGGGAAACCTTGGAAGTCATTTACAAAGGAAAATCTATCCATGATATACTGGAAATGACCGTTTCCGATTCGGTCGATTTTTTTGCAAATATTCCTGCCATTTACCGAAAAGTCCAAATTCTAAATGAGGTGGGATTGGGTTACATTTCCCTGGGTCAGCAGGCAACCACCCTCTCAGGCGGTGAGGCTCAGCGGGTCAAACTGGCTGAAGAACTTTCCCGAAAGGATACCGGAAAAACCCTCTACATTCTCGACGAGCCGACCACGGGACTGCATTTCGAGGATATCCGCCATTTGCTGGAAGTGCTGAACCGTTTGGTTACCCGCGGCAATACGGTGTTGATTATTGAACACAATCTGGACGTCATCAAAGTTGCTGACTATGTTATCGATATGGGGCCCGAGGGTGGCCATCGGGGTGGAAGGGTGATTGCCGCAGGCCCCCCCGAGACCATTGCCAAGGTTTCGGATAGTTTCACCGGGCAGTTCCTGCTTAGGGAACTGGAGCCTTAGATTTTGATATATTTGGGAAACACGGGTTTTCCACTATGCGCCAGGGGATTAATCAATGGTTCCGGCAGTATTACCGCCTTCGGATGCAAGCCTCGGAGAGGCGATACCGCGACCCATGGCTACTGCAGGAACATTGGCGAAAGGAAATAGTAGCGCAGGGCAGGCACACCTTGTTTGGCAAGCAGTATCACCTGGGGGAGGTAAAGGACTCCCGGGATTTTGCTCAGGCAGTTCCAATAACTGACTACGAGGACCTTAAGCCCGCCATTCACCGCATGATGGCCGGGGAGGCCGACGTGCTTTGGCCGGGTAAGATTCGTTGGTTTGCCCGATCCTCCGGAACCACCCAAGACAAGAGTAAGTACATTCCGGTCAGCGAAGAAAATCGCAGGCGCTGCCATCTCCAAGGCACTTGGGACACCATGATGTATTTCTATCACCACGTGCCAGATGCCTTACCCTTTCGGGACAAAACCCTGCTAATGGGTGGAAGCCTGCTTCGTCTTCCGGAATATCCCCGTGCCATCATCGGTGATATTTCCGCCATTATGATAAGGCACCTGCCCTGGGTGGCCCGCCCTTTTTTTGGTCCCGATTTGCGCACGGCACTTATGGCAGACTGGGAGGAAAAAATAAGTCGAATTGCCCGTTATGCGGCGAAGCGCTCCGATATCGTCATGGTAGGAGGAGTACCTACATGGTCTTTGCTCTTGTTTCAACACATCTTGGAACTCAGCGGCAGGGAGCACCTTCGGGATCTTTGGCCCCATTTTCAGCTCTATACCCATGGGGGGGTCAGTTTCACCCCTTACCGCGAACAATTTCAAGCGTTGTTCCCGGGACATGGCGTCCATTTTGTTGAAACTTACAATGCCTCGGAGGGATTCTTCGCTGTGCAGGATCGGCCGGATGAGGAGGGGATGCGCCTCTTGCTGGACAACGGGGTGTATTACGAGTTCATTCCCAGGGGCCATGACGGCGGATTCAATGCACCGGCAATACCCCTGGATCAGGTGGCATGCGAGGTGGATTATGCCCTGATTATTACGACCAATAGTGGCCTATGGCGCTATCGCATTGGCGATACGGTGCAGTTTATTGACAAGAATCCCTACCGCATTCGGGTTACTGGCAGGATCCAGCAGTTTATCAACACCTTTGGCGAAGAGGTCATGGTTGAAAATACCGACCGGGCTTTGGCGCTAACATGCCAGGAATTCGGGGTCTCGGTGAGGGAATACACCGTAGCTCCCCGATTTATTTCGAACGGAAAAAAGGGGGGGCACGAATGGGCGGTGGAGTTCGCAAAGGCACCGGATGATTTGACCGCATTCTCCTTGAGCCTCGACCGTCATCTTCAGGCTCAAAACTCCGACTACGAGGCTAAGCGATCGGGCGATTTAGCCCTGGATAACTTGCAATTGCACAGTGTTCGGCAAGGAACCTTTTATGGATGGCTTCGGTCTCGGAACCGGTATGGCAATCAAGCCAAGGTGCCACGATTGGCTTCCCACCGCAGGGTTTTGGAGGAAATCCTGGCCATTGCCGGATCCTGAATCCTGCCAGCATAATTTTTTGAAAGACGTCCATTTTTCTGAAAAAATCCGGTAATTTTGGTACTAATCCAATAAAGGCAAGTTTATAGGGTTTTAGGTGTTTTTACGGGTCGGCGTTCTACGCTGACCTTTTTTTATCTGGAATTTGAGCAGAGGATTTTGTTGCTCCTGCAAAAACTTGATTGCGATTTTCTCTGGAAAACAAGGTTAGGGGTTTCTCGTTGGCAATGCCAAGGTCCGATCCCAATTGCCAGTCCTGATACCTCGCTGCTATCCAGGTGCGCATTTGGCTCTCCTTTCCGGTGTGGAAATAGCCCAAATGGCCGCATGATGCCATGACATCAGCAAGTTCCCTATCCGCATTTCCGCAGGTCCAGGCCAAAATGGGTCTTCCGCAAGCTAAATAATCGAAGAGTTTGGTGGTGAGTATTCCTTGTCGATTCCCCTCCGTCCAGGTCAGCACCAAATTTACCGATGATTCGCAACACATCTGAAGTGCCTTTTTCCGACTAATCAGGTCAAAGGTCCGGATGTTTTCCTCGCGAAATGCGGGCCTGAGCCAATCCCGGAATAAGCCGGCATGCACCCCACAATAAGTCCACCTTATTTCTTCCCTCAACAAGAGTCCGTCCTCACAAAGATGATCCAAGGTTTGAATCAAGGGAACCAATTCCTGTAACCCAGGATAAAGAGAACCCCCGTAATGCAGCGTGAATTGAGCCGGCCGGCCCGTAAAAACCGGCAAATCAGGTGGCACCACGCATCCGCGGTAAATCGATATGCTAGGGTGAAAAGGGGCTAACTCCAGCGCCATGCCTTCAGAGACAGTCATCAACGCATCGGCTCGGGATAGCAGTCGCTGCAGGACCCGAGGCTTAGATCCCTTCCCGGCAGCCAGCAACACCAGATCGTGGGGCAAATCCCTGAAGTCAGCCGTCCAATGCAACTGAGGAAACCGACCTTTTAAAAGCCAGGCGGTCAACAGATCTGCTGCCGGACTAAACGAGGTGAACAAATGGGTAATCCCCAAGTCCCGGACCTGACGTCTAGCCCAAAGATAGCTCCAGAGGATATAGATTGGTCCGCCATCACCTAGCAGGATAATCCAGGGAAATCGATTTCGCCAGTTCAGAAAGCGGCTAATCACGGTACTTTTCTTCCAGGATAGCGGGAGGCTATGATCACGGAGGAGCCATCCTGCAATCAGTTGCCTAAGCCCGGGAAGAGGAATTCGGGTGATTGCCGCACTGCTTCCCCCCTGCCAGCAGTCCATCAAGGTGCCAGAAGGAATGCGTCGAGTGATTACCCAAACGCGGAAACCTAATTCGATAAACGCTTCCCAACTATGCTGAATCCGCAGTGCGGCATTCACGCGCACAGGTGGAAATAAGAAACTTAGGAAAAGCAGGCGGCCCCCAGCCATGTTTTCCAATGACGATGGGCGACTCAACTTGGGCATAACCGGATTTCCTGCAGTACTTCCAGGTAGAGACGGCTGATAGCTGCATTTCCCTGTGATTCCGGTAGCGTGGCTGAGGTGCCTGCAGCCATTTCCAGCAACTTGGCATAGGGTAGCCTGCATATCATCCGTAACAAGGTGTAAAGCGATTTAGCGTCATCGGTGCAAAACAACCAGCCATTAATGGATTCCTGCACTAAATCGGCACAACCAGGAGCAGTGGAGGAGATTATCGGTCGGCCACAGGCTAACGCTTCTTGGATACTTCGCGACAAGCCTTCCCGTCGGGAGGGTTGTATCAGCAGGTGGCAGCCGGCCAGCAGGGGTCGCACATCCGCCCGGTACCCCACCAGGGTTACCAGGCCCTCCGCCTGCCAGGCATCGAGGACAGTCTGCGGGATATCGGTAGGGTGACCACCTCCAGCATGTCCGGCTAACTGGCATTCGAAGGAAATTCCATCGTGAGCTAACCTGCGAAGACTCTCCACCAGGCAGTGGAGTCCCTTATCACCCTGCATTCGCCCAAGAAAAAGAATCGTCCGTGGCGTTCCATCTTTCGGATAAGCTTGAGGCCTAAAATAGGTCCTATCAATACCCGCCCCCTCCACCAGGACGGCCCGGTCTTCCCGCACCCAATCCCGCACCGTGAAGGTCCGGATATCCGCTCGATTCTGGAAAAATACCCGAGGGCAATGGTAAAAGGCTATCCGACAGAGCATTCCTGCCAGCCTTGCCATGATACCCTGTCTGGTGAAAAAGTAACCAAGGCCTGTCAGGGTAGGCAAAACTGGAATACCCAACCAACGACCCGCCAACGATACTGGAACGTTCATTGCCATGGTAAAGGAAAGAATCGCCAGAGGCTTAACCTGCGCAATTATGGAAACCAAATACTTACCTCGCCAAATTAACTCCAGCCAGGAACCCGAGTCCTTCTGTCGATTGGACAAATAATACACGGGAATCTCAGAGGGTAGTTGCTGGTACTTCCCTTCCCTTTTGCCTGCAGGAACCAGCAAGGCTAAGCGATAGCCCGCTGCCCAAAGCGCCTCCAGCAGGTGCAGGTAATAATGGACAATAAAATGCAGACTATTGGCTACAAGTAGCAGGCTGTGAACCCGGGAAGAAGGCGAGGGTTTCCGGAAAATAAGGGAAGGATTCGGGTTGGGAGGCATTCTGCGGTAACGGATTCTGGAAGGTGGGGCGAAGCGGGAGGGCATGGGGAAGCTTATTGGAATCTGCCACCAAAACTGCAGCCTTCGGCGGGAAAAACAGGTGTGACTAACCGCCCATTTCGGGACAGAATACCACCAATCCCAACCCCCTTAAATGGAGGAAAATGGAATCTTCGTATATTTGCCGTGCTGGTTGACCCTCTGCATGCGCTTTTACCTCCTTACCCTTTCCTGTTTTTTCACCATGCTCCTTCCTGCTCAGGAAAGGGGCAGGCTCCTTATAAATGGCGATTACTACGAATACATCCTTGACGAATGCGGCGACACCCTGGTTTTGGCCAATTTCGGCGATATGACCGTAACCTCTAGGAGAGAGTTTGCCAGCATCGATGAGTACAACCGTTACCAGCGCTACCGCCGCTACGCCTATCAGGTTTATCCCTATGCGGAGCAGGCTATCCGAATTTTCAAGGAAGTGCAGCGGCAAACCGGAGAAATGCGCCGCGGTAAGCGAAAGAAGTACACCCGAGAACTCCAGGAGCAGCTCAAAGTGGAATTTGAAACACCCTTGCGGAATCTTTCCAAAACCCAGGGTATGATTCTTATGAAAATGATTGAAAAGGAGGTCCAAGCCCCCATGTTCTACCTGATAAAAGACCTTCGCGGGGTCTTGACAGCATTTTATTGGAATACAATGGGCGGATTCTATGGTCATCGGCTTAAGGAAGGTTATAAGAGGGGAAAGGATGGCATCCTGGATATGGTGTTGGATGATGTCAACCTCACTTATGGCAGTGATTCGGGCCCCATGCCTGCCTCTATCAGATTACCTAAGAAATGGGGAAAAGAATAGCCCAATTCGGCAAATCCGGCATCTTGGGTAGCTTTTGGCGCCTGCTTCCTTGGGCCATTGGAATCGCACTCACCCTGGCTCTTTGGCAGTTCATCCGCCATCGAAGGCCCAACCTCCATTCGGAGGAAGCCAGCCTTCAAGTCCCAATCCAATCGCCCCGGCTATGACGATTGTAACTCCGGAGTCCAGCCATTTCCTTCGGCTTGCAGCCGAAATGGAGGGCGAATTCCTGCAGGACCAGGCTACTCGGATGATGTATGCCACAGATGGTTCGGTTTACCGGGAGCTTCCCCTGGGCGTGGCTTTCCCAAAGGGGGACCGGGATATTCGAACCCTCATTCTATTTGCCAACAGACACGGCACTCCCCTCATCCCTCGTACAGCGGGCACCTCCCTAGCTGGACAATGTGTGGGAAGCGGGGTGGTCGTAGATGTCTCGCGGCATATGAACCGCATTTTAGCATGGGACGCTGATGCTGCCCGAGTAAGGGTACAACCGGGTGTGGTTCGCGACGAACTGAATCATTTCCTCAAGCCCCATGGCTATTTTTTTGGTCCCAATACTTCCACAGCTAATCGCTGTATGATTGGTGGCATGGTGGGTAATAACAGTTCGGGGACTACATCCATCAAATACGGTGTAACCCGTGACCATGTGTTGGAAATCAGGGGATTCCTCGCCAACGGGGATCCAGTCCATTTTCACGCCCTCTCCCCGGCAGCCTTTGAGGCTAAATGCGAGGGTGAGAAGCTAGAACACGCCTTGTATCGACATATCCGGACCATGCTAGGCGACCAGAACTCACGGCAGGAAATTCTTGATGCTTACCCCAAACCGGAAATCCATCGGCGCAACACGGGCTATGCACTGGATGAGCTGGCGCGCTCCGCTGTGTTTAACGCCACTGGAGAACCATTCAATTTTTGTAAACTATTGTCCGGATCGGAAGGAACCCTAGCTTTTTTTACCGAAATAACCCTGGGTGTCTCCCCTTTGCCGCCCCCAGAAGAAGGGATGCTTTGCGCCCATTTCGCCTCGCTTGCGGAGGCGCTGGAGGCTACCCTGGTGGTCATGCAGCATCAGCCCTATGCGTGCGAACTGATGGATCGATTTATCCTGGATTGCACCCGGGAAAATAAGGAGCAGCAGAAAAACAGGTTCTTCCTGGAAGGTGATCCTGCTGCTCTCCTGCTCATTGAACTGCGTGCTGATACCCGAAGCGGGTTGGATACCTGCGCCCACGACCTCATCGCTGACCTCAGGAACAAGGGATTCGGATATGCCTACCCCATCGTATATTCCCCGGATACCCAAAAAGTGATGGCCCTCCGGGCAGCAGGATTTGGAGTTCTTTCCCTGGTAAAGGGTGACAAAAAACCTCTTGAATTCGTGGAGGATACTGCTGTGGCGCTGAAAGACCTGCCAGCCTACATTGCCGATTTCCGCCGTTTGATGGACGACTTTGGCCAGCAGGCTGTGTATTACGCTCATGCCGGCGCCGGGGAACTACACATCCGGCCGATGGTGAACCTGAAAACCACAGAGGGTCTGGCTGAATTCCGGGCAATCGCCGAGTCATCGGCCCGCCTGGTCAAAAAATACCGGGGCTCCCTTTCCGGTGAACACGGGGACGGCCGCGTTCGCGGCGAATTCATTCCCCTCATGGTCGGTCCGATAAACTACGAGAGGCTTCGGGAATTAAAAAAAACCTGGGATCCCGGTAACCTACTCAATCCGGGTAAAATCACCGACACCCCACCCATGGACGCAGCTACGCGATATCCGGTGGATCAACCCATACCTCAGCGGGAAACGCTCCTGGATTTTTCCGCCCAGGGTGGATTGCTCAAAGCAGTGGAGCGATGCAGCGGGTCGGGCGATTGCCGAAAGTTGTCTCATGTTTCCGGGGGCGTCATGTGTCCATCTTATATGGTCACGCGCCAAGAAAAAGATTCCACCCGCGGCCGCGCCAATGTGCTCCGGGAAATCCTCACCCGAACCCATGAGGGAGAATCGGTCTTTTCGCGCAAGGAACTGGATGAGGTCATGGACCTTTGCCTCTCATGCAAAGGATGTGCCTCGGAGTGCCCCTCCAACATAGATATGGCATCCCTCAAGGCTGAATACCTGCATCAAAAATACCGCGAAACGGGAGTTCCCCTGCGCGCCGCCCTGATTGCCCGCATCGGCACCCTCAATGCTTTTGGCGCCATTTTCCCCAGCCTGGCCAATGCCGTGTTGCGCAGCTCCTTCCCGGGTAAATGGCTGAAAAAGGCTATGGGTATTGCTGCCGAAAGGTCGATGCCTCTCATCGGAGGTGATTTGCGGAAATGGTTCCGTCGCCACCAGCCAGTTCCTCAAGCAAGCCTCAAAGGCCGTGTCTGGTTCTTTTGCGACGAGTTCACCCGCTTCAACGATGTAGAGGTAGGAAAAAAAGCCATCCTGCTTCTTACGCGTCTCGGTTATGCCGTGGATATTCCGTCCCATAGCGAAAGCGGCCGCGCTGCCCTGTCCAAGGGTCTTCTCGGTCTGGCCCGGCGAAATGCCGAGGCCAATGTACATGCCCTTAGCAGCCTAGTTTCGGCAAGCCAACCGTTAATAGGTGTGGAACCCTCCGCCATCCTCGGATTCCGCGACGAGTATCCCCGCCTGCTCCGGGGTCATAGTCAGGCCGAGGCCTTGAAGCTTAAAGATCATGTATTTCTCCTGGAAGAATTTCTCGCCAGGGAAGCTGAGCAGGGACATATTGGCCCCGAATGCTTCACCCGGTCACCAGCAAAAATCCTGCTCCACGGGCATTGCCATCAAAAAGTCCTTTCCTCCCAAAGCGATGTGGCGCGTATCCTAAGCCTACCTGAAAATTATTCGGTGGAGGTCCTGGCCACAGGCTGCTGCGGTATGGCTGGCTCTTTCGGCTACGAGAAGGAACACTACGAATTAAGCATGAAGGTTGGTGAACTGGCGCTATTTCCCGCTATCCGGCGCAAAAGGAACGATGTCCAGGTGGCCGCATCGGGGACGAGTTGCCGCCACCAGATAACCGACGGTACAGGAGAAAAAGCCCTGCACCCTGCAGAAATTCTGTGGGAAGCCCTGATGCCTTAATTCCCTTCCACGCACTCAACGAAATCCCATGACCTTCGATATCCTGCTCACCCTGTTTCTTGTCCTATTAAACGGTTTTTTCGTAGCAGCAGAATTTGCCATCGTCAAGGTGCGCCTTTCCCAACTGCAAGAGGTAGGTACCACAGGCTTCTCTGCCCGCATTGCCCATAATGTAGTCTCCCATCTGGATGCCTACCTGGCAGCCACCCAGCTTGGCATCACCCTCGCCAGTCTTGCCCTGGGTTGGGTAGGCGAGGATGTGGTCACGGAGGTTATCCTCCGCGTTATGGAGTGGGTAGGTGTTGACCTTTCTACCCATACGGCTCACCGTCTGGCAGTGCCGGTGGCCTTTACTACCATCACGGTGCTTCATATCGTCTTCGGAGAACTGGCACCTAAATCATTGGCCATCCGACATCCACGGGAAACCACGCTGGCTATTTCCATACCCCTCAAGTTTTTCTACATCCTCTTTCGCCCCTTCATTGTGGTTCTCAACGGATTCGCCAACCTTATTCTTCGGATTATCGGCATTAGGCCCGTTCCCCACGGAGATATTCACTCGGAGGACGAACTCAAACTCATCATTGCCGAAAGTGCTGAAGGGGGAGCCATTGAAGCTTCCGAGCGGGAACTCATTCAGAACGTCTTCGACTTCGACGATCGGACAGTCCGAGAGGTCCTGAAACCGCGCACGCAGCTCATCGGCCTAAACGCCCGGCTCAGTGTCATGGAAGCCATTGATATTGCCATTGAGGAGGGGTACTCCCGGTATCCGGTCTATGAAGAGAGCATGGACAATATCCTCGGATTTGTACACACTAAGGATTTGCTGACCAGCTTCCGGCATCATCCTGATAAGACCATTCAGGAAATCATGCGCCCCATCCTGTTTCTCTCGGCCAATAAGAAGATCCTCCAGGTACTCCGGCACTTTCAGCAAAATAAGAGCCAGATTGCTGTGGTAGTCAATGAATTTGGTGGTACTATTGGCCTGCTCACCTTAGAGGATATCATCGAGGAATTGGTAGGAGAAATCCAGGACGAACACGATGCGGAGGTTCCTGCCGTGGAACCCGCCGAAAACGGTGGATTCAAAATATTGGCTCAGACCCCTATTGATGAAATCAATGAATTCTTGCCATTGCCTTTCCCAAAAAGCGATTCCTACCTAACCTTGGCAGGACTCATTCTAGATTCCTGTGAAAATATTCCGGAGGAAAATCAGGAACTCTCCATCCCACCTTACCGGGTAAGTATCCTGCGCATGACCCAGAACAGCCCAGAGGTTGTGCTGGTGCATCCCCTCTCCTGAGACAGCTCCATGGAAAAAGGGCTCATAGCTTGTATCCCCAATTTCAGCGAAGGCCGCAATCCCGATGCCATCATTGCCATCAGCCAGGCGATGGCATCTGTACCGAATGCCTGGGTCCTGCACGTAGACACAGGATATTCCGTAAACCGAACGGTGATTACCTGCATCGGACCCCCTGATGCTGTCTCAGAAGCTGCTTATCAGGGTTACCTTGCGGCAGGGAAGCACCTGGATATGCGGCAGCATGAAGGAACGCATCCCCGCATGGGCATCGTGGATGTCTGCCCCCTGGTTCCTCTTCAGGGCGTTGACAGGGAGTCCGTGAGGGATTTGGCAGAACAGCTGGCGTCCAGGGTTGGTGCCGATGGATACATACCCGTGTACCTTTACGCGCACAATGCCCGCAGGCCGGAACGCAGGAAACTGTCTACCATCCGGGCGGGTGAATATGAAGGCTGGTTCCATAAAATCGAATGTCCAGATTGGCAACCGGATTATGGTCCGGCCAGGGTATCACCCCGATGGGGAGTGACAGCTATTGGGGCCCGAGAGGTCATGATTGCCTTCAATGTGAATCTGGACTCCAACGATCTTAGCCTGGCTAGGCAGATTGCCGGGGAGATTCGGGAATCGGGTTACCGGTCAACGGATGGGCGGCAAGTTCCGGGACTATGTCCGGGTGTGCGGGCCATCGCTTGGCTCATTCCTGAATTCGGATGTGTCCAGATCTCCATGAATCTCATGGACCTGGAAGCCACCTCCCTGGCGACAGCCTTCGATACCTGCCGGCGCCTTGCCACTGCAAAGGGGATAAGGGTAACGGGTTCCGAACTGGTGGGCATGATTCCAGAGTCGGAAATGCTGGCAGCGGGCGCATTTTTTCTTTCTGATGCCGGCGCTCATCCGGATGTCCTGATTGCTTCCGCCGTGCGCGGTTTAGGGTTGGATGACAAGGCTCCCTTTCGGTTTGAGGAAAAAATAATTGAACGGCGGTACCGGGCTCTGGCAGGTTAAAATCCTTACCTTTGCATCGTTATTTGAGAAAAACGATTTCCTCACCATGCTTCTGAACTATATCACTTGGAATGCCAATCCGGAGATTTTCGCCGTGGGCAGTTTCTCTTTGCGCTGGTATGGTCTGCTCTTTGCCTCCGGTTTCCTTATTGGCCTTTACATGGTTAGACAGATGTACCGGGCCGAAGGCGCCCCAGAAAAATGGCTGGACAGTGCCTTCATTCATATCGTCCTGGGTGCCGTCATCGGAGCTCGCCTGGGCCATGTATTTTTCTATGATTGGGCCTATTATAGCGATCACCTGGTGGAGATTCCCATGACCTGGCACGGCGGACTGGCAAGTCATGGTGGTGCCTTTGGCATTTTCCTTGCCCTCTGGCTATTCTCCCGCAATGTGTCGCGAAAACCCATGGTTTGGATGCTGGACAAAGTAGCAGTTCCCACAGCTCTTGCCGGATTTTTCATCCGCCTGGGGAATCTTATGAATTCAGAAATTTTGGGTAAACCTGCCGATGTTCCCTGGGCTTTTCTGTTTGTCCGGGAGGGTGACGGCGTGCCTCGGCACCCAGCCCAACTTTACGAATCCCTGGCCTACCTGTTAATCTTTTTCATACTTTATGTGGTTTATTGGAAGACGGAAAAACGGAACAAGCCGGGCTTTGTATTTGGCGCTTTCATGGTCTTGGTTTGGGGTGTCCGCTTCCTCCTCGAGTACTTCAAAGAAAGTCAGGGGGGATTCGAGTCCGCCCTCGGACAAACGCTCAGTACCGGCCAATGGCTTAGTCTCCCATTCGTCCTCATTGGTGCCTATTTTATGTTCCGGCCTACAAGCAAATAGATACAAAAACTGTCACGTTTTCATGAGCATCGTTGAACTGAAGGTGCCACCAGTTGGGGAATCCATCAGCGAAGTAACCCTTTCCCGGTGGCTTAAAGAAGAGGGCGCCATCGTGAAGCTGGACGAACCTATCTGCGAATTTGAATCTGACAAGGCAACGCTGGAATTTCCCGCTGAGGTTGCAGGTAAACTTACATACCGAGCTAAAGAAGGTGATGATTTGCCAATCGGCGCCCTGGTGGCCTCTATCGATACAGCATTTGCCGGAAAAACAGCTACGACATCAAATCCAGAACCCACCTCGTCCCAAGCGAGCAGTTCGACAGCAGCAGACCAGCCCGCATCGATGCCCTCCGGAGCACTTGCCAAGAAAGAAGACCCAGCCACATCTCCGGCGCCATCCTATGCGCAAGGACATCCATCTCCAGCTGCAGCCAAAATGCTCCAGGAAAAGGGCCTCACCCCCGATCAGGTATCCGGAACAGGCCGAAACGGCCGCATAACCAAGGAGGATGCCCAAAAGGCGGTCGTTACCCCCAAAACAGCACCGACCCCTGCACCAACTTCTATTGTACCGGATAGTGGATTTTCCCGTGCAGAAGAGCGGAGCAAAATGACCCGCATGCGGCGAACCATAGCCCGCAGGCTTGTAAGCGCCAAGAACGAAACTGCTATGCTTACTACCTTCAATGAGGTGGATATGTCAGCAATTGCAAGCATCCGGGACCGTTACCAAGAAAGATTTGTTGCGAAGTACGGCATCAAGCTGGGCTTTATGTCCCTATTTGCAAAAGCTTGTGCCCGCGTTTTATTGGAAATGCCTGAGGTAAATGCCCGCTTGGATGGGGAGGACCTGGTTTTCCACGATTTTGCCGATATCGCCTTTGCTATCTCCACACCTTCCGGTCTAGTGGTTCCCCCGATTCGGAACGTAGAGTCTCTATCCCTGGCGCAAATAGAGAAAACACTCAAGGTGCTCGCTGGGAAGGCCAGGGAGGGAACCCTGACGATGGAGGAGATGACCGGAGGTACCTTCACCATCACCAACGGCGGCGTTTTTGGATCGATGCTCAGCACTCCTATCCTCAACGAACCGCAATCTGCCATCCTGGGCATGCACAACATTAAGGAAAGACCAGTGGCCATAGACGGAAAGGTGGAAATCCGCCCCATGATGTACCTTGCCCTTTCCTACGATCACCGGGTCATTGATGGCAGCAGCTCCGTAACCTTTTTAGTAAAGGTGAAGGAATTGTTGGAAGATCCTGTACTCCTTTTCCTAGATATCTGAGCCAAGAGCCTGGCACCTTTTTCCACCAACCCATCATCCATAGTTGGCGCTTGAAATCTGACAGTTAGGGTGGTTTCGCCATTTTCTTCCTCCTAGCCTATGCCCATGGGAATACCCGACTGTTGGCTCGAAAAAAAACGGAAGGGAATTTTACCTGCCCGCCATACCGCACCTGGAAATCAGCATCCTAGTAGCCCTGGGGCAGCCTATATCTCGGATAATCCCAAAATAGCTTCCGCTCGCCGGCGCACCAACAAAGCCCGCTGAAAAGCTGCAAAACAGGGATTGCCGGAAGGACCTTGGGCAGGTACCATTGCCCAGTCCTCCTCCCCTATTTCTGCCGGGCCGGCCAATGCTAACACCATAAATAGCGCAGGATAAGGCTCTGGCAAAAAATCGGGGTGCAACTGTTCTCCCATCAAAAGCAAATGATGATACAGGTGGCGGGAGCTTCGTGCCGTCCAGGGGAAATGGGGGTTAAGAAAGCAGGCAATTGCCATCGATTTTTCTTCAAGCAAGTCTGCCGATTGCCAAAGATGTTTCGCCGTGATGGAAGCTGCATCTTCCTCGGACAACAAGGCCATCAGGACCGGGGCATATCGTTCCGCCAGATCGGAAGTATCCCCGTTGCCAATCCAGCGGTCTACTATTGCCCCAGCCCAGCCTCCCTCCCGGTAATGGCATATCGCTCCCAGCAGGGAAGGAAGCAGCATGGCAAGGATTCCCTCCTCCTCGAGTTTGGTCAAAAAATCAGATGGACTGCCATCGCTCCCCTCCAACCAGGCAGCTGGAGGGAGGAGTCCTACCAAGGAGCCTAGATCCGGTAACCCGTTCTTCCGACATACAACACCGGCCTGGACCCAGGCCGAAGGACAATTCGTGGGTAGTTTCACTTTTATGCCCCTCGAGCTGTAATACAGGCAGGCTCGCCATTCCGTTTTAAGCTGAATCAAATCACCTGCCGCAAATCTCATGCGGGTAGCCATCTGCCGAAGCACCAGATCCTCATCAAGCCGCGAAAGTAAAACGCTGCCGGGCATTTGGCCCCTGCGAGCCATGAGGGAAAGAAAAGCCAGTTTGTTTCCAAGAGGTTCCTCCTCCCAGATGGCCCATAGCCTTTCCTCTGCCAAATCCGGATTTTCCTCCAGCCAACCCCGAAAGAGGGCCAGCCTATCCTTTAGGGTACCTATCTCCCAAAGACTTTCATCATGCACTGGCAGCAGTGACCGCCAAGCTGGATTTTTGCCCACCAGCCACCAACCCTGGTCTGCCATGATGGGTCTCAGTTTTTCCAAATACTGCTTGTCTAAACAAGCAAAATCCAGAGGCCCAGGCAATAATGCAACCGGAAGGACCTGACCCCTCTTCGCCATGCCTTCGAAAAGTCGACCATGCAGCAGCCGCAATCCGGCATCAGTTAGGACTGCCTTGAGAAAGGCCATGTCCCGGGGTTGTAAACTGGAGGAGGGAAAAGATAATGGGACCTTGATATCCTTCTGAGGGGATTCCTGATCCGTAGAACCGGATTTTCCGGGAAATGTGCTTGCTGTTTCCAGGGGATTCTCAGGAGGTGTATCCCGTCCAGATACCTTCCGTAGCTGGACAAACATGCCGAGGGAAAGGCGCATAAAAGCCGCATCGGACAAACTGGCATTCAAACCCAGGGATTCCCAGAATCGCCGGGTCTCCGTGTCAGGTGAGGTATAATCGCATCCTGTGAGCAGCACCTTTTCCCAATCACTCATAGCACTCGCATTCAGTGCTTTCCCCGGAACAACATGCGAATCATCCCCGCAATGACACCCACAAAGAGGAATAGGGCGGGAAATCCGCCCAGGTTGGAAGCCATGCGTACGCCGTCTATACCCGATTGCCGGACCATCACCCAGGCGGTCAACCCAATGAGGCATCCCCAAGCCAACTTGACCCATGGTGCAGCTTCCTCCGTTTGCGCCACACTTTCCGACATACTCAAGCTGCTCATAGCCGAGGTATTGGAGTCGGCTGCTGTGACGAAAGACAGGAAGACGAGCACGAAGTAAGCACCTCCTACCAGAGCAGGTAGTGGCAACTGGCCAATTAGGGCAAACACAATACTTTCCGGCCCCTTGGCCTCCAAAAGCTGGAAAAGGCTGCCAGCCTGGGCGGTATCCGTATGTAGCGAAATGCCGCCGAACAGAAACATCCAGGCCAGCGAAAAGAGGGCAGGATACACAAGATTAAACCGAATAAAGGTTCGCACATCATAACCCACCCCGAGTTTTCCCAGGAACAAGGCGGAAATGGGCGTCCATGCAAGCCAGTTAGCCCAGTAAAACAAGGTCCAATCTTCAGCCCAGGAGCGTTCCATACCTATGGCCTGACTTCTTGGTACAAGATGAAGGACAAAATCCGCCAAGGATCCTCCGAGACTTTGCCATACCTTTCCCATCGGTCCAAATACAAGGAACCAAGCCACCACCAGGGCAAATCCTGCTATGTTCAGATGAGACAATATCCGAATGCCCCGGCGCAACCCCAATATGGCAGAGCCCACGAAAGTGAGGGTGAGGGCAAGAGCCATCCAGCCCGTATTCCCTGCCGCACTGGAATCTGGGAATAGCAGCTGAATGCCACCTGAAAGGGTGAGCAGCCCTGCGCCCATGGACGCTGCCATCCCCGCCACCAGGCTGAACAGGCTTAGGCTATCTACCCAAGGGGAAATCTGATGAGCCCGCTCGGCACCTACCAAGGGTACAAGTAGGCTACCGATCCGGAAGGGTTGTTTCAGCTGGTAAAAACTGAGGGCAAAAACTAGGGCCGTCAGGGTGTAAATGCTATATGGTATAAAGGTCCAGTGCAGGAAAAGGGTGGACATTGCAAATGTGGATGCCTCCGGACTCCCTTCCCGAATGCCAGTACCCTCAGGTGGATTCCGGAAGTGGTAAAGCGGTTCGGCTGTGGCCCAAAACAGGATCCCGACTGCTATAGTCGTGCAAAGGGCCACCGAAAACCAACTTGCTTTGCCCAAAATGGGCCGGGCTTCCGGACCACCCAACCGGATTCGGCCGATGGGTGAAAAGTACACCAGCCCCAATAAGATCAGCCCCGAAAGGGCAGCAAGGGCATACAACCAGCCGAAGTGCACCAGTATCCAGCGATTAGCAGCAGAAATCAGCTCTAGGAAATCCTCCTTGGCGACAAAGCTGGACACCATGGTCAGGGTCAGCAGCACCAGGGGAACGCCGGAAACGACCTTCCTAAGGGTCATTGGAATCGGTTTGGCTGTAAGGTAAGGAAAGCCTGCCTTCCCGCAACATTTCCAAGGAGGAGGGGCCGCCGCATTTTTCCGTACCTTTCCCGCCACAATGCACAAACCATTAGCCACCCTCGGGAATACTGTTTCCCTTTCCTATGCGGAGCCAGGCGACCCCTGGGTACGGAGATTGGTCATTCGGCTGGTGGAGTCACTATCAGGAGGAAAAACTATTGAGCGCAAGTACAATGCCGTCATTTCCCGGGGTCTGCCAGACCGGGAGCTCATGCCGGCTGCCCTGCGCGAACTGGGAATAGCCCTCTGTTTCGAGGGATTTCCCGTGATGGATATACCCCGATCAGGACCATTAGTCTTCATTGCCAATCACCCCTTCGGCGTGGTCGATGGCCTGGCCCTGGGTGAAATCGCCTCTCTAGTGCGTGAGCGGTTTGCCATCCTGGTCAATGCCGTTTTATGCCGAAATCCCCAACTGGATCCCTTCCTTCTGCCCATCGATTTCCGTGAAATACCGGAAGCCGTGCGCATTAACCTCAAAACGAGGGAGGAGGCTATCACCCGCTTGCGATCGGGGGAAGCCATCGCCATTTTCCCCTCTGGCGCGGTAGCCACTGCGCCGTTTCCAGGCCAACCTGCAGTCGATTTGGAGTGGAAACGCTTTGTAGTGAAACTGATTACCCGATCCCGGGCAACGGTGATACCCCTTTATTTCCAGGGGCAGAATAGCTTCGGATTCCAGCTGGCCAGTTGGGTACACATGAATCTTAGGTTGGGATTCCTCCTACACGAGGTTTCAAATAAAATGGGGAAACCCCTATTTGTCCAGATTGGCCAACCCATTCCCCCGGAAGAATGGGAAAAACTGGATCCCGTAACCAACCTTTTGCCCTTTCTCCGAGAAAGGACCCTGTCCCTAGGCAGGAAAAAAACACGGAATAATTAATTTTGGACCGCATTTCCCTAAGTCATGAGCCTCTTCAACGAATTCAGGAACCTCGACCTGCCCCAGATTGACGAGGAAATTCTAGCCTATTGGGATCAGGCTGATACATTCGCCCAAAGCGTTGCCCGTCGCGATCCCTCCAATTCTTTTGTATTCTACGAGGGCCCACCCTCTGCTAATGGCATGCCTGGTATCCACCATGTCATGGCTCGCGCCATCAAAGATTTGTTTTGCCGCTATCAGACAATGAAAGGCAAACGGGTGGAACGAAAAGGCGGCTGGGATACCCACGGACTGCCCATCGAGTTGAGCGTAGAAAAAGAATTGGGCATCACCCGGGAGGATATCGGAAAATCAATTTCCGTCGAAGCCTACAACGACCTTTGTCGGCAGACCGTCATGCGATTCAAGGACCAGTGGGATACCCTCACAAGGAAAATGGGCTATTGGGTGGACCTGGAGCATCCCTATATCACTTACACCAACGATTATATCGAAACGGTATGGTGGCTGGTGTCGCGGCTTTACGAGAAGGGCCTTCTCTATAAGGGCTATACCATCCAGCCCTTTTCCCCTGCGGCAGGTACCGGTCTAAGCTCGCATGAACTCAACATGCCCAATGCCTACCAGGAGATTACCGACATCTCGGCCGTAGCCCAGTTTCAGCTCAGGGATCAGCCAGATACCTTCCTCCTGGCCTGGACGACCACTCCTTGGACCCTTCCTTCCAATACGGCCCTGGCCGTTGGCAAGGATATTCGGTACTTGAAGGTCCAAACGTTCAATCGCTATACCCGGGAGCCTGCCTTCGTCATCTTGGCCAAAGACCGCTTTCCGCATTATTTCGGGGACAAGGATTCCAACCTGCAACCGGAAATGCTAAAACCGGGCAATCAAGTTATCCCCTATCGGGAAATAGTGGCTGAATACACTGGCAAGGAGCTCCTGGGACTGACCTACGAGCAACTGATGCCCTTTGTCACCCCCGAGGGCAAAGCCTTTGAGGTCATTGCCGGCGATTTCGTAACCACTACTGATGGTACCGGTATCGTACACATAGCCCCTACCTTCGGCGCCGACGACTTCCGGGTGGCCCGACAATATGGTATCGCTGCCCTCACCGTCCCCGATTCCCTGGGAAACCCTATGCCACTGGTTGACCGTCAGGGCAGATTCGTTTCCCAGGTAACCGATTTCGCCGGCCGCTTCGTCAAGGATTACGGTCAGGAGGAGGAGCGTTCGGTGGACACCGACATCGCCATCTGGCTGAAGGGAAGGAATCGGCTTTTTGTTTCGGGGAAATACGTGCACGCCTATCCGCATTGCTGGCGCACCGACAAGCCCGTGCTTTATTATCCGCTCGACTCTTGGTTCATCCGATCCTCAGCCCTGCGGGAGCGCATGGTGGAACTAAATGCCACCATCAACTGGAAACCGGCCTCGACCGGTGAGGGCCGCTTCGGCAAATGGCTGGAAAACTTGCAAGATTGGAATTTGTCTCGCTCTCGGTTTTGGGGCATTCCCCTGCCTATCTGGAGGAGTCCGGACGGCAGCGAGGAAATCTGCATAGGATCCCTGGCGCACTTGGAAGAGGAAATTTCCAAGGCCAATAAGGTACTAGGTTTGGCCCAAGCCCTCCCTGAAGACCTGCATCGCCCTTTCATTGATGCGTTGGTTTTGGTATCTCCCAAGGGCACCCCCTTGCAAAGGGAACCAGACCTTATGGATGTATGGTTCGATTCCGGCGCCATGCCCTTCGCCCAGTGGCATTATCCTTTTGAAAACGAGGAAAAATTCCGGCAAAACTTCCCCGCCGATTTTATTGCTGAAGGGGTGGATCAAACCCGGGGATGGTTCTATACCCTGCATGCCATTGCTACCATGGTCATGGATAGGGTGGCTTTCAAAACCGTGGTCTCCAATGGCCTTGTCCTAGATAAGAACGGACAGAAGATGTCCAAGCGCCTCGGTAATACGGTCGATCCCTTTGCTACCATAGCCCGCTACGGGGCAGACGCTACCCGATGGTATATGCTTTCCAATGCCCAACCTTGGGATAATTTGAAATTCGATGCAAACAGCCTGGAGGAGGTATCCCGGAAATTTTTCGGCACCCTTTTCAATACCTATTCCTTTTTTGCGCTCTATGCCAATATCGACCAGTTTGACGGAAGCGCTCCAGAAATCCCACTTGCCCAGCGCCCGGAAATTGACCGATGGATTCTATCCGCCCTGCACTCGCTGGTCCGCGACGCTGACCAAGATTTTGCCCGGTATGAACCCACAGATGCGGCTCGGAAAATTATGGTATTTGTCGATGAAAACCTTTCTAATTGGTACGTCAGACTGTGTCGGAGGCGCTTCTGGAAAGGGGAAATGTCCGACGATAAGCTGGCAGCGTACCAAACCCTGGCAACATGCCTGGACCACATCGCCCGGCTCATGGCACCCATTGCCCCATTCTTTGGAGAGTGGCTTTACCGAAATCTGCAGGGAGGTATGACCCATAAAGGACCCGATTCGGTCCACCTCGCCCTGTTCCCTGAGACCAACACCACGTGGATTGATCCCGCCCTAGAAGAGCGAATGGCCTATGCGCAGCGAATTTCCTCCCTGGTTCTGAGCCTACGAAAAAAAGAGAAGGTGCGGGTGCGCCAACCTCTTCGAAAATTGCTTCTCCCGGTGCTCGATGCAGCATTCGAGCAGCAGGTGGAAGGCGTCAGAGACCTTATCCTGGCCGAAGTCAACGTCAAGGCGTTGGAATATGTTTCTGGTTCGGGAAATATCATCCGAAAGAAGGTGAAGCCCGATTTTAAGCTGCTCGGCAAAAAGTTGGGTAAGCATATGAAAACCGTGGCAGATACCTTGGCCGACCTCTCTCAGGAAGCTATTACACTGATAGAGCGGACAGGATCCTTTACCCTCGATTTAGATGGTGAATCCCACTCCCTTACCCTGGAAGAACTCGAAATCACACCCGTAGATATTCCAGGATGGCTAGTTGCTACCGATGGCAACCTCACCGTCGCCCTGGATATGCAACTGGACGTAACCCTGGAGGCAGAAGGCACGGCCAGAGAACTGGTCAACCGCATCCAAAACCTGCGCAAAACCAGCGACTTCAATGTCACCGACCGGATTCACCTGTACCTGGAAGACAAAGATTTCCTGCGACCTGCTATTCAGTTGTTCGCTGGCTATATTCAAGCAGAAACCCTGGCCGATTCCCTGCAATTGGTACCCCGCGGAGAGCAAGGCAGCCTGATGGATCTTCCTGAAGGCGAAGCCTGGATTAGGCTGGAGCGGCAAAGGTAAAAATAGAGCCATGGTGGACAAAATGACCGCCATGGCTCTCCTTACTTAAAGATTAAACCGCAGCCGGGCGAAGAAATACGCTCCGTTGAATCCGTGCTGCTGCACACGCCGCGAATACACGAATCTTCCCAAGCTGAAGTTGTTGGCATGGGTGTGAATGTCTTGGTAAACGTCGAAGATATTGTTACCACCCAAAGTGAGGGTTACACCCTTTTGCACGTCATAGGACACTGTTAGGTCGGTAGTTACGGTCGGACTGAACACCTGATCCAGCGTCTCCCGCTGATTGGTGAGGGAGTTCACCGGCCAGGTATCCGGACGATCAGGATTGATGGTAGGATCCAAATAGGTAACCTGTCCGAAACGCACGACCCGCACCATCGAACTGAACTTGCCATTGCGGTAGTTCAAGATGGCACTCAACTTGCTTTGAGGATTGGCCACCTCGATACGGCTTTGATCCTCCCTATTGAAGTAAGATCCAATCTGCCCGGTTTGAACCAAAATGGGCGAGGCCTTTACGATGGCTTTTCCGTTGGCATCCTTGACCACTTCGTTCTGAATGAAAGTACCAGCGAGAGTCAATCGCAAATCGCTGTTGGCATTAATCCGCTTGGTGTAGTTCAATACCGATTCGATACCCGTCGCCCGGGTATCGATGGCATTCGTAAAGAAGTTGGCAGCACCAGCATTAGCTGCGTCAAGCTTGGCCTTTAGGTCTGCATTGCCACCAGCTGTAAAATTATTGGTGAGGACAATACGGTCATCGATGCTAATCTGATATGCATCGACAGTCAACTCGAGTTCATCGGTCAGACGGGCCGTGGCACCGATCGTATAGCTCACAGAGGTCTCCTGCTTCAGTTCCGGAATGCCCAAGATCTTTGCTGGAGCACTGCTATTGGTGAAGGTACCGCTCTCTACAGGAACCAGTCCGGCGGGAGTGGACACAAAGAGCGTATTGGTTTTGGCGTAGAACTTCTGCTGCTGGGAAGGTGCCCGGAAACCCGTCGATGTACTAGCCCGCAGGGAAATCCTGTCCGTCAGTTTATACCGCGATGCCAGCTTGTAGTTGAAGGTACTGCCGAAATCGGAGTAATTCTCAAATCGCAAAGCAGCAGCCACCATGAATTTTTTGGAAAAGTCCTGCTCAAAGTCGGCATAGAGCGCCAGGTTATTCCGGGAGTTCTTGCCCTGATTGGAAGGAAGGAATCCGGCGAATACCTGTGCTCCAGCAGCTACCCCGGCTGCTGTATTGTAATTTCTCCAGGAAGATTCCTCTCCAGCACGGATGTCGTACTGATCTACACGGTATTCAGCACCGAAGGCGGTGTTCAATCCGCTGAGGACTTTGTAGGCACGGGAAAAGTCGGCATTCAAGGTATTCTGCAGGAAGGTCAGACCGCCGGCGTCAAAACGCGTCTGGGGCGTAGCCGTCACAGTAGCCTGAGTGAAGTTGACCGAATTACTCACAATGAAATCAAAAACATTGCGACCGTAAGTATTGCTTACGTCAAAATTCCACTCGCCGAGCTTTCCGCGCAATCCAGCAACGGTGGAGAAGTCTGTTACCTCCGAATTAATCAGGGGCAAGAAACCATTGGGATAATAATTTGGGGAAAGGACCACGCCGCGAATGGATGCAGGAACGGCATTGGGATAGCGATAGAAGCCTGCAGCCTCACCGTTTTTCCGATTGTATCCCCCAAAGGCATAAAACGTGCTCTTGTCACCCACCGGCAGCTCGAGATTGTACATGATGCCGCCCCCATTGATTTTGGAGTTGCCAATCCGCATGTCAAAGCTATTGCGGGTCAGACCCCTGACTGCCAAAATAGAGTCGTCCTTGATAGCCCCTCCCACGGCGGGGAATATCTGTCCGGTGTACGTACCTGTTCGGAAGGTTGGGTTCCGCTCGGTGTATTCCGCCGTAAGATTCAAACTGCCCTTGGCACCTACCTTGATGCCGTAGTGAAGCGCCACCTGCGTGGAGGCTCCGTCCCGAGCCTTTACCTCGTCGTTGGTGCCACGATTAAGCACATAATTTTGGGAGAAGGTGGTCCGGTGTGATCCATAGGAGACGTTTCCGCTGAGCACTCCGGTCTCGTTCTTCAGGACGATATTGATAACCCCGGCGATAGCATCAGAACCATACTGAGCCGCGGCGCCGTCCCGCAAAATCTCTACCCGCTCGATGGCATTGGCAGGGATAGCATTGAGGTCGGTACCCACCTGGCCACGGTTGACCGTGCCATTCACGTTAACCAATGCCGATTGATGCCGGCGCTTCCCGTTGATGAGCACCAGCACCTGATCGGAGCCCAGACCCCGTAACTGGGCGGGATCAATGTGGTCAGTACCATCCGAAATGGTTTGCCTGGCCGACTGAAAAGATGGGGCTATGAACGTCAGAATCTGATTCAAATCTACCTGACCTACATCGTTAATCAGGAGTTTCATCGGAATGATGTCTACCGGCACCGGGGTCTCAATCTTGGTCCGGGTCTGGGACCGCGTACCGATAACCACAATGTCCGAGAGTTGAACCCCTTCATCCAGCACCACGTCAATCGTGGCGTTGCTGCCGATGGGAATTTCCTGGGTAATGAAGCCGGTGTAGCTAAATTCCAGCACCGTAGCTCCGTCGGGCACCTGAATGGTGTAGCGACCATTCTCATCCGTAACAACACCTGTCGTTCCTCCCTTCACCAAAACGGAGGCAGCGACAAGCGCCGATCCGTCAGAACCGGAACTTACCTTGCCGGAAACAGTTTTTTGAGCGAAGCCCACCAAGGAGACCAGCAGTCCCAGCCCGAGCAAGGCCATTTGTGTAAAAGTGTTTTTACTCATTATACATTTATTAGACTTAGTTAAATAATAGGAACCTGATAAAACCATATTTGTTGAAAAGGTGTAAGGGTGTTTAATTAGAATCTGATAAAAATATATTAACTCGTTAAAATAACCAATACAATAGGATTATGGATTTTTCTTTCAATGAGGAACACCTGTCTGTCCGGGATGCCGCCCGAGAGTTTGCACAGAAAGTTTGCAAGCCGGGGGTCATCAGACGTGATACTGACATGACCTTCCCTCATGAAGAGGTAAGGAAAATGGGGGAGCTAGGCTTCATGGGTATGATGGTAAGCCCTAGGCTTGGGGGTGGCGGCCTGGATACTGTGGCCTATGCACTGGCCATTGAGGAAATTTCGAAAGTGGATGCTTCCTGTGGGGTCATCATGTCGGTTAACAATTCCCTGGTCCTTTGGGGTATAGAAACCTATGGCACCCCGGAGCAGCAGGCGCAATACATACCCAAGTTAGCCAGCGGGGAATGGATTGGTTCCTTTTGCCTTTCGGAGCCCGAAGCCGGCTCCGACGCCACCCGGCAGCGCACCCAGGCCCTAAAGCAAGGGGACCACTACCTGCTTAATGGAACAAAAAACTGGATTACCAATGGGACAACCTCCCGACTTCATGTCGTATTTGCCCAGACCGATGCATCAAAGGGATCTTCAGGTATAAGCGCCTTCCTGGTTGAGGCCAGATGGGAAGGGGTTCAAATAGGTGCGAAAGAGGACAAACTGGGGATTCGCTCCTCCGACACTTCCTCCATCCGATATGAACAGGTAAAGGTTCCAGTCGCTGCGCGCTTGGGGGCCGAAGGCGAAGGATTCCGTATCGCGATGCAAATTTTGGACGGGGGCCGCATCGGGATTGCAGCCCAGGCCCTTGGTATTGCTGCCGGTGCCTACGAGTTGGCACTGGCCTACAGCAAGGAACGGGAGGCCTTTAATAAGCCTTTACACCAACACCAGGGCATTGCCTTTAAGTTGGCCCATATGGCGACAACTATTGAAGCTACCCGATGCCTGGTTTATCGGGCCGCGTGGCTCAAAGACCAGCAACGGCCCTTTAGCACGGCAAGCGCTATGGCAAAATGGTTTGCCTCGGAAACTGCCATGCAAACCACCATTGAGGCTGTTCAAATTCACGGTGGGTATGGCTATGTGAAGGAATACCACGTGGAGCGCTTGTTGCGCGATGCCAAAATCACCCAAATCTATGAAGGCACCTCCGAAATCCAGCAGATTGTAATCTCCCGATCTGTTACATCTGGTGAATCGCAGATTCCCTGGTAGTTTGGTGTTGAGCTGCTGATGCTCCCGAAGCCTCAGGGCAATGCATTGATTCACTCATTGAGTCGGTACGATATCCCGGTCACGACCTGGTAATACCAAGATGAAGAGAAAGCTTTAGGGCTTAAAAGTTGATTTCCAATGCTTTGGCATCTAAACACCCATTGGATAAGGCCTGCCGGTCAGGACTGGTTCTTGTGGTGGTCGCTGAGGAACTTGTCCAGCCCAAGGGTAGTCATGGGATGGTCTACCAAACCTAAAATGGCCGAAAGGGGGCAAGTCACCACATCAGCACCCGACCTTGCCGCGTCCACAATATGTCGAGAACTTCGAATAGAGGCTGCCAGGATTTCGGTTTCATAACCCTGGATGCTGTAGATTTCCGCAATTTCTCGGATAAGCTGCATGCCTTCCCAGTTCACATCGTCGAGCCGGCCGATGAAGGGCGATAAATACGTGGCGCCGGCTTTGGCGGCCAGAATAGCCTGACCCGCAGAAAAGATAAGCGTGCAGTTGGTACGGATTCCCACTTCACTGAAATGGCATATGGCGCGAACACCCGCTGCCGTCATGGGTACTTTTACCACGATATTGGACGCCAGGCTTGCCAGCACCCTGCCTTCCTCCACCATCCCGGTGTAATCGGTGGTAATCACCTCGGCACTGATGTCACCAGGTACCAGGGAACATATTTTCCGATAATGGTCAAAAATGGCATTCTCCCCCCGAATACCCTCCCGAGCCATGAGCGATGGATTAGTAGTAACACCATCCAGCACACCCAATTCGCGGGCCTGATGAATCTGGTCGAGATTTGCCGTATCAATAAAAAATTTCATTTCGGTAGCTTATTTGTTTAGGTTAATGATGGACGAATCAACTTGCGGGCCTCCGCCCAGACTCGCTCTCCGGTATAGCCGAACTGCTCATCGAGTACTTCGGCAGGAGCAGAATAACCAAAGTGGCTAAGACCCATGACCACCCCTTCTGCACCCACGACACCCTCCAAGGTAACAGGCAGACCGGCCGTAAGTCCAAATCGTGGAATGCCCCCAGGAAGAAGATCCCGGCGGTAAGCATCGGGCTGCTGCCGGAATCGGCCCTCCGAGGGAATAGAGATCACCCGCACCCGAAGCTGATCCCGAGCTTCCAGCAGGAGGGCTCCAGCCTGAAGGGTACTTACTTCCGAACCATTGCCCACTAGGATGAGGTCGGGAGCATTCATTCCGGGACGTTCATGAACGATGTATGCACCTCTGGTAGCGCCAAGGGCCTGGGTAAAACCATGGCCTATTTCCTCAGCGGAGACCAGGGGGGTGATATTTTGCCGGGACAGTATCAATCCAGACGGGGAATCCTTGTTTTCCATAGCCATTTTCCAAGCTACAGTCGTTTCGTGGACATCGGCTGGCCGAAGAGCAAGAAATCCGGGCTTTCCGGAGTGATTGTGCAGTTTTTCCAGTAAACGAAGCTGAGCTTCCTGCTCAATGGGTTGATGCGTAGGGCCATCCTCTCCTACGCGGAAGGAGTCGTGGGTCCATAGGAAGATGACTGGCGATTCCATAAGTGCTGCAAGTCGAAGAACCGGTTTCATAAAATCTGAAAAGGCAAAGAAGGTGGCACAAACAGGAATTACCCCCCCGTGGAGGGACATCCCCACCGCCAATGCCGCCATGGTCAGCTCGGAGACCCCGGCCTGTAGGAAGGCTCCGGAAAAATCGCCCCTTCGAAATGCCTGCGTTCGGTTTAGAAATGCCTGCGTGTTGTCACTATTTGACAGATCGGCAGAGGCAACAATCAAATTGCCCAATTGACCCGAAAGAGCCTCCATAACCTTACCTGAAGCAGCCCTGGTGGCTTCTCCTGGTTTTTGGACGATGGCTTCCCAGGCAATGGGAGCTTTTTCCTGAGAAAAAAAAGTATCCAGTCTAGCAGCGTCTTCCGGATGGGCCACCCGCCAAGCCTGTTCCACCTCGCGTCGGGCCGCTGCAGCCTCCCGGCATTTTTCCACAATCGATTCGTAATAGGCCGCAACGTCGGGAAATACCTCAAAAGGATGATCAGGGTCACCTCCCAGATTGGCAACCGTATGAGGAAAAGAAGCCTTCGTCTTACCTAATGGTTTTCCATGAGTTTCCACCTCGCCTTCGTATGATGAACCGCTGGCAGTTACGGCCCCCTTGCCCATGGTCGTCTTGCCAATGATAAGGGAAGGCTTTTCGGTTTCGTGCTTTGCCGCTCGAAGGGCCTGACGGATGGCAGCCTGATCGTTTCCGTCAATGGTCTGAACATGCCAACCCCAGGCTTGATATTTGGCCGCAGTATCTTCTCCAGTTACCTCCGCCACTCGGGTGGATAGCTGGACATCGTTCGCATCATAAAACATAATGAGCTGGCCGAGGCCCAAGTGGCCGACTATACGACCCACCCCCTGGGAAATCTCCTCCTGGATGCCTCCGTCGGAGATGTAGAGGTAGGTGTGATGGGCACACCAATCCCCGAAGCGCTGGGCGAGGAAACGTTCGGCGATAGCCGCCCCGGCTCCAAAGGCATGACCCAGCCCCAGCGGTCCGGAAGTGTTTTCGATGGCACGATCCAGATCACGCTCAGGATGCCCCGGCGTAGGACTTTGCCATTGGCGAAACTGTTTCCAATCTTCCGCCGAATAATAACCCAATAATCCGAGTTGAGCATATAACATGGCAGACATATGACCTGGATCGAGGAAAAAACGGTCCCGCCAAGGCCAGCGGGGATTATCCGGATCGAAGACCATGAACTCCGAGAAGAGAATGTGCATGAAATCAGCTCCGCCCATGGGTCCGCCAGGATGGCCCGACTGCGCCTTCTCCACCATGGCGGCGGAAAGAATCCGGATGAGATCGGCAGCGCGCAGGGATACAGGCCGGGAAGCCGGTATTTCTCCGGTCATGGTTTTATAATTTAGACCACAAATGTGGCTATTTTTTATACAGATTTTACCAATCCCCAATATCCTGAGTCTCGAAATGGATAAAAATCCTGGGCAGTTAACGACCCATGATCCTAAAATTCACCATTAGAGAACCCATCATTCATCTTGTAGCGACACCCCATCTTGCCTCTCCAGAAAAATTATATCCCGCATAGGCCATCGACCTAGGCCTTTTATCCAAAAACCGGTTCTACCTTAAAGATTCCCGATTAAAATAGGAATGGCTTATGTCATCATTCCGGTCTCAGGTCCAGTAGACGTAATCTATACCGATTTCCCATTTTCTTCACCCGGAAGGAAATAAGGCGGGGTAGCAAAAGGCCAGCCGCTACCGATGTCCCCGTCACCAGGGCATCGGAGAGTTGATAGTGGGTCTCAGGCCTACCATCCGTAAGCGTACCCGCCAGGGCATATCCTGACCAGGAAAGACCGAAAAGAGCCACCTGGCGGCCAATGGCTCTGGGCCAGGTCCGCGGATAACGCAGCGCCGTGATAGCCTCCAGCGAAATGGTGCGGTCAGCCATGGCAATAAGTTGATCCCGGTAGAGGAATCCGGCGATTTCCGAGGTATACCATCCCTGTCCGTCTTTCAAAGAGTAGGTTATTATGCTACCCATTGGCATGCGAGTAACCTTGAGACTGCCTACTTTTTCAAGTTGAAGGAATTGCTGGTCGCGCTGTGCACAAAGTGCCCAGGAATTCAGGAGTAAACAAATGCATAGCCATCTCATGGGTCAATTTTTTTCTGTTTCTCCCGAAGTTTGTGAAATCGCTCCAACATCTTCTCCATAGCAGGGGCAATTGTGGCATAGGGCAATATCTCCGTTGCGGTGTAGATGACCAGAACAGCTATCTGCCCAGGGGGATACCCCGTAAATCCGGCATAGAACTTATTTTTCTGTAGACGATAAGCCTCACGAATTCGTCGGCGCAGGAGATTGCGGTCCACAGCGTGGCGAAATCTCTTCCGCGGAATACTTTGAGTGAACAGTGCTGGCGATACTATGTCGTGAAGCCCATCGAGATCGCACCACAGCATACGGAAAGGGAAATGGCTAAAACCCTTCCCCTCACGGAACATCCTCCCAATCACCTTGCGACTCTTTAATCGCTCGCCTCGCAGGAACACCTGTTTTTCTGCCGGATCGCTCACTTGCTACACCATAGTAATTTGAAAACGGATTACCTGAGGCAGTTACCAAGATTGAATCGCAGTAGCAAGTACCGCATTCTGTCCTTTTTTTGCTTGCAGGCAAACCAGATATTTCCCGAAAAATAGTGTGTTGTCCAATGCAAAACAAGTCCACTTACCCCGAGGTGTTGTCGGATCATCCCCGCCCGGCTAATTCCCTGCGATTAAAAATTCTCCCAGCAGGGGACCGTCCCAGGGAAAAAATGCGGCAAAAGGGCCGAAGGGAGATGAGCGATGCGGAGCTGCTGGCCATCCTCCTCGGCTCTGGATCCATCGCAGAAAATGCCATGCAACTTGCCCAGCGTCTCCTCAGCGGATACGAAAACGATCTTTCGGCGTTGAGCCGCGCCTCCCTTTCGGAACTTTGCCGATTTCGTGGGGTAGGACCTGCAAAGGCCTGCTTGATCGCAGCAGCACTTGAACTGGGGCAGCGTAAAACACAACATTTACCCCCGGAACGCCCATTGATTCGCACCAGCCATGACGCCTATCAACTGCTGAAACCCGTAATGACCGATCTGCGGGTTGAGGAATTCTGGATTATCCTGCTAAACCGCGGCAATCGGTACATTGGAAGGGAACGCATCAGCATCGGCGGGGTAGCCGGAACTTTGGTAGATCCCAAAGTCATCTTTCGGCACGCCCTCGAAAATCTGGCTTCCTACATCATTTTGGGGCACAATCATCCCTCAGGAAATCTAACGGCCAGCGAATCCGACCGCTCCCTGACCAACAGGTTGTTGGCCTGCGGGCAGGATTTGGATATCCAAATCCTCGATCACCTGATTTGCACAGATACCGGATACCTGAGTTTCGCCGATTCAGGGCTTCTTAGTTCATCCGCATGATCATCGCCAATCCTCTTTACGACGTCGTCTTCAAGTATCTCCTCGAAGATGGGGAGATTGCCCGGGAACTGCTGTCCATCATCCTGGAGGAGGAGGTGTAAAGCCCGGAGGTTA
>Ga0169931_10002503_pt1 | contig 29933 bp, 31 predicted proteins | sample Kivu_15m_20L_FD_129675 | JGI IMG/M metagenome (GOLD analysis project Ga0169931, IMG submission 129675) | Freshwater microbial communities from Lake Kivu, Western Province, Rwanda to study Microbial Dark Matter (Phase II) - Kivu_15m_20L... | ecosystem: Environmental > Aquatic > Freshwater > Lake...
AACGGCGATTATCCAGTTCAAAATGAATAGATGAGACTGATAAAGGACTAAGTCAAATGCTCGATCAAGTTCCTTTATTTTAACCCAAAAACTCCTTTGAAAAACTCTTGGTAAAGGTAATCGTCTAAAGATCGTGATAGTTGGAAAGTCAATTACTGTGTAGGGGTAGTGGATCTTTTCCCATTCAGTCTCAATGAATTTAGAAGGCCACATAGCTGTTGCCACAGAAACATGTATGCCCTCGAGGTCGTTAAGTGCAGATGCAAGCTCATGAGAAATTCTTTCAATACCACCAATTTTAGGTGGCAGATAGTTCGTGACAACCAAAATTTTCATAACTTTGTCTTTTTCCGAAAAGAATCATGAAAAACTTCAGGCACCCTCTTACTCCTAAGGTAATTCCTAAATTCCACTAATGTGATTAGCTGCCCAGCAATCAAGACAAAGAGTGAAAAACGTCCATCAGGAATGATTGCAAAAACAAAAAGTCCCGCATTGAGGACTAAGCCAAGAGTTCCTAATCCGAAGTAAATCAGATTTCTTCTTCGCCATGCGAAGAAGAAAATTGCTGTTAGCCACATACCCGAGTATCCAAAAATGAAATTGAAGAAGTTCCAGATGCGAGGATAAATTCGTAATTTTTCAGACAGGGCAGGGTTCCAAAAATCAATATCTTGGCCAGTGTATTCAATAGTTGAGTGTATGAAGGGCATCCTCGGAAGTCCATAAAAAGGAATTGGGTTTAAATATTCGTGTCGCTTCATGTGGGTAGTCAATACAAACAGGGGCTTCTTTTGTGCCAATGCCAACCATGCCGACGGAATATCCCCCGTTAGTTCGGCAGGTCTTATAAAAAAGGCGTCGCTATCATTAAACCAGGTGCAGGCCTGAGATGATTTCCAAAATTCGCGATTTGTTTTACCCATAAATTCTTGTTGAAAAAACTCGTCATCAGTAGATGAGGCTGCGTAACAGGACAAGTCATATCTCATCCAATTGATAAGTCCGTCTGACTGTGTCGAAGTTGGGGGACTAAATCTTGCATCTAAAGTCGCAGCTACTCCCCCAATTCCTATAGTCGACACAAGCACTAAAAAGACTAATCTTCTAGGTTTCAAGAAAAAAGCTAACATAATAATTGTTAAGAGTAGTGTTGGAATACCGTTATATCGAAAACTCGAGAGCACAAAACCGAGTGTCAGCAAAGTAAGTGGATAAGTCTCTTTCTTCACATATCTCAGAACGCCCGCGACAACCAGCAAGAAACCGGTCGTCATAGGAATGTCGTGCCAGAGCGTGATCCCCATGGCTCCCACTAATGGAGTCATGGAAAGTATGGCAGAACTCAAGCAAGCTGTTTTTCCATCAAATAAAGAGTGTGCAAACATAGATAATGAAAATGCTAGAAGTTGAGCGAAAAAAAGTGTTGCAATCTCTGGATGCGATCCGTTAATGGTTAGGATTTTTACTGTGAGCGCCCAAGTTGCCGTTGATTCACTTGATATCTTTCCGTTCCTTGCTAACTCAATAGCACCAAAAGAGTCGGCAGAGTAAAATCCAGGGTTAAATGCGAGCCACCACAGTGACATTATTAGAGCATTGATAACCAATGACTTCTGTAAGTGGGTGATAGTACTAACTTTCGCAGCAATCACGGAAGTCTTTTTTTCGCCTTTGTGATTCGAAAGTATAAAAGATTAAGAATTATCTGAAGAGCATCCTTGGGACCTATGACTTTACCTTCTTCGCGCGAGCGCGGCTTATAATCCACTAGAATTTCATATGGACGAAGGCGTTGAAGCCAAAGATGTAAAGGGATTTCCACATCAACCCCAAATTTACTGTAGTTGAAGGGACAAGTCTGTAAAAGTCTTGACGGTAAGAGTTTATAGCCACACATTATGTCAGTAATGACTTCATTGAAAAGAAGTCCGTAAATGTGGGAGAGAGCTTGGTTGCCGCGTGAGTATCTGTAGGTAAATGCCGACTGAGCCAAAAACTTTCGATATCCAAAAACTACTTCGACTTCGCCACTCAAAACGATTTCCCATAACCTGATGAGATCCGTGGTGCTTAGCTCCAAATCCGCGTCAAGAATGACTACATGTGAAGTCTTCAGTAATGAGCTTGCCTCTTTGACTGCACTAGCTTTCCCACCTTTATGTTTGTTAAGTATTTTGTGGGGTAATGGATAAGAAACCAAGGCGCTCTTAATTAGTTCAAGCGAATTATCGGTGCTTCCGTCATTTACAAAAATGCATTCCTCAAACGTGCCCGGGGGAAGTTCGGATAGTTGCCTCACGAGCTCCTTCAAGGTCCGTTCCTCATTGTGGAAGGGCACAACGATTGAAAGCGTTTTCATATTGAGAGAATCGTATTAGCAACATTATGCTTTAAGGCTGTCCCGCAGAGGTAAGTCTCGCGGCGGTCAATCGACAGGGCGGCCAACTTTTGACTCGTGGGTCGGCGGATTGAACCTACCCGCAGATTCCAGTGAATCGGTAGCCGACCAGCTCAGTTTGATCTAACTCCCCTTAAATGGACCTGAACATTGTGGACTTGCTCAAGCTCCAAGTTGACACTCGCTGAGGCTGGTCTAAACCCCCTCTCTTAGGGCAAGAATTCCCAATGCGCTTAGACCAATTCTCATATGTGACTTTCTATGATCAGGTAGCCGACACAATTCAAGGCCTAGCGTCATGCCTTGGCTCAATCTTCGTTTATGTAGGTGTTCACTCACGCTTTGGCACACGTATCTTCACATTACCTGAGCAAAACGGTCTCTACATCGAAGTATTAGATCCACTCGATCGCCCAGCAACCGATGTTTCGCCTTTTAGTAAAGCTGTAACAAAGAGTGCTGCCGGAAGTGACGGTTGGCTCACAGGGTTTGTCTCTGTTGATGATGCCTCAAAGGTTGAAGCACGCTTTGGTCGACAAACTGTAGATGGTCACCGTGTGAATCCCGATGGACGTGATATTTCTTGGAAGCAAATCGGTGTATTTGCAACTATAGAAGAAAAGCAACTTCTTTTCTTTATTGAGTGGAAATCACCTGGTTATCCATCAACAGGTGGCAAAGCAATTGCAAAGATTGTTAACGTAGAAATGGTAGGGGATGAAAATGGCGATCACAGACTTGCTAGTTATCAACCTCAAGACTGCGTTAGGAAAGGAGGTTGAGGTTGTGCGGTTAAGCCTCACCGATACTCAGGGCGAGTCGGGGATTGTTGAGGTGGCCTTGATGATACCGAGTGGCGTTACGAGAGTTGACTAAGTCATTTCAAGACTTGGAGGAAAATACTAAAGATTTGAACTAGTAAGACTCTATGATTGATTTCATGACAAAAGTTGCTGTTACTGGTGGGGCCGGTTTTATCGGCTCTAACTTAACTAAGCGCCTACTTTCAGAGGGTTATGAAGTTGTAGTTATTGATGACTTAAGTACGGGGCTTCTTTCTAATGTAGACCAAAATAAATCAACTTTTCATCAAGTTTCAATCACGGATCCAACCTCTCTTGCAACCGCCCTTGAAGACTGTGAAACTATTTTCCATCTAGCCGCTCGCGGTTCTGTCCCGCGCTCACTAAAGAACCCAGTAGGAACCCACGAAGTTAACGCAACTGGTACCCTTAATATCTTGGAAGTAGCCCGCGCAACTGGTGCACATGTTGTCTTTTCATCATCCTCATCTGTTTATGGACGAAACACGCAGTTGCCTAAAGATGAATCGATGTGGCTTAGTCCCATGACACCTTATGCGGCAAGCAAGTTAGCTGCTGAAGGATATGTACTGGCTTATTCAGTGGCGTATAACGTCCCTACAACGCTTCTAAGATTTTTTAATGTTTTTGGCCCACGCCAACGCCCGGACCATGAGTATGCAGCCGTTCTACCAAAATGGATCTGGCTCGCAATGCATGGTAAAGCCATAGATGTCTATGGTGACGGCAGCACTTCTCGTGACTTCACATATGTTGACACTGTTTTAGATATCGCGATGACGGCCATGAACGAAAAAGTTTTAACTGAAGGTGCCATGAACTTGGCATACGGAAATCGAATCTTTCTAAGCGACATAATTGAATTATTGAGAATGCACTTTCCAGATTTAAAGGTCAACTATGTGGCGGAGAGATTGGGCGATGTCAAAGAATCTCAAAATGCACCAGAACTCTTAAAATCGCTCTTTCCTAAGGTGCAACCGAAAGAGTTCGAAATAGCACTAGGCGAGACAATTCAGTGGCTCCAAGAGTTTGGGCAAAGTGTCGCCAACGGACCTGCGACTACGGATTAATCCCTTATCTATGTGTGGAATTTCAGGAGGAATCGGGGCTAGTTCGCCGAGCAAGCAACTCCTTGATGCGCAGCTAAAATCAATCGAACACCGTGGTCCAGACGATTCCGGTACGTATTTTAGCGAAGAAATAAGTCTAGGAATGTGCCGATTAGCTATAGTTGAAATCGCTGCAGGAAAACAGCCAGCGTCCGATGCTTCCGAAAAGATTCATATCGTATGGAATGGCGAAATCTATAATTATCGCGAACTTCGGTCGGAATTAGAGCAACGGGGCATTCACTTTCGCGATTCCAGTGAATCTGAAGTGGTCCTCAATCTATACCTTGAGTTCGGTTTGGACTTTATCAACAAACTCAACGGTATGTTTGCAATTGCCATTTACGATTCACGTGTTAAAGAACTTCATTTAATCCGTGATCGAGCGGGCGAGAAACCATTGTGGATATCGCAACTAAATGATGGGACCCTGTTCTTTGCATCTGAAGTCCGCGCATTAATGCTGGCTCGCCCAGATCGAACATTGCGTACTGGCATGGTGGCTGAGGTTATGCAATACGGCTACATTAATGCTCCAAATTCATCATTCAATGAGATAACGCAACTTCCGCCAGCTTCAGTTCTCACTTGGCAAGCTGGAAAGTCAAGTACAAAAAAATATTGGGAGCCAGATTTCGATACTAAAATTGAAATCTCCTATGAAGATGCTCTGGAGGTCACTAAAAAATTAATTGAGGAAGCTGTTTCACGTCGCTTAATCTCTGAACGCCCCCTCGGATCATTCTTAAGTGGCGGCTATGACTCAACTGTAGTCACCGCCTATATGGCAAAGTTGATGAATGAAAAAGTAGAGACGTACTCGATTGGTTTCCATAGCCCCCAATTCAATGAAGCACACCATGCAAGACAAGTCGCAAACTACCTGGGGACGAATCACCATGAAGAGATTCTCAGTCCGGATGTGGCCCTGGTGGTTGAAAAAATCTCTCACGTTCTAGATCAACCATTCGCCGATTCTTCTATTGTGCCTACCTATTTACTTGCTAAATTCGCACGTGAAAATTTGATCGTTGCACTAAGTGGAGATGGCGGCGATGAGGTATTTGGCGGCTACGACCGTTATCTAGCAGCGCCTGTATTGCAAAAAATCAACCCATTGCTAGGCATAGCTCGGTCTGGGTTGAGATTGGTTGGACAACAATCAATTGGTAAGGTTCGCAAAATTAGTCGACTTGGTTCACAACTTTCACCGAAGGCATCGCTTGCAGCTAGATACAGTTCAATTTTATCTTTAGCTCAACCTACTGAATTATCTACGCTGCTTAATCCAAACTTCCAAACCAACGCCGCAGAAATCTCAAAATTGAATCAGTTCGAAAATGGAAAACTTGCCTCTTTTGATCGGATGATTCGATCTGATCTCGACTCATATTTGCCAGGCGACTTACTTGCGAAAGTTGATATTGCAACCATGGCGAATAGTCTGGAACTCAGATCACCTATGTTGGATGTTAATCTCATCGAGTGGGGCATATCGCTACCTCGCAAGTATAAGATAAAAGGTTTTGAAACCAAACATATTCTAAAGGATGTGGCACGCTCACTAGCACCAGCAAATCTGATTGATCGTCCGAAGATGGGTTTTGGAATTCCCAGAGCAGAGTGGTTACGGACTGAAATGCGAGAATTAGTAATCGACACATTATCGGATACAACTGCAAGTCAGCGTGGTTGGCTAGTTCCGATTCAAGTTAAAGCGGTATTGGATTCTCATATGTCTGGCAAAGACAAAGACAATCTGATTTGGCCCATGTTAATGCTAGAGCTGTGGGCTAGGACTTGGCTCGACTAGATAAGAGCCTCTTATAGAGCGCTTCATGGTCGCTCACCAAACGTTTAACTCCAAAATGCGAAAGCGTGAATTCCTGAGCTGCAACACCGCATTGGGCCCGCAAACCCCTTTCGACCACTAGTTTTTCTAGAGCATCTGCAATTTCCTGGACATCTAAGGCAGTGACAAATCCTGTGACGCCATCTAAAACAATCTCAGGAACTGAGCCCACATTAGTAGATACAACAGGAAGTCCAGCCATTCCGGCCTGTATCAAACTTAATGGAGTTCCTTCATTGTCACTTGTTAACACAACAATGTCAGCTGCTGACAAAACTCTTTCGATATTACTCTGCCAACCAAGAATTGCTACAGGTAGATTTTCATTCTTGATTCTTTCTCTGCACAATTTGAGCAAAACACCATCGCCTGCAATCAAGAAATCCAACTCAATCCCGCGTCTCTTTATTTCGCTAACTACATCTAAAAATCTATCAGGTCGTTTGATTTGAGTTACGCGTCCTATAAATGCACATTGTAGACGGCCAGAAGGTAAAGAAAGAAATCTTTGTGAATCCACTTTTGGTGACAATGATCCGATTGCTAAACCAGGTGGTATCAACCCAAATTTATCCTTAGATCCAATTCCTGCGTTAAGTAAATCCTCTCTAACTTTGTAACCAACTGATAGTAGCTGATCAGTAAAGAGCGCAGAGAGCTTTTCTGCAATTACAACCAACGTCCGTCTAAAACTGTCGAAATAACCATTCAGTAAATGCCCATGAAAAGTGTGCACACGGATTGAAGGGTGCAGCGAAACGACTGATGCTAAGCGACCTAAGAATCCAGCTTTTGCGGTGTGAGTATGGATAACGTGAGGTTTAAATTTTCGAATTTCCTTGACCAATGTTATGAATGCCTTAATGTCTCCACCCAAGCTGACGCGTTGCCCAAATCCCTGAATGCGAATAGCATTTACATCGGTTGCGACTGTGTTTAGATAATCGGCCTCATCAGATGCGCAATATCCGGTATATAAACGGTGATCAAATTCTGTTGAGTTAATTCCGCGCATTAACCCTGAAATTTGAACCGCTGGGCCGCCCACATTCATGCGGGCGATTATCCGCATAACCCTAATAGGAATTTCAGTTGAGTCTTCCATAGATAAATTCCCTGCCTTAAATTACGTTTTACGCTCGAATAAAATCTCACTGTAATTTCGAGAAAATATAAAGTTCCGCTTTTTAACTTTGTACCTTTTTGGTACTGGATAGTTCTGAATTTCAATGTCTGTTGGATCACGTTTGATATTTCTATTCACAAGATAAATCAGTGCAGGATTTAATCGATTTATCTGATTGAAATAGTACTTAAGATTTTCTTCACTCATATGCTGCATAGACATTGTGTTTACAACGATGTCCACATTATCTAACTTCTGAATATCTCCACCAGCCAATAAATGAATTGAATCATCATCATCGGAAATTACGGGAAAAACGTCAAAATTCAGACCGGCCTCGCTTAAATATTCTGAACTTAATATCAAGTTTTCTATCAAATCAACTATGATGTATTTACTGTAGTTTCCCTTCAAGTAATTTGAGAGGGACCCGTAACCTGCACCGATCTCCAAGATTACAGGATTCTCCAAGCCCATTTTCTTTATCCTATGGGAATAATAGGACATTCGAATTCCTATCTCACTCAAGTAATTGTTGGGAATAGAGAACCTTCTGAATTTATGCGAATTCAATTCTGGACAATACTTGAATAATGAACCATTGAAGAGGAGTGAATGAACCTCTAATCGCCCAAGCAACTTCATTAAAGTGACGGTATTTATCACCCTCCGATACCAACTGTCATTTGGGTAAGGTTCTTCGACTAATTTCTTGGGGCGGTCTGGAGGATTGATGGTACCGCTAGAAATTTTCCGCCGTCTAAAATCAGAAACATCTCCTTCGTAATGAGATGAGATCTTACTTTTCCAAATTTCCACTGGGGATGGACCCCACTTTGTTTCTATTGCTTCGCTTTTTAGCCGACTTACAAGCTCAGATCTCCTCTTATTCACATCAAATCCTCAAATTCATTACATATCTCAAACTATCAAGATCCAAGAATCTCTGATTGATACTTGATTTGCTTTTGAAGTCCATCCCAAAAATTCATTTGTGGATCGTAACCCAAATCTGTTGTAGCTTTTTCAAACACACCTTTTGTATCTTTTTGATCTCCTACGCGTTCAGGCATTCGAATAATTTTCGGATTCTTAATTTGTAATTCTCCAGCGATAAAGTCAATTACTTCTAAGAGACTTACAGAGGTTTTACCAGCCAAATTATAAACTTCTCCATTCCTAGCGTGCTCTATGGCAAGATTGGTTCCTAAAGCGATATCTGAGACATATGTATTTGTTCTACTTTGCTTGCCATCACCGAAGATATGTAACGGTTCATCTTTCACAAGTTTATGGATGATCTGTGAGTAGGCCATATCTGGTCTTTGGCGGGGTCCAAATACAGAAAAATAACGCAAAATATTGAAGGGAATTTTGTTGTTCTCACAAAAAGTCTTCACCATATATTCAGCAGCTAATTTACTTACACCATACGGGCTAATAGGATTTAAATCTAATTTTTCATCACCCACCGCAAATCGACCATAAACTGAAGATGTACTAATCTGAATGAATCTTGAAAGTTTCACCCGGCCTAAGGCACTCAAGATATTCACCGGCAAGAGAGTATTAACCTGGAAATAAAGATTGGGGTTAGACCAACTCAGAGGGAGGCCTGGCATAGCTGCTTCATTCACAATACAGTCACCATCTTTAAAGATGTTCGGATCAATTTCAGTAAGTAAATCAAGTTCTATGAAAGTAAACTTCTTCTCATTTAATAAAGCAGATAGATTTTTTCTCTTTGATTCTTGTGAATATGACTCAGCTAGAAAATTATCAATACCCAACACTTCATACCCACACTTCAGTAAATGTTCACTAAGGTGACTTCCAATGAATCCGGCAGCTCCCGTTACTACTACCCTGCCCATTAAGGATTTCCTTTTGAAAGTTCAAGAATAATTTCGCTCAACGTTCGATCGATTTCACTGCGGGAACGCGCTCTTTGTTCAACATTTAGTCTTGAATTCCGTTCAGATAACAACAGTAGGTCGAAATCGATGTTCTGCTTTTTAACCTCGTTGAACCGAAGGTGGTCCCAATATCCGACCGCCCTATTCGCGCGGGCAAGTACCGAAATTTCTTCAACCAAGTGAAATATCTTTTCACTGTTCATGAAAAAGTACGTTCCTCAAATAAAGGTTGATAGTCTTTTCGAAGAAGTATCTCTTCTAAAGTATCACATAACATTTTCTGAACTTGATCCTTAATAAGTTCTTGACTCTTGATTCTCTCATTTAATTGATCCAAATCGATCTCCAAATTAGGGGTCTTGGCTTGCTCAATAAAGAAAGATAATTTCACATTTTCAACTGTTAAACGATCGATTAGAGTAGCAACAGAATTAATATTCGGTATGTAAACAGTCATTTTTGGCCCCCTGAAAATCAGAGTATAGGATATCGTCATGGGTAATTCTATTGATGGCGGGAAAGAAACGCTTTGTCTGATTATTGCTCGTGGAGGCTCAAAAGGTCTACCCAATAAGAATTTGTTGGATTTAATGGGAAAACCACTGATCGCCTGGCCAATTATTTACGCTTTGGAATCTTCTCAAGTTTCAGAAGTGGTCGTTAGCACAGACAGTGAACAAATTGCCAAAATCGCTTTGGAGTATGGAGCTAAAGTACCATTTATTAGGCCGCACGATTTGTCAAGTGATACGGCGACAACTGAGTCAGTATTGCAACACGGCTTGGAATTTATGGAAAAAAACGAAAACAAGATTTACGAATATTGCGTTTTCTTAACCGCAACAGATATTTTCAGGCCACCTGGTCTAATTGAAGAAGGTTTAAAAATTCTTCAAGGCGATTCGTCGATAGACTCATTTTTTGTTGGTCAGAAAACCACAAAGAATTATTGGGAAAAAAATGCAGAAGGTGAGTGGGTCCGCATAAAAGATTGGATGTACGAATATGGTTCCCGCCAAACGCGAAACTTTCTCATCAGGGAAGACACTGGACTCGGATGTGTTACACGCGCAAGTTTTTGGCGTAACGGTCGTCGAATTGGGGACAAAGTCCACGTAAAGGTCATCGATGACAGTTTCTCAAGCATAGACATACATTCTTTTGAAGATTTAGCGCTTGCAAATTTTGCTTTAAAGTTCCGTTTAAACTTATCGGAGGCATCAAATGACTAGCGTGAGTCTCGTCACTAGAAGCAAGAATGAGGCGGATGAGCTAAGAATTTTGGCTACCATCATTCAACGGCAATCTATTCAGCCAATAGAGTTGATTGTCGTTGACAACAATTCTCAAGATGATTCCACACAAGTCGCAGATGAGTTTGGCTTTAAAGTCCTATCAACGGAGACTTATTTTCCGGGTGCTGCTTTAAATTCTGGTATCGCGGAAACAACGGGCGATTTTGTTATTCTTGTGTCGAGTCATTGCATCCCCACAAACTCGAGGTGGATTGAAAATCTGATAGAACCCTTATTGGAAGATGAATCAGTCGCCGGAGCATATGGCAGACAATTGCCAACAAGTGATTCAAAGCCAAACGATATTCGCGATCTGTATTCTCTTTTTGGTTCCGAATCAAGGGTTCAATCGACAGATATTTTTTTTCACAATGCAAACAGCGTAATCAGGAAATCTGTTTGGTTGGATGTGCCCTTTTCAAGCACTGCGACGAATATTGAGGATCGTATTTGGGCAAAAGAGGTTTTATCTCTGGGCCATAGAATCTTCTATACTTCCAAGGCATCTGTGTTTCATGGACATGGGGTCAATCACAATGGAAATGAATCAAGGGCCGCGAGTGTTGTAAAGGTTTTTTCTGAGCGAAATTTGTATGCGTTTGAAGGAAGAGAAGATTGGTACAGGTTGTGAAAAACAAGAAATATAGAGTAGTCATAATAGGCACGGGACGAGTCGCCGAACATTATCTAATGCTTCAAGCGCTCGGGAAAACAGATTTCTTAGAGTATATTTATTGTTTTGATTTGAATACACGTAAAATGGAAAAATTTTCGCAACGTCACGGAATCAATACAATTTCAACACTTGAAAAACTTGTTAACGAGGATTTTGATTTTGCCATAGTAGCAACACCCTCGGGTACCCACTTCGACATTGCCGTCAAGCTTCTTGAAGCGCATAAAAATGTCTTGATTGAAAAGCCTGCGTGCTTGAGAATTGAACAAATTGCATACTTGGAAAAACTCTCGAAAGCACGAAAATTAATGTGTAAATCAATTTTCCAGAATCGTTTTAATCGTGCAGTTCTAGAAGCAAACTATATGTTGAAAAATGGTGTCGTCGGCGAAGTGACCTCATTTTCTCTACGACTTATTTGGTCCAGGAATCAGGATTATTATGAGGATGGTTGGCACGGAACTTGGGAACATGATGGAGGAGTTACGAGTCAACAAGCGATCCACCATATTGATTGTGTAAACCATCTAATTGGTCTCCCAAAAAAGGTCCATGCCTTTGCACAGAATTCTCTGAATATGCTAGAAGCTGAAGATACCTTGGTTGCAATTGTTGAAATGTCAAAAAAGACTTTGGGTACGTTTCACTTTACCACGGCCGCTAGGCCTAGTGATATGGAAGCGTCACTCTTGATTAATGGGACTAAGACTTCGATTCGCATTTCCGGAATCGCGTTAAATATCCTAGAAACCTTCAATGGTGAAACAAAAAATTGGGAGGTGCACGTATCGGAAGAGGTTGAAACAGGATACGGGTTCGGGCATGCGAATGTGTTCGAAACCTTTCTAACTTCTGATGAGTCAGATTCGTTCCCAACAATGTGGGATTCACTTACAGCTGTGATGGTTGTTGATTCCTTGTACGAGAGCATAGATTCCTCTAGCGAAGTATTGGTAAGAAGAAAAGAATCGAAAAGCAAACTAGGAGTAGTATCTAAATGAATAACATATTCCCAGGCAAGGACATTTCAGATGAAGATTTAATTTCAAAAATTCCGTTATCTGCATCTAAGGGGTTCACACAACCGGTCACTGTTGGAGGTGTCACCTTCGGTGGGGCCGAAGTTCCAATTGTGGCCGGACCGAATACTGTCGAATCGGAAGAAATGATTGTTGAAATAGCGAAGGAAGTTCAATTAGCTGGAGCAAAAGTACTTAGAGGTGGTGCCTTTAAACCTCTCACTTTCCCCTACCGAAGTTCAACTTATAGAGAGGCAGGCTCCATAGGACTTGAATGGTTGGCTAGCGCAAAGGTGGAGTCATCGTTATTGGTGGCGACAGAAATAATTGACATTCGAGACATGGAAAAAGTATGTGAAGTGGCCGATTTTCTTCAAATTGGTTCAAGAAACATGCAAAATTTTCCGCTCTTAATTGAGTCAGCTAGAACAGGCAAAGCAATCATACTTAAGAGACACTACGGATCTTCACTGCGTGATTGGCTAGGTGCAGCAGAATATATTCTAAATGAAGGAAATCATAATTTAATTCTATGTGAGAGAGGTGTAGCGGCACCCCACACTCACAAACAAACCTCAAGGTTTCTGATTGATATACAAGTAATTCCTGCAGTACATGAATTCTCACACTTGCCGATAATGGCTGATCCATCCCATGCAAGCTTTTGGCAACCATGGGTGTCGCCATTGGCATGCGCAGCAGTCGCTGCAGGAGCAGACTCAGTAATGCTAGAAGTACATCCAAATCCGCGAGAAGCTTGGGTTGATCCGCTACAAGCATTGAATTATTCGGAATTCGAGACTCTTTCAAGAAAAATCCAACAAATTGCCAAATTAACAAGAGAATTCTAGTCGATGTTTAGCAAAATAATTGGACATCAAGTTGAAGAACGAGCAAGGTCACCTTTGATTTGGAACTACCTTTTTAATGCGTTGAACATAGATAGTGTCATGAAGAGACAAAATGTTAAACAGGCAGAACTATCCGCAGAGATTTCGAATTTTCTAAATACACCTGACTACCAATCCATTTTATTAGCGGCACCTTTGAAGGAATCTGCCGTAAGAATTTTGTCACAACATGGCATGGATGTTAGCAAGAATTTGCAAAGTATAAACCTGATATACAAGACGTTTGATGGCGTTTGTGCAACTTCAACCGATGGATATGGAGCTCTTGAATCGATTGGAAAAATGCAGGAAAAAAGTACATATTTAATATTAGGGTATGGCGGGACATCAAAATCCATATTAAACGCGTTACTTGATTCTATGAACTACTCTAGAATTTTTATTGCGACTAGAAAATCAAATTTACGAAAAATTGAGGAGAGACATATACAATTCTTAGAATATAATGAGATCTATAAATATGTAGGAGAAGTAGATGTAATCATAAATGCTACTACTCTTGGGAATTCAGATAACTTAGATAAATCTCCAATTAATCAAGAAATATTTTCACAAGTTCGCCTTCAAACCAAATTACTAGATGTCAATTATACTGAGTCGGGTAGCACTCCTTTCTTAAGTCACGCTAAAGATTTTGGAATAAACGGGATAGACGGCAAACTTATGAACTTAATGCAAGCAATTTATGCATTTAAACTATGCCACCCAAAAATCTCAAGAACTTTAGTGGAATTGGTTGACATTTGGGAAACACAAAATGTATAAAAACAATAGGATTTACGGAAATAGTCGAGTTTTAAATCATTACGTTGGCAGAACTTCGGATAGTCCAATCTGGGCAGAAATCCAGCACTCTTTAGAATTTAACTTTGAGTTGCTCAAAAAGTTAAGGACCCCTCGATTAGTAAAAGCCTTCTTTACATGGCGTAATGAAGATGCCAAGTTAGGGAACTCCTTTTTTGGAGAGAAATGGAAGTTTATTCCCATAGGGGACCCTTTCCTGTATCAATGCAAATTAAGTGAAAAAGTCTTGGAATCGATACAGAAGTCTAAAGTTCTGATCGCCCCCAGATATATTAGGGAACAATCTCAAGCTATCAGGTTAAATCAACATTCTGAAATCGCGTTGAAGTACTCAACACAGGGAAGTCCAGAGTTTGAAGTATCACTCCACCCAGGTGAACGATATGATGATTCGCTTCGTCGCATCTATGAGTCCGCGGGTATTTCAATCAGAAATCCTCCTGATTTCTTCGATGAAGACTATTTGGAAAAAGAAGCAAAATATCTATCAAGTTTTGCTGAAGTTCATACGAACTATATAGGTCCCACTTTGCTGCGGACCGTTTACCTTGGAGCACAAGGTTTCTTATTCGAATCTCCTGAGACATCGAAGAGGCTAATCTCTAAGGATGAGGTATTCAACGATAAGACCTCGACTTTAAAACAATTTGAATTCGCATCAAAGAATTTAGGTCTAGAAAGCATGAGGACTCAGGAAGAATTGAATTCGATACTAGGAGGTGGTGTAAATATTTTCCTTGCCCGCCAGTTAAGGAAACTGAAATTTACATATGAAATGAACTTAATGACAAAGTTTATGTCAAATAGAGTTGACAATATAAAGGTTCTGTGCACTAATTGTATAAAAATAACTGATACTAAGAATCGAAATGGTCTATACATCTGCAATTCTTGTGGACACCCCCCAAGAAAGACGGAAGATTTCTTTTGTAAGAATTGCAATTCTTTTGGAAAAATAGCTGATCTCGCCGATCATTTAAAGAACAACCCATTTCATCCAAAGATTCGGTGATAGATTACTCTGGGAGCAAGCAAAAACGAAAACAATAAATATTTCAAAAATCGGGGCTGTCTTTGATTCCACAATTCTCCAGCCATAATCAAATTAAGCTTTGATTTTGCATATCGATAGTCATATTCATTCACCTTAAAGTTTACATAGATATGTGTTAATGTCTTCGTCATTTCACTAAAATATAAGTCAATGTTTCGACTCAAATTGTTCGAATGGACTCGGTAACTAACTAATATTTCTGGACAGTACGTGATGCGATAATTTCGGGCCATTCTTTGACTTAAGTCCCAATCAGCAGAAATTGAAAGTAAATTGTTGAAACCTCCAACTTTTTTAATAGAACTAGTTCGTCCAATTATTGTTGAGGGCGGACCAATCGTATTTGGACCCATTTTGAAGTGTTCTTCTGAACATGAACCTTCCAAGCCTGCGATTTGACCAAAAGAAATTCTGCAACCTTCCCCATTTATTCTTACAAAGTTACTATGGATGTAGTGTATATCAGGGTTCTCGAGTATCGGCATAATCCTTTCAATCTTATTGCTATACCAAACGTCATCGCTATCCAGAAAAGCAACAAAATCTGTATGAACTTTTCGCAGACCATAATTTCGCGCAAAGCCAAGGTTTTGATTCTTCGCCAGCCTCAATATCTTAATTGATGAATTATTCTCAAATTCCCTTAATCCGCCATCTGTGGATCCATTATCGACTATCATAATTTGTGCGGGCAAGAGGGTTTGGTTTAAGACAGAGTGAACCGCTTCTTGAATGTAAAATCTATCGTTGTAATATAGAATGATGACGCTAATCATTATATATTATATCTTCTGACAGACAACAAAAAGATCGTGGGCGGATGAAAGGTCGGTGTCAGAAAAAACCCATTGTTCTGCCTCTGGATAGAGTGAACTTTTGAAAATTCGTTTAGAAATTCGATGAGCTGTAATGGGCGCATATCTAGATATCCGATTTAGCATGGCCCACAAATAGTATTTTGGCTTAAAGCGTCTAAATGGTTCAGGGTTCCAATAGTAATTAACTTTAAAGTCTTTTGAAACTATCTGACCATATACCTCTAAAACTCTAAAGAAACTAGAGAGTAAAAGTAAGAGTTCATCTGGCGTGTACTCTTTGACGTGGTAAGGGTTACTTGGAATGCCATTGATAGGTTTTGTGATTAAGGCATTAGGCGTGGAGACAAAAAATAGTCCGTCTGACTGAAGAATGTCTCGAACCCCTTTTAAAAACTCTTCAGGGTTAGTTAAGTGTTCAATCGTCTCGAATGAAACAACACTAGAAAAAGAGTTCTGCGCAAATGTAAGTTTTTCAGCATCGCCACTCTGAAAAGCTAGGTTGCTATTGTTAGAGAACTTCCTAATATTGTCCATGATCGTGGAGCTGCTTTGGTCAACACCCAAGACTTTACTGCCTGATTCAGAAATGAACTTTGTGCCATATCCACTTCCACAAGCGATATCTAAAACATAAGACCCAAGTTTATATTCGAGCAATTTGTGATAACGAGCAATGTGCTCCTGGAACCAGGGGTCGAGCTCGGTGACGGCTATTCTTTCTAAAAACTCCAACTATTGCCCCCTCTTCTCTATCGTAGATCTTAATTTCTTAAGGTCATCTTGAGTATTCATTCCAATCGATTCAAATGGGTCGTTAACGTGTAAGAAATTCATTTTTTTCCCAGATTGTGCAAGAAAAAGTAAGAACGGCAAGAAATTTATTTCATTAGTGACGTTTCCCAGTTTTCTCGATTCTTTGAGAAAACGATTCCATTCCACATCTAAATTTCTGGACTTCAGTAAAAACACGCCGATGTCAGAGTAGCCTATCTTTGGAAGCAAATCACCTTCACGAGCTTGTAGTATCTCTTTTAAGCCTTTGGCGTCATCAATCTCATAATGAACATAAGGATTGTGCAATTTCACAAGTGGAATGGTACAAAAACTATCTTTCTCGAAATGACTCTTAATTACTTGGTTTAAAGTTTCTCTATTTAAACTAACTTGATCACCCCAAACTACCAGCACGTCATCATAATTCACAAATTTGGAAGCTGCCTTAAAAACTGCATCACCCATACCATGAGGCTTCGCTTGAGTGATGTAAGTACTTTTGGGATTCGTGGAGAAGTTCTCAAAAGATGTAATCATGTCTGGGCGAATTATGAAGCAGCACTCGTCAACGACATCACAAATTACATCCTCGAGTAAATCAATAACTTTAGCAGTTAAAGTTATTTGGACAAATAGCTTTGGCGTATTCTCCCCTAAACGCGTACCCAAGCCCGCAGATGGAATAACGCCAATTAGCATTTCGAGACTATCCATTCCTGAAGCGCTTTGGCAGGCCCATTTAAACTTGAAAAAATATTATTCTCTTGCACTTCTGAAATTTGCCAAACGTCGATGCCCGCAGCTGTCGCTGACAAAAAACCATTGAGTGAGTCTTCTACAGCCAAAGAATAATTAGCTGAAATGCGGGACTTAGAGATTGCCAAAATGTATGGCTCAGGATTAGGTTTCGAATGTGACACATCCTCTTTAGTTAAGATGAATCTAAATCGATCTTCTGAATTCAGCTTCGTCAATATATCAATAATTCGTTTTCGAGTCCCTGAAGAAACAACACCATAATGTATCTTCAATTTGTCAAGAGTATCCAATAAATCCGCAACACCTTCGATCCAGGTAATCTCATTCGAAGAAGACAGGTCTTGAAATATTTGCCTCTTCTTAACCGTGAGATTCGCAGAATCTCTTTCATTGAATCCAAGTGCTTGAAACCCATCAATTGTTTCCAGGCCGGCTAGTTCTTTATAATCAAAATCAATTGGTGAACCAAAAAACTCTAGAGCTTTTTGGAACGCTTCTGCGTGTAAATTCCCCACATTAACGAGAGTGTCATCGAAATCAAAGTACACAAACAGGATTTCCTTATTCAAATCAATTCCTTTAGGGTTTCGATTATCGCTTCACCAGAATGAAATGATGGCGATGAGGAATTAGCCAATTGTCTTGCAATCAACTCAATTTCAAAATTTTCACAAACTTCTCGGATTGGTCCGTCAAGTAAGCTCGCATCGTGAGATGGACGGTTAAGTAGAACATGAGTAACGGACTTCTTTGAATTGTTCGGATCTCCGAGATGGAAGAGAGCGTTAATAAGAATGTCTGATCGCCTCCAATTAGACATGTCATGATCTCTGGTCAAATTCATAACCAATACTTTCGTGAGTGCATTGGATGATTGGATTTCTTTTTTAAGTATTCTGTAACTTGGGAAAAGCGAAGAATTTTGAGTTCCTGGTAAATAACAAACTAAGTCCGCGTTATGAAGTTTGCCTGCAGCTTCCAGACAAACCATTGGTTGGACAAAAAATCTGTCGATTTCAGATAAATCAGCTTCGGTTCGTATGCCCGAATAAAAAAAATCATTGTCTAGTAATTTAGAAGTTGCAATAAATCCTAGATGGATGACTGCTCCTGTGTAAAGCCCATTAACTATGAGATGTTCTCTTGCTAAGAACTCACGATTTGAAGTAATGGCAACTAGAGAAATATCATTTTGATTTGAAACAGTAAACAGGCCGAATTCGGCTTTAAAAATATTTATAAGTTCTGAAACCGCCCTCTGAAAATCAAAACCATTTTCAAGGTATAAACCAGCCAAAACTATATTCCCAAGAGCGCAGTCTGCATAATTAAATGGCGTTAAAGAATTCTTTTCGTAAAGCTCAAATTTCTTTATTGCTTTGACTAAAGTTTCAGTTTGGCCTTCGAAAGAACCAAGAAATGGAGCTGAAATATCTGAATTAAACAGTGTCTTGGTTTCATTTAATGTGTTTATTCTCTGCTCAAGCTTTCTTGCAAAAAAGGTATCAGCTATGTTACCGCTCGAATAAAGATAGTGGACTAAGTTCTTTCTAAAATCACTTGGTCCGAGAAATCCCGGTATAAAATCTCTAATCCGCCCTGTAGATAGACCGTCGTCATATGGATTTACTAATAGGTCAAGATTAAAAGGTCTTTTCGAATTCCAAGCCTTAAGAAAAGTTTCGGATGCGCGTCCTCCACTAAACGCGACAACATTCTTCACTCTGGCCTCCTTTCGATTGTTTGGTTATCAAACTCTAAGTCGATTAAATGCTCAAAAAGTGAGTGTAATTCATTTTGATGCGTTGTTAAAATCAAGATTTTTCCCGATTGCATAGAATAGTCCCGAATACCTTTAATTAGTGTCATTGACGAGTCGGTGTCAAGACTATTGGTTGGTTCATCCATAACTAACAATTTAGATTGAAGCGCAATCCCACGCGCTATGTTGATTCTTTGCCGCTCGCCCCCTGATAGATTCGATCCACCTGCTTCGATAAATTCTTTCTCAAGTTGCTCTTCTTGGAAAACTCTCTCGCCGTCTACAAATCTCATACTTTCTTCGAAACACGCTTTACTCTCTTCATCTAAAATTTCAGTGAGCATGACATTTCGAGCAATACTTCCTTTGAAAATAATTGGGTGCTGAGGGACATAGCCAATTCGATAGGGTATTGAATCCGCATCAAAAATAGATCCATCACTCAGGAAATACTTAATCGAACCACTAGATGGTTTTAAGAGTCCGGAAATCAAATTCAAGAGTGTCGTCTTTCCCGAACCCGATGCACCCTTGATTAATGTTGAACTTGCGCCATAAATTACAAACGATAAACTCTTTATTACATGCTTATTTTCATGGTAAAAGTTGAGATTATCGCCCACTATTCTAAGAATGGAAACGCCAGCAGGCATGGAAATTCTATGCAATTCTGAATCAGGTATCTTAGAATTGTTAATATCGACATGAGCAGTTATTTTATTAAAAGTTTCAACTCGGTGTTTAGAATCTGCGATTCCTAACCATAGTGACTGTAATCGCGTTATGGATGGAAGAATTCTGATTCCAGCTAGGAAAAAAAGCAAAATGAATAGCGAGGAACTTCCTTCAGTCTGGAAAATTTGAGCGATCCAATATAAAAAGAAAATAGTTATGAGCAAATATGATTCAATAAGATATTTTGGTAATTGCTGTAAACTGATTGCCTTTAAGTAAGACTCGGTAAATGCTGCTCTCTCTTGATTTAGATTATCTAAAAAAAATGGGATTCGTCCAGATAATGAGAAAATCGAGATAGAGTCTTTTCCTTGAGAAAAATAGAGACGGCTCGCAATTGTGCTCCGATAAAGACTTGCTCCATTTGAAGCGGCCAGATGCCTAAGTCGCTTATAAGTGAAGAGGAGTAGCGATAAGCAGAAAACAAACAAAATCATTGTTATTTCGATATTTTGACTAGATAAAACGATTAAAATAGTAAAAATGTTTAAAATTTCTACAATGCCCAAGACAAAAAATGAAATTCGACCAGCAATGACGTGATTCATACTGTCGACTAACGCAGCCGAAGCTTCGCCAGTATTAATTGAGTTAATGTCCTTATAAGGCAGATTGAAGAATTTCAAATCCAGATTTTGAGAAAAGCGATTTTGAATTCTCGCAATTATTTTATTCAAGTATAGAACATTCGAGTATCCAAAAAGGTTCTTTAGTAAGTAAATTATCGTAATCTCGGAAATAAGTATGCCAGTAATCCAAGAGTTGGAATCTGAATCAAAGGAAATATATCGAAGGAGGTTTGCTCTAAGGTCGCCTAAGTCTGCTCCTCCATTTATTGAAATGAGGAATGACGAAAGAATTATGAAAATAACAAGCGCTGCTATTTCCAATAAAATACTCAAAACGGATCTGAGCAATACGATAGAGATGAGCTTCCTCTCTTGATTGTTCATCATCGTGAATAAACTCATGCTTTATAACTCATTTCCCAGGTTGTGACGACGCAACTATATTATGTTTGCTATGATGAGTATACTCTTTCAAGATTAGTAATCTCACTCACGAGGTATAGTTTGTATGACTAATAAGCAAGAGAAATTGGAAACAGTCATCTTTGGCCCATTCGTAGGTGAATTTGGGTGGGAAACTATGCATTGGATGGGTTTTGTCAACAATTTATGCTCGACGAAATTTAAGAATTCCAGAAAAATTGTTATTTCATATCCTGGAAGATCTGTGTTATACAAATATGCTGACGAGGTCATAGCCATCCCACAATGGTTTATTGCGTTGAATCCTTCCGCTCGCAATTATATTTTAGATGGATGGATACAAGGATACCCAGGTGATTCGACTTTGAAATATAAGTGGAATTTCAAGTTTGCGTTTACAAAGCTTCTTAATTTTCAAAAACCACACAGAATAATGGAAGAGAAGCCGTATGCTTGGCCAGATATGAAAGTTAATGCAGAGAAAGTTTTGTCTGAAATAATTTCTGAACTTGATCTAGAAAATTTCACGTTGATTTGTCCGTGGAAAATAAATTCATTAGACGGAACGAGTTACGGTTTTGATGATTCAGGAAAGGCGCGATATTTAAGTCAGGAAAGAAACATCCATCGTTTTCCAAACCCAGATCACGAATGGTCCTATATTGAGTCCACTCAAAGTGGAAAAAGGTTTCTATCTGTTTTACATGATGGCGATTCTGAGCTAATCACAATTTTTCCCAGACGTAGATTGATAAGGCGCCAAGACAAAAATTGGAAATACGAGAAATATCAGGAACTCATAAGGTTGCTTTCGGAAACATACCCTGAATTTAGAATTGCATTGTGCGGAGAGCCAGGAGGTGCATACTTCGAAAGATCTGTACCAGAAAATTGCATAGATTTAATTAATATAGACCCTGCGACAAGACTTGATGCACATTTAGCGGCTTTGGAAAAGAGTCGAATAGCAATCGGCTCATTATCTGGTGCGATGTTCTTGCCATTAATGACGTTAACGCCGACACTTGTATTCGGAATTGAGTCAGAAAAATCAAGGTTTGAAAGAGACAATTACTTAAATGCAAAGTTGCGATATTTAGTCTCAGCGGATCCATCAATTGAAGAGGTTCTGGAAGAAGTGGATCGACTTATTTCGGTTTCCGAGAAACGCAAACAAAATGACTAAAGTTGCGATTTTGGGTGGTACTGGTTTTATTGGCAAGAAAATATCGAGCATCTTCGAATTCAATAATTACGAAGTAGTTCAATTCGGAAGAAGTCATATTCTGGATAAAAATCAGAGTTACTGTTTTGCAGATCTCTTTAATTCTGAGAGTTTAATTAGTGCGCTAAACAAAGAAAAACCCGATGTCGTTGTTTCAACAGCATGGGATACTGAACCCGGAAAATTTTGGTCAAGCGATATAAATATAAAGTATCAAAACGCAACCTTAGATTTTGCGGAAATTTGTTTCAGGGCAAATGTGTCAACATTCATCGGCCTAGGAACTGTTAGCGAATATGGTAAATCTCCTGGAAAATGTAACTGGTCCAAAACTTCCTTGGAGGCAACCGATGTCTATTCAAAATCAAAAATAGAAACTGGGATATTACTTGAGGAACTTGGCGATAAATATGGCACAAATACTCATTGGGCACGAGTATTTCAGGCATTTGGTCCGAATGAGAAACATCAAAGATATATTCCAAGTTTGATTTCAAGTTTGAAGAACGGTAGAAAGTTTCTTGTTAAGACTCCAAACTATATTCTAGACTGGATTCACACTGAAGATATCGCTTCTGCCGTATATTTTGCATATAGAAATGAATTAAGCCATTTTTTAGACGTAGGTTCCGGAATAGGAACTTCGGTATCTGAATTATCAATGATGTTATGCAATAAGTTTAAATTTGATTCCGACCTATTGGACTTTACTGAAGCCACACCTGACCACCATAAAGTTGCGGTAGCTGACACCTGTTCTCAGCTTCTAACAAGTGGGTGGGCACCAAAGTTATCGCTATCGGATAGAATTCAATCATTAGATTATGATTAAAATATGAGAAAATTGAGAATCGGATATGTTCCTTACAGCTCAAATTTAACCCATCCAGGAGATCGTAGAAGATTAGTTTATTGGGCTCGTAGACGAGGGCACGAACTCATACTCGACAGTGAAATTAGATGTGATGTAACTTTCGAAACTGTTCGCGCAGATCTAAATTTCAGCAGAATTTCCCGAAACAAGACACCTTATATACTCGATTTGGTTGACGGTTATTTAGGTTCGGAATCAAATTGGCGAGATTGGTTTCGCGGAGCAGGAAAAGTGGTAAGTGGGCAAATGTCTGGTCCAATAAAACCCTTTAGCGAGGTTATTAAAACCACTTGCAACAATGCTGACGCAGTTGTTTGTGAAACCCCTGAGCAAGTCGAAGCAATTAAACCTTTTTGTGAAAATGTTCACCCGATATTAGATTTTCATGAAGAATTTCCTTTTCTTCCATTCAAATCAGACCCAGCCAATATAAAAACTAAATCATTAATTTGGGAGGGCTTACCATATACAGCAAAAGGATTACTACAGTTAAATAATTTTTTTTCTTCCAAAAATAGGATTGAAGATATCTCTCTCGAGATGGTGACCGACTTAAAATATCCAACATTTCTAGGGAAATATATACCTCGACGCACTTCCAGAATCGTAAAGGATATTAAAGATGAATTAGGTAGTAACTTTCAATTAACGAAATGGAGTTTGAATGCAGTTGTAGAAGCATCACAGCGTGCCGAAGTTGCTGTTTTACCTCTAGACCCTAAAGGTTTCTTAAATCCCTTGAAAGCCGAAAATCGTTTATTAATTATGTGGCGCCTTGGGTTGCCAACCCTTACGTCACCTTCAAATGCTTACTGCAGGGTTATGTCTCAGACAGGCATTGACGGAATATGCAATAGCGAAATTAAGTGGACCGAAAAATTGAATGTCTTATTAGACTCAAAAGAAATACAGGCAAATATGGTGAGTGCTGGCCAGCAATACGTAAGGGATACACATTCTGAGGAACTGGTACTCCGTGCGTGGGATCAGCTATTTGAATCGGTTTTATGATGAGTAATATATTTGATATTGCATTTCTATCTGTCGATTCGATTCAAGAGGGTGTTGGGTCCAGTCAGATCACACCGCTCATCCTTGGACTGGCAGAAAGAGGTAAATCGGTTTGCTTGATTACTTTTGAAAAGATCAAACCCAGCGATGAATTGGTCGAATTATTTCGTCGAGCGGGAGTTAAGTGGGTAGCAAAAGACTTTGGAAAACCGGGCCCTGTAGGAGGATTGCAGCGCTTAAATGAACTTCGCCGAAGTGTTCCGCAATCCTCAGTTCTCCATGGAAGAAGTGATGTCGCGACAGTCGCAGCACTTTTGAGTGGAGTTAAAGCTCCAGTTCTTTGGGACGTGCGAAGTCTTTGGTCGGATCAGCGACTACTAATCGGTACAGCAGGTTGGAATAAATCAACAGCGCGAGCAGCGCGAGTTTTGGAAAGTTTCGCAGCCAGTAAGTCGGCAGCTATGACGACATTGACAGCAGCAGTCGTTCCAATATTGGAAAATCGACATAAGAAAATACCAATAATAAGAGAAGTAATACCCACATGTGTTCAGACATCAAAATTCTTACCTTCGCCGATGCCTTCAGGACAAATCACCTGCCTGCTCTCTGGAACTTTTAACAATTATTACGATCTTGACAGGACAAGACAAATTCTTGATGAAATTAGAAAGACTGTAAATTTGAGAATAATTTGGGCAAGAGCCGGTGAGTCCCCAACGGACAGGCTTGGTGTGGGCGAAGACCTAATTGTGAGTGCAACTCATTCAGAGATGCCAAAGATGATTAGTGACTCTCATTTCGGGATTGCTATTTGCAAATTTGAAAATCAAGTTAGTTTGGCAGCCGCAGTCCCTACCAAAATTGGTGAATTTTTGGCTTCTGGAAGACCGGTAATTGTGAGTGAAGGTATCGGGGATTTAGATCAGATGATTTCAAGTACCCAAACAGGAGTTGTAGTTGAAAACAGCGATACCTTGCAAAATGTGACTCGGGAAATCATCAAGTTAGTTAATGATGCAAATACACCTGCACGCTGCCGCAAGCTTGCTCTACAGCATTTTGATATGGGGAATTCTATTGACCGCTATTCAGAGATTTATAACCGGATGTTAAAGTCATCATCCGCGGCAGAAGTTGATTAGGAGAGCAATTGACCATCAAAGCGAATGTAAATGGCCCCAAAGTTGGACCAATCAGTGGAGTTCATGTGTGGAAAATGCCCACATATCCTGATGCACGGGGACGACTATTCAAGGCGTACACCGCGGCAGAAACACAGATTTTTCCAATCCCATTTGACACATATGAACATTTTTTTACTGAATCAAACCTTAATGTTTTTCGAGGAATGCATTTTCAAGGAAACCCACATGCCGTATCCAAAATCATTTCGATTGTGCATGGAAAAGCAACTGACTTTTTGTTTGATATGCGCGAAACTTCCGAAACTTTCGGAAGTTTGCAAATTATTGATTTGGATGAAGTAGATCCAGTATCTATTTTTATTCCAACTGGTGTAGCACATGGATATCTTGCTTTGAGGGACAAGACAATAATCTCCTACAGAATGGATGGCCCTTTTTGTGGAAACTGTGATGGTGGATTTAGCGGTGAAATAATTGGAGACCTTCTACCGATTCCGCTTTCCGAATCAATCCAATCGGCTAGAGATTTGTCGTTGGTTGCTTACGAAAACTACAAGTATATATCTGATTGCCCAGAGTAGTTTTCTTACCTGAAGACAGCAGTTAATTCATTAACCATGGAGGAGAGCTATTTTCCCAAATAGATTCTAGAGTTCTTTTGTCTCGTAGCGTATCCATTGGTTGCCACCAACCGTCATGTTCGAACGCACCCAACTCCCCCTTTTCCACGAGCATGTTAAGGGGTTCATTCTCAAATGATGTTTGGTCACCTTCAATGAGAGAGCAGATTTCTTTACTTAGACAAAAGAACCCACCGTTAATCCAGCCAGAATGTTTTGGGTCTTTTTCAGCAAAACTAATTACTTCACCATCAACAATATCAATTGTTCCAAATCTTGGGGGAGGCTTTACTGCAGTCAATGTTGCCATCTTTTTTGACTTTTTGTGAAAATCTAATACTGCCTCAAGGTCAACATTTGAAAGACCATCACCATATGTCATTAGAAACTCATCCTGCAACAAGTTCTGGAGTCTCTTGATTCTCCCGCCAGTTGCGGTTTCTAAACCGGTATCTACCAGTTGAATATTCCACAAAAGCCCTGGTTCATCGATTGCTACTTGTTCAAAGTAATCGATTATGACATTTGCCTTGTATCCCAAAGCAATCACAAAATCAGTGTGGCCAAATCTCGCGTAATAATTCATGATATGGCGCAAGATGGGAACATTCCCAATTCGAACCATTGGTTTGGGAATTACATCAGTTTCTTCAGATAGACGTGTTCCAAACCCACCGGCAAGAATTACAACTTGCATTGAAATCTCCAATAATCTGGACTAGGTAAGTACAATAAGAACAAGCAAAGAAAAGGATACTATGCATTATTTAATAACCGGGCACACGGGCTTTAAGGGCGCATGGCTTTCCTTGCTACTACAGGAGCGAGGACATACGGTTAGTGGAATTTCCCTGGATCCTGAAGAAAATGCTCTTTTTTCTCGAGTAAAAGCCACCGTTTTCTTGGAGAATGATATTCGGTGTGACATTCGAGAACCCAAAAAGCTGGAAACCCATTTTAAGGATGTAAATCCTGATGTAGTGATTCATTTAGCAGCTCAAGCATTAGTCCGGGAGTCATACAAAAACCCTATGGACACATTTGAAACTAATGTATACGGAACTCTAAATGTTCTTAAGGCGTCTCAACAGATTGATAACTTGAAAGCGCAGTTGATAATCACAACTGACAAGGTTTATAAAAACTTGAGCAAGAAAACAGGGTATCTTGAGACGGACGCCCTGGGAGGAAAAGACCCATACAGTGCATCAAAGGCCATGGCAGATATTGCGGCACAATCATGGATTTCCAGCTTTGAGAATCCATCAACCGCAATTGCTCGAGCTGGAAATGTGATCGGTGGAGGTGATGTTTGTGCTGATCGACTAATGACGGACTTAATTCATTCGTACTCATCTGGTTCGATTCCAAAGCTGAGGGCACCAAATTCCGTTCGTCCTTGGCAACATGTGCTTGATTGCTTGAACGGATATCTAATGTTGGTTGATAATTTGGTTCAGGGGATAGCAAATAGCACTTGGAATTTTGGTCCAGACGAAAGTCAGTGTAAGACGGTTGCAGATGTAGCGGATCTCGCTGGTGCTATATGGGGTGTGGAAAAGAGTTGGGAATATAATATTGGTGACCATCCACACGAAGCCTCCTTGTTGTTACTTAATTCGAATAAAGCTAGAACCGAATTAGGATGGTCGGATAAGCTCAATTTTCAGGAAAGTGTTGAGTGGACAACCAAATGGTATAAAAATGTATTTAATGGAAATGATCCTCTCGAAGAAACACTGAAGAACATACGAGACTTCGAATTGATCTAGTTACGGCTTGTTTCGGGAGCGAATCGGTTATCTGACTATTTTCGGTCGTTCGCTCGCTCGCGCGTACAGAGAAAACAGTGCAGATGTGAGAGCGACCTAAATACTTGATTGCTAAGAGCACTCCTTGTAAGACATCACAATCTAAAGTGGTTTTCGAGCCAACATTGTCAAGTTTAATCCCCAACCAAAACGTGAACCATAACGTTGCACTAAATCAAAAATCTTGTTAATTACTCTCGGAATCGGATAGTTGATTTCTCCACCTATAGTCCATACTCTCTCAACTTCCCAACCCACACTTTGGACCGCAAAAGTCAAGGATTTTTCGAAAATTCAGAAAGGTGAAATGGCGTTTGCAATGGTGAAGTTCTGACTGTCCACGGTCTACCCGAAATTCTCAGAACTCTATCCAAAATCCAAGAATCGAATCGATGACCATTTGGAACTTCAATGATCAGTAGCGCACCTGGCTTTGCCACACCGAATGCCTTCCTTAACAAAGACACGGGATCCACAACGTGTTCAAGAACAGCCATTATTGAGATTGCATCAAACGTGTCATTAACCTCATCAAGCGATGAATACACTTTTCCAAACTTAGAAGCCCTAGCAGCAAAAGTAAGAACAGGCTCAACGCCTACAGCTATCCACCCAACTGCTGCTTCAAGAATCCTGCCATTTCCACACCCGATATCAAGGAGATTTCCTTTAGCGTTTGAATTTTCATTGAGGAGTTCAAAAAAACTATTTAGGTCAGCGCTATGCAGATGCTCAAAATAAATAGAAGACTGCTTCTCATAGAGTTCAAAAAGCAGCTTTTCAGATGGACAGGGGTCAACATAGATGTGATGGCAATCTAGACATTCCCAAATCGCCAGGGTCATCTCCAAAGACGAAAGCAACTTAAGTTTAGGCAAATCTCTTATGGGGCGTTCCCCACGAAGTCCCACCTTTTTTCTATCGGATGAAGAACAGACGGGGCAGTCAGGTATTTGGATAAAGCCAGATTCCAGCTTTCAGTAAGTCTACTGATGACGCGAAAGTAGTCAATTGAGCACGGATCTGAGAGGACACCCAGAAATACAAACTTTTCGAGCAATAAAATTTTGATTCGATCATTTTTGGTCATTAAAAACAAGAATGTTTAGAAACACGAAATTGAGTCAATTACCGTGGCTTGGGCCGGGATCGAACCGGAGACCGAACGATTTTTAGTTGTTCGCTCGAACCAACTGAGCTACCAAGCCAACAAAGATTTTGCGTACAGTCGCCCGCTAGTACGTGTGGCATACAAAATAATTTACATACAACACCACAGTCTTCGCGACCCGGACGGGGCTTGAACCCGGGACCTCCGCCGGGACAGGGCTGTCACCTATCTTTCCTTCCATGCTTTCAAGAAAGACATTTACACGATGCTTGTTCAATTCCATAATCTTGATGTGACCAATTAAAAGGAGTCCCCAATTCTGCGTGATACCTACGTAACGTTTGTATGTTGTGCGTGCCACCTTCTTCTGATGTTTATCGTGTAACCAATCTGATATATAGTCGAAAAGTTCCAGATTAATTATATGTTTAGGCAATTTCCCAATTGCTTGTGGGAGATTGTCTCGCTTCGCAAAGGCGAGCGCTTTTGATTCTTTTGGAGAGACCCAACGGCGGATACTGTCTTTCCTTAATACATTAAGAAAGTGCGATAATGACCATTAGGTAATTGAGTTGTGTAACCAAAGTAGTTCTTTCCACGACCTAGTTTTGATGACTTAGACGAAATCTGAGACTCCCGTTGTTAAGAAATCAACAAGTTTTGATTTCTTGTCACAGGTTGCCTGATAGTGTGAACTTACTTAGTGGCGTTGTCATAAAGTGACAATTGAATGGCTCCTAGAGCTCCCATTTCACTTTGCATTTCATAAATATTTCATACTCGATTTAGCGTGAAACCCTGTTGACTGATACTGTTTCCCTAACTTTTTAGCGTCATTTCGCTCGTAGGGGCCTTTAGCTCAGTCGGTAGAGCAACGGACTTTTAATCCGTGGGTCGTCGGTTCGATCCCGACAGGGCCCACGATTAGAATCAAATTCGTGAAAACATGGATAACGTATATGCGAGGTTCACCATGGGGCAATTTGTCCGTTTTGTCCTATGACTGCGACAAATTCACACCTAATTCGTAGTGGTGAGTAGAGGCGGCGACGGTCGACTCTGCAGTACAAACCGGTATAGAAATAAGGGACTCTTTAAGTGTCACTACGCAAGAAATATGTCTCCGCAGGTCTGAAAGTCTGGACCGTAGCGGAGCTTGGTGCTTTCTACACAGAGCACCGTAGTGAGCTAATCGCACATGCCTCACGAATCCTGAAAGACAGCGCTAAGGCTGAAGAAGTAATCCAAGATGCCCTGATCAAGGTCATGCTCGCCGCCCCTGAGCTTGAATCTAAAGATCACG
>Ga0169931_10002504_pt1 | contig 29931 bp, 29 predicted proteins | sample Kivu_15m_20L_FD_129675 | JGI IMG/M metagenome (GOLD analysis project Ga0169931, IMG submission 129675) | Freshwater microbial communities from Lake Kivu, Western Province, Rwanda to study Microbial Dark Matter (Phase II) - Kivu_15m_20L... | ecosystem: Environmental > Aquatic > Freshwater > Lake...
AAACACGGGCTATACAGATAGTTTAAATATGGGCATTCAAATGGCTAAAGGTAAATATCTGGCTCGGATGGACAGCGATGATATCAGCATGCCCACCCGATTTGCAAAACAAATAGATATTTTAGAGCAGAATGAGGAAATTGTTCTTTGCGGTGCTGATGTTCAAATTATTGATTCCCAATCAAAAACAAGAATTCCCTACACCCACGAGGATATATTAATTCAGTTATTGGAAAAAACTGCCTTTACTCATCCTGTGACCATGATCCGAAAATCAACGCTATGGGACAATCAACTGACTTATGATCGCAATTTAGAACCCTCCGAGGATTATGATTTATGGGTAAAGCTGGCATTTTTAGGAAAAACAGCCAATCACCCTGATGTACTACTCCATTACAGGGAACACCAAAATCAGACTTCACAAAAAAGATATGAGGAACAAATGAGAAAGAAGAATCTCATTCGCTCCCGAATCTGGTCGCGGTTTTTACCTGAATTAAAAGACAAATCTGCCCCTATTGAATTGATTCAGGCTAAGGATTACAAAGAAAATAGATTACAGCTATGGAAGAACCTGGTTCTTTTAAATAAACTCAGCCGTGAAAATCAAAAAGCTAAATGGTTTAGCTCCCCCAAAATCAATCAATTTATTTTCAAGCATCAGATGAATTTATTAACTCTATATGCACAGGGAAAGGTTGGCAACCATTGGACTGATCTATTTTATTTTATACCGAGAATTTTTTCATTAATCCAATGGGTTGGTTTATCTTATAGCATCAAATTTATTCTGAAACTATTTTTAGCAATTTTCAGATGGAACTAAATTTTACGCCACTCGTTACCATAGTTATGCCTGCCTATAATGCTGCTGCTTTTATAGAAGAGGCCATAGATAGTATCAGGGCTCAGTCCTATACAAACTGGGAGTTACTGATTGCTGACGATGGCTCGGCAGATCAGACTTCCTCCATAATTGACCATTACACACAATTAGACCAACGGATTCATCATTACCCAAATGAAAAAAATTGTGGTTATCTCAAAACTTGTAATAAACTTCTGAAACTAGGCAAAGGAGATTTACTTGGTTTTCAGGATGCTGATGATTTTTCAGACCCGCAAAGAATTGAAAAACAGGTCATTGAATTTCATAAAAATCCCTTGTTAGGATTATGTGCTACATTCAGCCATTACTTTTATCATGAAACAAGAGAGATTTTTAAAAAAAGAACTGGCGCCATTGCCGACCAGGAAATTAAATCTGAAATAAAAAAATCAAGTCAGTTCAGTTGTAATTCCATATTGATCCGCAGGTCTGTTTATGAAGATATAGGAGGATATCAAGAATTTTACGATCGGATTTTTTCTGAGGATTATGATTGGGCTTGTCGAATTTCTGAAAAGTATGTTTGTTACAACATTCCGGAATATTTATACAATGGTCGCATCAGTAAGAATTCTCTCACCCGAAATATAAATAATCCCATGCAGTTGATCTCTGAAAAAGCTGCTCATTTTCTAATAGAGCAAAGAGCCAATAATTCAGGGAAAGACGGATTAAATTCAGAGGGAAAATTACAGACTGATTTTTATGATTTTGTTGCCAATGAAAAAAAGAAATTCGAGATGGATTCATCTTTAATTCACAGACGTGTTGCAGAAAAATCAATGTATGCGAGATTGTACAAAAATGCGCTTCAATCTTCCTGGAAAGCTATTTTAGCCCAACCCTTAGGCTTGGTCAATTACAGAACTTGGTTTTATTGTTTTAGACATAGTTTATTTGGCACAAACCCTGTTGCACATCAAAAGAAGAAATGAATATTTTATTTTTAGCAGATCCATATTCAATACACAATATCAAATGGATGTCTTTTATTGCAAAAGAACATAGGGTTTTTCTGTTGATCAGAAAATATCATCTACCCTCCATGACTGAATCCTGGATTTTAGAATTAACAAATAAATATCATATTCATTTTCTAGGAGCCATAGATGATTACAGTTCTATTCGATTTTGGAAGAACAGCGCAGAAATCAAGAAAATTAAAACTTACATTCACAAATATCAGATCCAAATTTTTCATATTTTATTTGCTGAACCCAATGCGCTATGGGCCACAGGGAAAAACCAATTGAAACTACCCATTGTCATAACAACGAGGGGAACTGATATTCTCAAAACAATACCCTCTTTTCTTTCAAAAAATACAGTTTGGGGGAAATGGATTTACTCCCTGTATGCAAGGTCATTTAAAAATGCCTCCTGGATTACTTGTACTTCCATTCCGCAGATGAATTCAGTTAAAAAGCTGATTGGGCAAAGCGATATTCCCTTACAGCTGATCAGAACAGGAGTTAACATAGATTTACTTTCTCAAAAGTATCTGTCTTTTTTACCAGAAATGCTAAAGGATAAAAAATTCATTTTTTTCCCTAGGGCTATGCAACCTATTTATCAACACGAAATTGCAATCGAGGCAATTCAAGGAATCAATACTGATCTCAAGAAAGATTTATACTTTGTTTTTGTTGATAGCCAAAGTAAAAATAAAGCCTATCTTGAAAAAATATCTGCTTTGGCTGCAGCATTGGAAGATAAGCTAATCTGGTTACCACATTTAAGTCCCGAAACCTTGTATGCCTGTTTCCAATCCTGTGATCTGGTGGTGATGACACCAGCTTCAGACGGCACCCCAGTGAGTGCTATAGAAGCTATGTACTTTGAAAAACCTTTAATTCTTCCACCCCTTGGACTGGATGCAGATTTGTTTGAAATAGGTCCCCTATATACCAGAGATGGTTCAGCTCAGGCATTTACAGAATTGATATCAGAATTTCTACAGAACAAAATACAACCCGAAACGAAGATTGCTAAAGAGAATGTGGTTGCCCTGGCAGATCAAAAAATAGAAATGGGTAAGATTTTACAGATTTATAATAAAATTAGCCTAGCAAATCCATGAAAAAACTTCTTCTTTTAGCATACGAATTTCCTCCTATGACCAGCGGGGGTTCATTTCGTCCATGGAAATTTGCCAATCATTTATCTCATTTCGGAATTGAAGTTACCGTCATAACACCACAAAGGGAGCAAAAATTAAATGACAGTGATCTCAATTTTTCTCTTGAATATACGGAGCCTGTTGAAAAATTAGCTTTTGAAAAACTGTATCATTCTTTCTATTTGAACGTGCTTGATCCCGAGGCAAAAAAATGGAAAAAACCTCTCGTGAAAAAATTAGAGGAACTTATGCAACTCAAAGCTTTCGATGCCATGATGGTCACGGCACCTCCCTTTTCCATCTCTTCCTTGGCTGTATCCATATCAAAACGATATAATCTTCCCCTTATAGTTGACCTCAGGGATGCCTGGAGCCAATGGATCATGACACCATATGCCAGCCTGCTACATTATCAAATCTTAAGAAGAATCGAAGCTAAGGTTTTCAATAATGCTGCTGCCATCATAAGTGTTACAGAGCAACTTTGCCAAAATTTCAGAGAATTACATCCTTCAAATGCAGGAAAGATTCACTATGTTCCCAATGCCTATGAAGAACCCTTACAGATTGCGGAACAGCCACTTCAATTCGAACCCAAAACAGATCAAAATCCTTTTATTATCGGATATGTAGGCAGTTTTTATTTCGAGCCATATCAAAGAGATCTTATTTTCAATCCCTGGTGGAAAAAGAAACCCTGGCAATATTTACAATATGTTCCACATAAAGAGGATTGGAAGTACAGGTCACCCTACTATTTTTTTAAAGCCATCCGCCTGCTACTAGATAAAAGACCAGATTTAAACGCAAAAATTCAAATCAAATTCATTGGCACTGCATTTCAGTGGTTGAAAGATATGATTCAACTTTTTAATCTGGAAAATCATGTCGAATTACTGGGTAAAAAAAATCATAGTGAATCACTCTTATTTCAAAAAAATTGTGATGCTCTTTTACTCACTTCGGTAAAAGTAATTGGGGGAAAGGATTATTGTATTGCCGGAAAAAGCTTTGAGTATCTGAGCATGGAAAAACCAATTTTAGGATTTTTAACAGAGGGAAGTCAAAAAGATTTTCTAGAAAAAACAGGCCTTGGCGTACTATGTGATCCGGATGATACTGAGCGTTCAGCCCAAACAATTGAAAATCTTTTAGATTTTGGTACAGTTTTAACACCTCAAGCAAATCATATAAAAGATTTTAGTATTAATATTACAACTGAAAAGTTAGCCCGCATCATTCTTAAACTGACCCAAACACAGTGAAAAAAATCATTGCCATCATCGGAGCCAGACCTCAGTTTATCAAGCACGCGCCAATTGATTTTGCGTTTAGGAATAGATTTCAATTAATTACATTGCATACGGGTCAACATTATGACCAAAACATGAGCCAGATTTTCTTTGATGAATTGGGAATGAATAAACCCGATTATCAATTACAAACAGGCGGTGGTTTACATGGCGCTCAAACTGGAAAAATGCTTGAATTGATAGAGCCTATCCTTTTAGCTGAGTCTCCGGATGCAGTTCTTGTGTATGGTGATACCAATTCCACCCTTGCGGGTGCCTTGTCTGCCTCCAAATTAAATATACCCGTTATCCATTTAGAGGCTGGATTAAGAAGTTTCAACCGTACCATGCCGGAAGAAATCAACCGTGTACTAACAGATCATTTATCATCCTTACTTCTAGCCCCTACTTCAGTTGCAATACAGCATCTCAAAAATGAAGGAATCACATCCAATGTTTATCTTACCGGCGATGTGATGTGCGACATGCTCCATCTGGCTAAGGATTATGCTGTACAGGAACCGGAAAAGGTAGGGGAATATTACTACGCTACCATTCACAGGCCCTACAATACTGACCAGGATGAAAGGTTGATTTTTATTTTACAGACATTCAATCAGTTGGATAAAAAAGTTGTCTTTGCCATTCATCCAAGAACAGAAGCTAAAATGAATCAAATGGGTCTGAGTACATCTTCTTTTCCCCAAATTGAATTTATACCCCCTGCGGGTTATTTTGAAAATGTTAAATGGATGTCTAACGCAAGAGCCATCATTACAGATTCTGGCGGCATTCAAAAGGAAGCCTATATGCTACAAAAAAAATGTATAACGATCCGACCTGAAACAGAATGGTTGGAAACATTGGAAGGTAATTGGAATCATCTCATTTTTGAAGATTTACATCAAATGCCAACTTTATTGAAAGTACAAGCCCACAACCACAAGGAATCTCTTTATGGCAATGGAAAAGCAGCATATGAAATTGCCGATATTATTGAAAAATTTCTAGAAACATCTCACAGATAGAACAAATGGAGAAAATCAAATTTGCCATCATAGGACTCGGTCATATCGGAAAACGTCATGCAGAAATGGTCGAACGCCATCCTGAAGCAGAAATAGCAGCTTTTTGTGACATAAGAAAACCTGATGAATTGGGCCTCGATACCTATCAAAATATACCCTTTTTCTCAAGTATCGAGGAGCTCCTGCAATCATCCATTGATTACGATGTAGTTTGTGTATGTACGCCAAACGGAGAACATGCAAAACAAGCAATTAAAGCACTTGACAAACATAAACATGTAGTGATTGAAAAACCTATGGCATTGCATAAAGCTGATTGTGAACAAATCATCTATAAATCCTTGCATGTTTCCAAACAAGTATTTTGCGTCATGCAAAATCGATATTCACCCCCTTCTCAATGGATTAAAGAATTGATTTTGGATAAAAGGCTGGGTGATATTTACATGGTACAAATCAATTGCTACTGGAATAGAGATGATCGTTATTATCTGCCACAGGGAAAGGTCCATCCCTGGAAAGGAACAAAACAACTGGATGGCGGCACGCTTTTTACTCAATTTTCTCATTTTATAGATATTATGTACTGGCTGTTTGGGGACATAGAAAATATTAAGGCGAGATCGAGCAATTTTTCTCATCAGCATAGTATTCCTTTCGAAGATTCAGGTTTTGTTTCCTTTGATTTTGTCAATGGAGGGATGGGTACCCTTAATTACTCCACCTCTGTTTTTGATAAAAATTTAGAAAGCAGCCTTACTGTAATTGGAGCCGAAGGTGCAGTAAAAATAGGTGGTCAGTACATGAATGAAGTGGAGTATTGTCATATTAAAAACTACAATATGCCTGAATTGGCTCCCTCTAACCCTGCAAATGATTATGGCCACTACAAAGGCTCTGCTGCTAATCATGTCTATGTAATTGAAAACGTAGTAGATGTTTTAAAAGGAAGAAAGTCAATTACCACGAATGCATTGGAAGGCCTGAAAGTGGTGGAGATTATTGAAAAAATCTATCAAAACATGAACCTATGAACCCAATTTCCATCTTAATAACAGGCGGTGCAGGTTTTGTCGGTTCCAACTTAGCACTCAAACTCAAATCTGCATTTCCCCATTCAACTGTTTATGCCTTTGACAATCTGAAAAGAAGAGGTTCTGAACTCAATATCAAACGATTACAAGAGGCAGGTGTGGAATTTATCCATGGAGATATCAGAAATGCAAGTGATTTTAATGAAATCGGACCTATAGACTTATTAATTGAGGCTGCGGCTGAACCATCCGTGCTTTCAGGAATTCAGGGTACTCCAGATTACGTTTTACAAACCAACTTAATTGGCACCCTCAATTGTTTACATTTTGCTCATAAGCATAAGGCTGCCTTCCTCTTTTTATCAACAAGTCGTATCTATCCGATTGACCCATTAAGTCAAATTCCCATAATTACAGAGGATAAAAGATTTAATATTGATCCCAATGCTCAAATTTTAGGTATCAGCCCTAAGGGAATCAATGAACAATTTACCCTGGAAGGCGCAAGATCATTTTATGGGGCAAGCAAACTTTCTTCCGAGCTCATTATTCAGGAATATGCAGCTTTTTATCAAATGCCTACCATAATAAACAGATGCGGTGTGATCACCGGGCCCTGGCAAATGGGTAAGATAGATCAGGGAGTTGTGGTATTATGGATGGCAAAACACTATTGGAAGAAAGAACTTTCTTATATCGGATACCAAGGTTCCGGAAAACAGGTAAGGGATATGCTTCATATTGATGACCTCTATGATTTGATTCTTCACCAAATTCAAAATTTTACATTGTATCAATCTCAAATATGTAATGTGGGTGGTGGATTAGATGTATCTGCTTCTTTGCTGGAAATGACCGAAATCTGTGCTGAGATAACAGGAAATCAAATAAAAATGAATCATATTCTTGAAAACAGAGCTGCGGATATCCCAATTTATATCAGCGACAACAGCAAAATTCAAGAAATTGGCGCTTGGCAACCCAAAAACAGTGTAAAATCATTATTTTTTGATATATTTAAATGGATCAGAGAAAACGAAAATTTATTAAAACCCTTACTCTCTTAAAATGAAAATTGCTTTAGTTACAGGATCATCAGGACTTATTGGTGGCGAAGCTGTGGAATTTCTTTGCGGTCAATTTGATCTGGTTGTAGGTATTGATAATAACATGCGTTCCTATTTCTTTGGAGCTGACAGTTCTACAGAATGGAATAAAAACAGATTATCTGAAAAATTCTCCCATTTTAAACCCTTTCATGCAGATATAAGAAATTACAATGAATTAGAGCCCATATTTAAGGAATACGGACAGGACATCCAACTTATTATACATACAGCAGCTCAACCCAGCCATGACTGGGCAGCTAAGGAACCACTAACCGACTTTGGCGTTAATGCTACCGGTACCTTGAATTTATTGGAACTGACCAGAATTCATTGTCCTGAAGCTGTTTTCATTTTCACTTCCACCAACAAGGTATATGGAGATACTCCCAACTATCTGCCTTTGGTAGAATTGGATAAAAGATGGGAAATTGATCAAAATCATGCCTATTTCCAAGAGGGAATAGATGAAAACATGAGCATCGATCACAGTAAACATTCTGTTTTTGGAGCCAGTAAGGTCGCTGCTGATGTTATGGTACAAGAATACGGCAAATATTTTGGACTGAAAACAGGTGTATTTAGAGGTGGATGTCTTACCGGTCCGAATCATTCCGGAGCCCAACTACACGGATTTTTAGCTTATTTGATGAAATGTGCTATAACTGGAAATCACTATACAATTTTTGGATACAAGGGCAAACAAGTCAGAGATAATATACATAGCTATGATTTGGTTCAAATGTTTTGGCATTTTTATCAAAATCCCAAAGCTGGAGAAGTTTATAACGCCGGTGGTAGTCGTTTCGCCAATTGTAGTATGCTGGAGGCTATTGATTGGTGTGAAAAAATTTCCGGAAATAAAATGCAGTATTCCTATGCTGAAACCAACAGAATTGGTGATCACATATGGTATATCAGTGATGTAAATAAATTTAAATCCCATTACCCCCATTGGAATTATAAATTTAACTTGGAAGACACCCTTGTAGAAATGCATGACAACATGCTCAAAAGATATTGACAGATTGAATCGTTCCCATGAAACTAAGTATCGTAATCCCCGCTTACAATGAAGAAGAATCCATCACTGAAACCATTGATGCGCTTGAAAAGGCCCTGAACGAAATCAAGATTGAACATGAAACCCTGATCGTAAACGATAATTCGAAAGACAATACCGAACTCGTTTTACAGAACCTCTGTCAAAAATATCCCTCTGTTCGTTATGTCACCAATTTGGGCCCTAACGGTTTTGGCTATGCCATAAGATACGGATTGGAAAGATTTTCAGGAGATTGTGTTGCTATTATGATGGCAGACTTATCTGACTCGCCCTATGATTTGATTAAATTTTACACCACCATGCTTGAAAAAGATGTAGATTGTGTTTTTGGAAGCAGATGGGGCAAAGGTGGCAAGGTGGTTGATTACCCCTGGGTAAAAAAATGGGTAAACCGAATAGCAAACAGAATCATTCGCATTGTAATGAATATCAAATACAATGATACCACCAATGCCTTTAAATTGTATAAAAGGGAAGTAATTGAGGGCGTTAAACCTATTTTATCCCCACACTTTAACCTTACTATAGAACTTCCCCTCAAAGCTATAATCAGAGGTTTTAGCTATGAAATCGTACCTAATTCATGGACTAACAGAAAATATGGTGTTTCCAAATTGAAAATCAAAGAAATGGGAAGCCGTTACTTTTTCATATTGATGTATTGTTTCATAGAGAAATATTTTTCCAGAGGAGACTTTAAAAGAAAACCGCTCATCTAAAAATGAAAGAAGTATGTCAACTTATTTTTGAATTTCCCTTGTTCATTTTTGAAAAATGGATAAAAGGTAAATTTGTATTTGGCTTCACTGCTCTATTTTGTTTTTTTTTAGTATTTGTCTTTTCTTTCCCCCCGCTTGAATCTATTTGCAACAGGAATCCAAACAGTCAGGATACCTGGGATATCGTTCTGAAACAAATGAGTGATCCTTTCACTGAACATTGGCAGGGCGACCCCAGCCATCACAATGCAAAAAGAACATTTCGACTATTCATACCCTTCTTGTTTGGATGGCTCCCTTTTAAAAATATATTGTTGATCTATTTATTCCAATTGGTCACCACCCTATTCTTTTTTTATCTTTTCATGAAAATTGTAGACAAGCAAATCCAAAATCAACCATTGGCTTTTTTGCTAACCCTGGGCTTATCTTTCATTTACGGTGGAAAAATGGGAATAATTAATACAACTGCGCAATTTGATATTTTTTCTCTTAGCTTTCTTCTGCTTGCCTTAGGTTCCCGGCAGAGATTATTCGTTTTTTTATTTCTTTTTTTGGCTGCACTCAACGATGAAAGGGGAATCATTGCCATGCCTATGGTATTACTCTATCATTTTCTCAGGGATATGTTACCCTTCGAATCTCAAATACACCATATCCTTAAAAAAGCCCTGCCCTTATTGGTTTTAGGTGCTTTGGTTGTTGTAACTTACCTTGGATTCAGATATGCACTTTCACACTACTACCATCTGAAAACTTCAGGAGCTGATGTTGGCTTTTCCGTATTACTGAGAACTGCAAATATGTATTTATTTGCTCTTTGGTCGGCCTTGGAAGGATATTGGATCCTTTTTATTTTGGTTACCGGCTTACTCATACTAAGAAAACAATACTTTTACCTTTCCATTTTTATCCTCGCTATTTTACCTAGCTTTTTCGTTTCATTTTTGGTTCTTGACTCAACCCGGAGCTTAAGTTATCTGATACTCTGCATACCCTCTTTATCTCTCATAATTAGTGCATATGAGCAAGACGAAGTGTTGAAAAAAAATATTTTTCTATCTGTTTTATGGATCTGCATACTGGTCCCAACCTATTTTGCCATTGGTGCTTTTCACATAGAGGGCAACAATCCTATTTTTATCAAACTCATTAAATGGATTCTTTAACTACCTTACATGATAAAGATTTTTCAATTTTTTAAACTCCTCCGATTTCTACAGATTAAAACAATGGTTAGAATCAATAACCGAAAATTCAGCATTCCTGTACTGGGTGGAGAAGGATTACCCAATGTTTACATGACAGAACCCTGGATGATAAAAATTTTAGAGCAAATCTGTCCAAAAAGTTCCGGGCATTTTATTGATGTAGGTGTTAATATAGGTCAAACCCTTTTGAAATTAAAATCTGTGGATGCCAATAAACCCTATATTGGTTTCGAGCCTAATCCCGCCTGTGTCTCTTATGTGCAAAAACTGATTCAGACAAATCAATTTTCAAATTGCGACCTGATCCCTGTTGGAATACATAAAAATGCAGAAATAGGTGTCCTTCATTTCTATACAGATGCCTCTGACGACAGCAGTGCTTCTATGATTTCCAATTACAGATCTGCCCAATCTATCAAAAGAAAGATGTACATTCCACTGATGAACCTTCCTGAGGTAGAAAAAACAATTGAAATTCAAGACATATCTATCCTTAAAATAGATGTTGAAGGAGGGGAATGGGAAGTTTTACAAACGCTTGAACCTTGGTTGTCCCGGTTCCAACCTTTCATTTTAATAGAAATTTTACCGGTTTATCAATCTGATAACGGGATTCGTTTGGAAAGGCAGAATCAAATTTTGGATCTTTTTCAAAGACATTCATATCATATTTTCCGCGTCATAAAGCAAAACAACGAATTTATCAGCCTACGATTTTTATCAACCATTGAAATACACGGAGATACCAATTTATGCGAATATGTTATTTGTCACCAAACAAAGGTTAATCAGTTATCCGAACTACTAGAAAAATAAACTATGACTGCAGGCATTGATTTGTTTATTATAGGAGCACAAAAAGCCGGAACAACCTCCTTAAAAAATTATTTGGCTGAGCATCCGGAAATTGTAAGCCACCCTCAGAATGAATTTGGATTCCTAACTGATGAAGCCACATTTGCTACAGGTTTTGAAAAAACATTTAAGGAATGCTTTACTCTGGGAAATACCCAAAATCCTCGAATTAAGATAGCAAAAAATGCGAATGCCTCCTTAAAGGATTTTTCCATGGAGCGTGCCTTTCAGATCAATCCACAAGCCAAAATTATTTTCATCATTAGAGAACCTGTTTCCAGATTAAGTTCGGCCTATCATATGGAAAAATTCAATGGTTGGCTCGATAGAAATTTTGAAGAATTTCAAGATGTTATAAATAAAAACGATCAAAAAGATATGCTATACCGATTGTTTTTATACATGGGACTTTATGCCGAACAATTAGAAATTGTATACAAATACTTTCCAAGAGAACAGGTCAAAATAATCTTCTTTGAGGATTTGAAAGGAAAACCAGCTCTTGTTTGCAGAGATATTTTCAACTGGCTGTCCATCAATCCTGACTTTACCCCAAAATTTGAAGTCATTCACAACGAAACCAAACAAGCCAAATCCAAATCTTTTTCTCAACTGATTTTGTGGCTTCGAAATAACAAGAACCCCCTCAAAAAACTGGCAAAAATATTATTACCCTATTCCTTATTTAGTTTTATTGGAAAAAAAATCATTGAAGCAAATAAGTCTCAATCAAAACCAAAAACAGAAGACCAATCTACCAAAGAAATCTTGAAGCATTTTTATCAGATACCCAATCAAAATTTAGAAAAAATAGCGGGTATAGAACTCCCCAAAAATTGGTATACATGATAGAAAAAATCATTTCCATTCTCCCTCAACCTGAAAGATGGCGCTTTTGGATACTCCTCTCCATACTTGTTAAATCGCTTTTTTTTATCTATAAAATCAATGAAAAAGCTGTTCCAAACGAGACTTATACTTCCATTTGGGCGAAAGAACAAAGAGATTCCAAAACCTATATTGGCCCCATGGAAGACTTTATCCAAACAGGTATTTACAGCTATGATTACCGACTTCCGGGCTATGGCATCCTGTATGGGTTTTTCAGATTATTTTTGACTGTATCTCATAGCTTGAATGCATTGATTGTATTACAACTTTTATTGGCCGCTTGGTCTGTTTATATTTTAGCCTGGATAGCAAAGACAATTTTCAGGAAGAAAGAATTTTTCTACTACAGTTTTTTTCTCTACCTGTTGAGTACCTATACTTCAATTTATGATTATCAGTTACTTACGGAATCATTTTGTATTTCAGCTTTAGTGTTTAGCTTTTATTTTGCCCTGCAACAGAACTGGAAAAATGCAATTCTTTCCGGACTTTTTCTAAGTTGGTCCATCTTTTTAAGACCTGCCAACGCACCACTGTTGATACTCTGGGGCCTATTCCATTTGCTTGCTAATCGAAAATGGTTTCGTCCTTTAACTTGGAATTGGAAACTTGCCATCGCTTTTTCTATTCCCTTCATCATCCTGGATGGATTGTGGTTGTATCGAAACTATCAAAAATACAATGGCTTTTATCCCTTATCCAGAACAATTTATTACACCGGACTGGAAGACAAATATACCCTGTCGATGTTTCATTTCATGAATGCCTACGGAGCATCGGTCTGTTGGTGGCAGCCTGCAGGGGAAACTGCCTATTTCATAAGAAAAAATAAAACCTTGGAGTCCATCTCTTCCCGAGCGCATACAAAAATATGTAATGCAGATAGTTTTTCCCTCCTCAGAACCCTGGTGAGAGATATTGACGATCACCCTGAAAACACAGAGCAAAACAAGATTAAGAATCAAATGGCAATCGCACTTTTTGATCGTTGTACAGAGGCAATTAAAAAAGAAAAACCATTTTTATACCATATCGAATCAAGACTCAGATACTTTGTACAATTTATTTTTCATTGGGGGACTGATAATCTTTTTGATCGATTAGACAAGGATTTGAATACCTTTTCTTTTTCTATTAAAATGCTTTACACCCTGCTTTATGTTTTTGTCATTTGCTTTGGGTTAGTAGGATGTATTTTTTTATTCATCAGAGCCAATCAAAATCCAGCACTATTATTCCTAACTCTTACCAGTTTGTATTTTGTGATGGTATTTCCCTTAGTTTTAAAAATGGATGAATACAGATATTTGGCTCCCGCATATCCCTTTTTATTATTAATTTCCATTTACAGATTGGATCAAGTCATTTGTTTTCCAATCATCAGATTATGGAAGAACCAAAATTCTTAGCTATTTAAAGTTTTTTTTACCTTTACAAAATGAAAAATGCATATATATTAATCACAGGCGGTGCCGGTTTTATTGGTTCTCACTTAGCTGAGCGGCTGCTGTCATGCAATGAAAATGTGATTATTTTAGATAATTTTGACTCCTTCTACGACAGAAAGATAAAAGAGGGAAATTTACAAGGCCTGCAATCATTTCAACCCATTTTTATTGAGGGAGATATACGGGATCCACTGGTGCTGGAACAAATATTTTCAAATTACACCATAGAGATGGTAGTACACTTGGCCGCTAAAGCTGGCGTTCGACCTTCCATCGTTGAGCCTAATCTTTATTTCGATGTTAATGTAAATGGCACAATTCAGATTTTGGAAATGATGAAAAAATATCATTGCAAAAAAATAATTTTCGCCTCCTCCTCCTCTGTATATGGCAACAATGCCAAAATACCCTACGAAGAAACTGATGAAGTTGACCACCCCATCTCTCCTTATGCAGCTTCAAAAAAATCTGCAGAATTGATCCTGCACAGTTATCACCATCTGTATCAATTTGATGTACTGATTTTGCGATTTTTCACTGTTTATGGTCCAGGACAAAGACCAGATTTAGCTATTCACAAATTTTTCAAACTCCTTTATCAAGGAAAATCGATAGAGATGTATGGCGATGGAAGTACCAAGAGAGATTACACCTTTATCCATGACATCATCAGTGGGGTATTCAAAGCCCTGTCATACATCCGTATGAAAAGCCATGTCTATGAAATTGTAAATCTGGGCAATCAAGATCCCGTATCTTTAGCAGATTTAATTTCTACCATTGAACTAACTACAAATAAAAAATTTAATATCCTGAAAATGCCTATGCAGGAAGGAGATGTAAATCTGACCTATGCTTCCATCAATAAAGCCCGGCAATTATTTCAGTATCAACCACAGACAGATTTAAAACAAGGCCTCTTGCAATTCATGAAATGGTTTGAAAACTATGAAGAAAAAAGAGACTAACTGTTAATTTATACCTTCTCAAGCCCCTTTTTATTATAAATTTTTATCTTTGTCTGTATCTCCCCTTTTTATTTCAGATGGCAAAAATCGAAATTAAAAATTAACACAGATGGCTTATTTATCCGTCATTCTCCCTATCTACAACGAAGCGCAAGGCATACCTGAATTAATTCAGCTCACAAGAGAAGCCATTTCTGCCTATGATTTTGAAATCATAGCAGTCAATGATGGTTCTAAAGATGACTCTTTTCATGTCCTCTCTACCTTTGCACTGGAAGATGAAAGAATCAAAATCATTAATTTTAGAAAAAATTGTGGCCAAACGGCTGCCATTAATGCAGGCATACAACATGCAAGCGGGGAAATTATTGTACTTATGGATTCCGACCTGGAAAATCTACCTTCAGACATCCCCTTGTTAATCAGTAAATTAAATGAAGGTTATGACGTTGTATCTGGTTGGCGTCAGGATAGATGGAAGGGCGAATTCCTAACAAGAAAACTGCCCTCCATGTCAGCAAATGCCTTAATTAGCTGGGTGTCGGGCGTTTCACTACACGATTATGGCTGCACATTAAAGGCCTACAGAAAAGAAGTATTATCAGAGGTCAGACTCTATGGCCAGATGCACAGATTTATCCCCGTATATTGTAAATGGCAGGGAGGAATAGTAACGGAGGTACCCGTTGCTTACCAACCCAGAAAATATGGCAAAAGCAACTACGGTATGTCTAGGACCTTTAAGGTTCTTTTGGATCTGGTACTGATAAAATTTTTAGAAAAATATATGCAAAGACCTATACATTTCTTTGGAGGAGCAGGTTTTTGGTCTTTTTTCATTTCATTTATCAGTTTTGCTCTTGCTTTATATTTTAAAATATCCGGGCAAAAAGATTTTGTTGAATCACCTCTTATCTTATTTACCGTAATGTTTTTTATTATCGGTGTCTTGATGATTCTAATGGGAGTGATCGCTGAAATATTAATGCGCACTTATTATGAATCTCAAAATAAGTTTCCATTTACCATTAAGAACAAAATCAATTTATAACAGGTAGCTCCATGAAATCAAAATTTTTTGGGTTCTCCTTCCTATTCCTCTTATTCTTTTTTGTGTATACCTGGGGATATTTCACCCACAGTAGAAAGTGGTTTCCTTATACATTACTTCATGCACCTAAGGAAATTAAAACTGAGGACTATCAACTGGATGAGTTAAAAAAAATTAATCCAGACTCATTGTTTTCGCCACTATTAAAGAATCCGGACAGCCTCAGACTTGATTTGATAGAAGCCATTTTTTATGACAACCAACTCCCTCATAGCAGTCTTGACAATTTCAAACAGGAAAAAACAAAATATAAAATTCAATTTGCTGCTAACGAAGCAGTTTGTTCTCTTTTGGTTGACGGTTATTTCATCTCCAATATCTACAAATTTGAGCCCAAACAGAGCAATCAAAAGTATATGATTTACCATCATGGTCATGAAGTTGGCACAGATAAAGAATCCTATATAATTGATCGCTTTCTCCAGGAAGGATACACCGTATTTACACTTTCAATGCCTTTGATTTTACCCAATGGCATCGATACTGTACAAAACGAACATCGGGCAATCAGGGACCGAATCAGCTTGTTTGCAGGTTCCAACAACCATCAGAAAATGATGTATTTAAAAAAACCATTACTCCCCTTCATACAACCTGTCATACAAACTATCAATTATATCTTCGAGAAAGATCCAAAGGCTGTTGTCTCTATGTCAGGACTTTCTGGCGGGGGCTGGACAACGACAATCTGCGCAGCTATTGATCCCAGAATTTCCAAGAGTTTTCCTGTGGCAGGATCTTACCCCATGTATATCAGATACATTTCCGATGCTTCTGCCTCCTGGGGCGATTTTGAACAACATTACGAACTGATATTTTCAAAAATTGATTATTTGGATTTATATGTTTTGGCCTGTTCTCAGGCAAGATCGCAATACCAAATTCTAAACTTGCATGATGCTTGCTGCTTTAAGGGTGGGCTTTCCTATCTTTATGCTGAATCAGTGAATAAAAAAAATAAATCCTTGCAATTTGGACCTTTTTACCATTGGGTGGATTCTATCGAAACCAATCACTGTGTTAGTAAGAAAGCCCTGGATTACATTATAAAAAACAATAAATAATGTGTGGAATCGCCGGATATACAGGTGTTAGCGCGTCTGATGACATAAAAAAAATGATTGATAAAATCAATTACAGGGGTCCTGACGCACAAATCACTTTTCAAAATGATCAGATTTCTCTGGCTCATGCCCGTCTATCCATTCTGGACCTAAGAACAGAAGGCAACCAACCCATGTATAGTAAAGATGGTCGATTTATCATTGTTTTTAACGGTGAAATTTATAATTTCAAAGCGCTCCAACACAAACATATTCCTGAAGTTTTTTTGCGAACTGAAACCGACACTGAGGTTGTTTTAGAGCTCTATATCAAATTGGGCCCTGCGATGCTCAATGAAATCAGGGGAATGTTTGCCATAGCTATTTTTGATCAACAAAAATCAGAATTATTTTTAGCTCGTGACAGAATGGGCAAAAAGCCGCTCTATTATTTTCAGAATAAGGATCATTTTATTTTTGCTTCTGAACTAAAATCTATTCTGGCTCATTCAAAGGTACCTCATAAATTAAATCTTCAAAGCCTCAACAGATATCTGAGTTTTGATTATGTACCCGGACAAGAAAGCATAGCTAAGGATATTTATAAATTGAACCCGGGTCATTATATGCTCATCACTCAAAACAATATAAATACCTATGAAAAATTTTGGTCCCCTGTTTTTTTACCCAAATCCAATTTCAATTTTGATGAGGCTGTAACACAATTGGATCAGCTCCTCGATGAGGCCTGCAAGGAGAGAATGATGAGTGATGTACCCTTAGGCGTATTTTTAAGCGGTGGTTTGGATAGCTCTACTGTTGCCTATTACACACAAAAAAATGCGCAGAAACCCATTCAAACTTTTTCCATCGGTTTTGAAGACCTGAGTTATGATGAATCAAACTATGCCAGGGCAGTTGCCAAACATTTAGGCACTGATCACTATGAACAAAAGCTGGGAGCAAGGGAAACACTCCAACTGATTGATGAAATTTATCCTTTGGTGGATGAACCTTTCGCAGATGCTTCCCTAATTCCCACCTATTTCCTTTCCAAATTTACCAGAACAAAGGTCACTGTTGCTTTGGGAGGTGATGGTAGCGATGAACTCCTCGCTGGGTATCCCACCTTTATTACAGAAAGATACAGGTCTATTTTTAACCTCTTTCCCAAGTCTATCTGGGCAATGGCGGAAAAATCAATTCCTTTTTTGTTCAAACCAAGTGATAAAAATATCAGCCTGGACTTTAAACTCAAACAATTGCTACGCGGATTTTCAGGAACCAAAGCCCAAACCCACCAACTTTGGCTGGGAAGTTTCAACGCCAAAGAAAAACAATCACTCTTTAATAAAGATATTTACCAAGAGTTGATTGATCCATCTGGACTCAGTTTGGCCGACGAAATCCATGCTTCTCAATCCCATTTGAACCAATTCGATCAAACTACACTTTATTATATCCAAACATATTTGGTTGATGATATTTTGGTTAAAGTAGATCGTGCAAGCATGTACAACTCTTTGGAAGTGAGGGCTCCGTTTATGGACCAAAAACTGGTAGAATTTCTTCTTACCCTGCCCCAATCTTTCAAACAGAAAGGAAACGAAGGTAAATATATCCTTAAAAAATTAATGGAAAACAAACTACCTCAGGATATCATTTACCGTCCGAAAAAAGGATTTGGAATTCCACTTTCTGATTGGATTCGTAAAGATTTAAGAAATTCTATAGAGGAAACTCTACTTTCTCCGCAACCTTTTTTTAATCGTGATTATATCCAAAAAATTCTTAATGAACATTTGCAAAGAAAACAAAATCACAGAAAACTTATTTGGAACTTATATATGTTTCTTAGATTTTCCCATCATTTCCCCAGCTTAGAACTCTAGGTTTCATGAAAAGAAAAAAAATAGTATTATTTGTTTATAACAGCTACAATGATCCCCTTTTTCATTCTGCACTCTATGAATATATGCTGGATAATGCCTCAACCCAAGGGTATTCTTTCCTCCTGATAACTTATGAGCAAAATGACCATCCCATTTCTCCGGAAGATAAAATTCTCATCAAAAAATTTTTAAAAGAAAAACAAATACAATGGGTTGATTTATCCTGGCATTCTGGTTCCTTTAAAGTTCTGAAAAAAGGTTACGACCTATTGCTGGCCTTTTTCATTCTGCTGTCTTACCGATTCTCAGGTTTTAACAAAATTATGTCTTTTGGCACCTTGGCAGGCAGTATATCTCATGTCAACTCCAGAATACTTTGGATGGATCATTGCGTTTATCAATATGAACCACATAGTGAATTTTTAAGAGATTGTGGCGTTTGGTCCACCCGCTCCTGGTCATACAGAATTTTGCATCATTTTGAAAAAAGAGCTGCTATGGGTGCTAAAATATTAGCTACAGGCACCAGTTATATGCTTGAAAGATTAAAAGATTGGAAATCACCGGCGCAAACTTATTGGGTTCCTTCAGCTGTAAACGATACCCTCTTTTACCTGAATCCGCTCAAAAGAAAGGAAATTAGAGAAAAGCTTGGTTTTCAAGACAAAAAAGTAATTACCTATATCGGTAAATTTGGTGAATTCTACTACAGTTTAGAAGAAGTCGTCTCCGTTTTTAAGGAATTTTATCATTTTAAACCCACTCAGGTAAGATGTATTATCCTAACACCCCAAAACAGCCAACCGATACATAAAGCCATGTTGGAGGCGGGCATTCCTGAAAATTGTTATTTTATCTCCAAAGTACCCTATATTGAAGTACATCATTACCTGTCTGCTTCTGATTTTGGTTTGGTGGCTATACCATCCCAGCCTGCCCAAAAATTCAGATCACCCATTAAAGTGGGAGAATACCTCTGCTGTGGCATGCCATATCTGGTATGTCAAGGTATATCTGAAGATGATGTTTTTGCAGAAAAAGAAAATATTGGTGTCGTCGTGAAAGATTTCAGTAGAAGTGAAATTCAAAAGGCCATACCTAAAGTATTTGAACTCCTGGAAGAAGATCCGGAAACTAGATATCAAAGATGTCGGCAGGCAGGAATTAAATACAGGGGTTTGAGTAAATTCAAAGAAACGATGAGAGAAATCATGAAAAAATTGTAAATTTCTTTTCAACTTCATTCCCATAAATCCCAAACCATGGAATTCATCAATTTTGAAAGACTAGAACGCGATTTTGATAAGCTGAAAGCAGAATATCAATCAAAAAAACCATTCAGATATATTTGTTTTGAAGATTTTTTCAAAATAGACAAGGCTGAGGAAATCCTTTCCCATTATCCAGCCATACACGATGGGAAATGGGATGGTACTACCTATTTGGATCAAAAAAATAAATTTCAAAAAACAAAATTTGAAAGCGACTCTGTTTTAGACCGTGTTTTCAAGGAGTTAAATGCAGTAGAATTTTTAAATTGGCTGCGAAAAATAACTGAAATTGAAGAAGAATTAATAGCAGATGAGGAGCTTTTTGGTGGAGGTCTTCACCAATCCATACAGGGAGCTTATTTGAATGTCCATGTTGATTATAACATTCACCCCAAAACAAAATATCACCGCAGGTTAAATGTTTTAGTCTACATGAATAAAGATTGGAAAGATAGCTATGAGGGTCATTTGGAACTTTGGGATTTACAAAATGGCGAAAAAAAATTATTGGGCAAATACGCTCCTACATTCAACCGTTGTGTCATTTTTGAAACCAATGAGATTTCATATCATGGTCACCCGAAGCCCCTCCAAACTCCGGCGGATGTCAATAGAAAATCAATTGCCACCTATTATTATACTCAAAACAGACCCGCTCATGAAATAGCATCGGATCACAATACCATTTATGTAAACACAGAGGGAGCTTCAGGACAGGTGAAAAGATTCTTTTCCGGTATCAAAGCATTTATCGAAAGAATGGGTAAAAAATGATGGGATGAAAAAAATTCTACTCATTTCAATTGCATTTCCACCCAAATCAGACCCGGAATCTATTCAGGTAGGAAGATACTGCAAGGCTTTACTCAAAGAAAAATGGGAAATTGATGTAATCACATCCGCTCTTCCTACTCTGTATATGGAAGAAGATCCGGATTTATCATGCTACGCCAATGGAATCAACCGTTTACATCAGGTAACTCTCTTCGAAAACAGATATATCAACTTCCTTTTACGTAAAATAAATCCTACCTGCCTACAATATCCTGATTCTAAATACAGCTTTCAGTTTTTGGGTCCAAGAGTAGCCAAACCCGATTTAATTTACTCCAGATCATATCCTCTAAGCTCAACACTCCTGGCGCTCAAATACAAAATAAAATGGCCTGATATTCCTTGGGTCTTACATCTGAGTGATCCCTGGGTTACGCAATATGAGGGAGAAACGCCGGCTACCCAATTTAGAAATAACTCTAAAAGATGGAATCAAAAAAAAGAAGCTCTATGCTTCCGCTGGGCTGACAAAATCTCCTTTACCTCTGACAAAACGATAGATTTATATACATCATATTATCCGGAATATGCTCATAAATTTATGCTAAGCCCCAACGTTTTCGACGAAGAAAGAGTTTTCAAGGGACCTGTGGATTTTAAAGAAAAAATAAGGGTTATCTATACAGGTGGTTTTGGTGAAAAGCGAAACCCGGATATTTTTCTTGAGCCTTTAATACAATTTAAATTCAATCATTCCGAGATCTTTGATCAGTTTGAATTTATTTTCTCAGGCCCTATGACCCAAGAAAACAAGTCTAAATTTGAGAAATATAAACAAATCTCCAACCTCAAGCATTTGGGTATGATTCCTTACAACGAAATGTTGGAACTGCAAAAAACAGCACATGTGCTCCTGAATATAGATACGGATATAAAAGATCCCAAACAGTCAGTTTTTTTTCCATCCAAGCTATTGGAATATTTTGCTGCCAATAGAAGAGTACTCACTATAAGTAATGAACATGCCCTGACCTGGGATGTAGTTCAGGAAAATGGAGGTGACTGTATTTCCTTCTCTGAAACTGAAAAATTGTCTTCCTTTTTAGAATTGTACTACAATGAATTTTTGAACCAGAACCATGATTTTTTTCAACCCTTAGCGGCTCAGACAAAATACTCGGCAGGCAGAAATGCAGCCATTCTAAGTTCTATTTTTCTTTCTCTGATTTCACCCAACAAAGACTAATTTCCCTTTCTTTGCTTTTTTAATTTCGCTATCCATTGTAAGCTGGGCTTCTCAATACATAAATAGCTCAAATAGGATACAACTAATACAATTGGAATGGATAACCAATACCATCTCTCATAAAAAATGGATTGACCGCTCCATTCATACAAAATGGCATAGATGAGATAGTATACAGGTAAATGTAAAATGTATAAGGTATAACTGATATCCCCTAAAAAGATACCGATTCTGTAAAACAGAGAGGAAGGTATGGGATATTTGAGCAAAACGACTATGGATACCAAGGTAAAAAAGCAGGCAATAACATGACTCCAGGGCTTCATCTCCACAATTCCTGAGGCGATGGTGGCAAACAATAAAAGGACTAGTACAAAGTAACCTAAGACAGGTGAAAAGTTCACTTTTTCCAGAGTCCTTTTTTCCAGGAAATCATAAAAACTAGCCCCTAAAAAAAAGTAAAATCCATACTCAAATAAAAACTTTAAAATATCACTGCTAAATTCTAACCCAAATAAAATTTTTATACCAAATAAGATTAAAAAAACAGACAAGGGAAACCACTTGAACCTGATCACAAAAGGAATCATCAGATAAAAAATCCATTCCGGAAGCAAGGACCAGAAAGAAAAGTTACCCGCAATATAATCTTGATTTTTTATAAAAAACAAACTTAAAAGACCCGTTTCCGCATTTAATTCTTGACATGAGGCCGTCATTCTTTGGTTGATGGGAGAAAGAAGACTACCATTGATCAGAGCTGGGCTATACATTGAAATGATCAACATAACCAAAATAGAAAAAAAAACGGCAAAGAGATAGGGTGGGTAAATCCGAACAAACCTGTTCACAAAAAAATCTTTGAATGTCCATTTATTTTTATCGAAGGAATAGGCGATAAAAAAACCAGATAAGGCAAAAAAGACAATTACAAATTCCTGTGCAGCAGATGAAAATAAATCGAGACCAAAAAGCATATAATCAAGGAAATTCCAATTTACTTTAGGATATTTTTCCAGATAAGCTCTTGCTCCAGACCATAACACAACTTTTGAATGACCGAGTGCTACATAAAATGCAGCCAAACCTCTAATAATATGTAATTGCCTGAGATGATTCATAGTATCTAAATATGCGGGGGAATTTTATTTGAAAATTAAATCTAAGAAATTAATTATAAATTAAAAATTGAATTCAATAGAGAGCGTCATTTCAGGTGGCTATTCCTTATATTTGAACAGAAATTTCTTTTATGATAGAAGCCAAGGAAATAGATCAGGAAATTCCTCAAAAAGCAGTCGAATTCAGTTTTTGCACCTTGTTAACAAAACCTGAAGAATATCAATCATTACTTCAGTCTTTGGAAGAAAAAGGATTTAACGAATCCAATTCACAATTCATTTACATAGACAATTCAAAGCAAAATAAAGCAGATGCTTACAAGGGGCTCAACCTCATGCGCTCCAAATGTTCTGCCCCCATCATAATATTTATTCATCAGGATATAATTTGCTACGATAATATTGATCAACTACGAATCAAAATAAAAGAATTGGATCAAATGGACCCCAAATGGGCCATTGCAGGAAATGCAGGAGCGAGAGAGCTAAAAAACTATTTTACACGAATGACAGACAGAAATCTTCTTGAAAAAAAAGAAGGTCCTTTTCCTGCACTGGTCTATAGTCTGGACGAAAACTTATTGATACTCAAATCAGAGCGAGAAATTTATTTTTCAGATGATTTGGAAGGATTTCACTTTTATGGCACAGATATTTGCTTGCAAGCAGCAAAAAAAGGGCATAGGGCCTATGTTATTGATTTTCACGTTCAACACTATGGCTTTGGAGTTTTAACCCCTGATTTTTTTAATAGAAAAAAACAATTTTTAAAAAAATACCTCAAGGAATCCCCAGGTCAATTTATACAAACTACTTGTGTAAGAATGTATGTTGGAGGAGGATTTTTTACCTCTTTCCTTTTCAATCTGAAACCTGTGCTTTTTTTGGTTAAAGAATATCAAAAATGGAGATATAAACAAGGTTCTAAATAAGTTCAAAGATTGTTTCAAGCCGATTGGAGCGTGAACCCTTTACATAAATATATCCCTGGTTCTGTTCTGCCCATTTTTCAATAGCTTCTTTCAATATATTTTTATCCTGAAACCATTTGGCTTTGGGATGTATAAACTCCAGAACACGAAACTCCTCTCCATATAAAAACAAATTCTGCACCTTTTCAAAATCGATTTTTTCCAAGATTTCAATATGTTCCGACTTGCTAAATTCTCCTAATTCAAGCATTTCACCCAAAACCAATAGTTTGGGTTCTGGTTTACTCGACTGAACTGCATCAATTAAGGAAGCCATACTGCTGGGATTTGCATTATAACAATCTAAAAGTACCTGATTGCCCTTCCATCCTATCCATTGGGAACGTAAAGATTGGGGTTTGTAATGTGACAGTGCTGAGGCAATTTGTTGATGCGATACGCCAAAATAATTACCGATACAGGCGGCTGCGCAAAGACTATCTTTCCAAAAGGCACCAAAAAGGGAGGTCTTTATCTGCTCTTTCTGTTCCTCAATTATCAATTCAACTTCTAAAATGGGCTCTTGAATCACATTTACAGCAACTGTATCTCCTTTTTCTCCATAGAAATATTTATCTCTGACCTGCTTGGCGCATTCAACTAAAAGGTCATCCCTGTGGTTTACAAAAACTTTTCCTCCCTCCTTCTCAAACCAATCATAGAGCTCCTTATTTGCCTTGATAATATTTTCAAAAGAACCATATTCCCCCATATGATCTTTTCCCGTGTTGGTAAGCAAACCAAAATCTGGTCTCAACAACTCACATAAAAATTTTGTTTCCCCCAGGTGGTTGGCACCAATTTCTAAAATGGCAATCTCATGAGTGGGTCTTATTCTCAAAATACTCAAAGGTAGTCCCAAATGATTGTTTAAATTTCCCTCAGTGGCATAGCAACTCATTTTTTGAGAAAGTACCGCCTGAATCAGTTCTTTTGTAGTTGTCTTCCCATTTGAACCAGCAATAGCTATAATGGGTATCCTCAATTGCTTTCTGTGATAAACTGCCAAATCCTGAAGCGCTTGTTCAGCATCTTCCACATAGAAAACCGGCTCTTCCTCTGACCATTTCCCTCTCCATTCCGGATGATTCACAACCACACAGGAAGCACCTGATTCCAGCGCCTCTCTGGCAAAATGAGAACCATTGTGAATACCTTCTACATTTTTTTTTCCTATACCAAAAAAAACCGAACCTGGATTTATCTTTCTGCTGTCTGTAATTATTGTTCCGGAAGACAGATAAAATTTATATATTTTTTCTAAGATCATTTGAAGTATGTATTATGTATTTCAATCAATTATAAATGAAATAACTGTTAAAACGAATGAAGAAATCTGTGATTTTTGTAACAATCATTCAATTTATTTGTTGATTAATGTTAGCTTTGTAAAGTTAGTCAATTAAGACAAGTTATCATTTTAAAATCTTATTTTTGCTGTACAAAAAGATACGAACAGGATGGATTATCAGATAAAAGTAATAGGCAAATTTTCATACATAGAAGAGGGTGAAGGAGAAGTTTTGCTTTTACTACATGGACTTTTCGGAGCCTTGAGCAATTTTGGTGGAATTATTGAAGGCTTTAAATCCCAATATAAAATCTTAGTTCCGGTATTACCCATTTACGAAGCCCCTCTCAGAGAGGTATCGGTAGAGTATTTAATGAATTATGCCGTAGATTTTTTACAAGAAAAAGCTTGCACCACTCCCATGCATGTTCTTGGCAACTCCCTGGGTGGTCATATTGCATTATTTATAGCTTTAAAAAGGCCGGAATTACTTAAAACCCTTATTCTTACCGGAAGTTCAGGTTTGTTTGAAAATACCATGGGGGATAATTATCCTAAAAGACAAAACTATGAGTATATTCAAAGAAAAACAGAGTATACATTCTACGATCCTGATATGGCCGATAAATCGCTGGTAGACATGCTCTATGAAATTGTCAACAACAATGAAAAAGCGATGAGAGTAGTTGCTGTAGCACGCTCTGCCATGAGAGACAATGTAGAAAATCAGTTAAACCAAATTCTAGTACCCACTTTATTAGTTTGGGGAAAACAGGATAAAATTACACCACCCTTTGTTGGGGAAGATTTCCATAAAGGAATAAAAAATTCACAATTGTTTTATATCAACAGATGTGGGCATGCCCCCATGATGGAAAGGCCAGACGAATTCAATAGAATACTAAAACAGTTTTTGAGTAAGCACAGCCATTAACCATTGAACTGATATCCTATTCCACGAACGGATTCGAAGTACTGGGGACTTTTGGGATCATCCTCAAAATATTTTCTAAAGTTTAGGATAAAATTGTCTATTGTACGCGTTGACGGATACACATCATAACCCCAAACTGACTGCAGGATTTGATTTCTGGAAACGATCTGCCCTCTTCTTTCAATTAACAGTTTCAAAAGCATGGCTTCTTTCTTTGTGAGTTTAAACTCACCCCCAATGCCTTTCGCCTCAAGTGTTTTAAAATTTATTCTTGAACTTCCAAATTCGTAAACTTCCAGACTATTACTCGTCTTTTTTTGACTTCTCTTCAAGAATATCTGAACTTTGATCAACACCTCTTCTAAATGAAATGGCTTGGTTATGTAATCATCTGCCCCCTTTTTCAGTCCAAAAATTTTATCCTGTGTACTATCTTTTGCTGTTAAAAAAAGAATAGGCACCTCTGAATCTAATAACCTGATCTGCTCACACAAATGAAATCCATCAACTTCAGGCAACATCACATCCAAAAGAACCAAATCAAAATGCTGTTCTGAAAAAATTTTGTACACTTTGGAACCTTGATCCACCACAATAACCTCGTAGCCCTCCAACTCAAGGTTTAACTTTAAAGGTTCACTGATACCTTCCTCATCTTCAGCAAGCAAAATTCTATCCATCAATTAAAAATTTCAACAGAAAAACACTCCCTTTCTCCAATTCACTTTTCACAATGATTTCTGCTTTGTGCGCTTCCATAATTTTTTTCACAATGTATAATCCCAAACCAGCTCCTTTAAACTTTCTAACATCTTCATTTCCAACTCTGTAAAATTTATCAAAAATTTTACTTTTCTCTATCTCGGAAATACCGGGTCCGTTGTCCTCCACCTCTATATGTATTTCCTGATTCAGCTTTTTGATTCTTATTTGTACAAATGATTCCTTACCTGCATATTTGAATGCATTATCAATAAGATTCCTGAATACCATAAATAGCGCTTTCGGATCTGCTTTAGTGAAAAATGTTTCCCTAATGTCATCAAAAACAAGTTTTTGCCCCTCTGCTAGTGTAAAGCTTTGAATCACTTCAAACATCAGTTTAGAAAGATCTACACGAACAGATTCAAGCACTAATTTTTCTTCCGCCTTGGCTGCATATAATAAATCCTGAACCAATCCGTGTAATCTTTGATTATCTTGCAGGGCTTTATGAATCAGTTTGTCTCTTTGATTTTTCTCTAAATCTCTTTTCAATAAAGTTTCAAAAGCCAGTTGCACTGAGGTTATGGGTGATTTTAACTCATGCGTTATGGAGAGTAAAAAATTTCTCTGTTGCAGGGCTAATCTCAACTCCTTCCTTCTCATTTGATTGACGCGAAACAGACCAAAAATAAGAAGGGACATCAGAACAAATCCTTCTCCTAAAATCATCCATTGTTGGCGATCAAACTTTTTGTTTAATTTGGACTTTAATCCAATAGAATCTGGCTGTTGCTGCTGCGCAAGTTCTATGGATAATTTTCTGGCTTCTTCGTTTTTAGAATACAGAAGAAATGACCACCAGCAACCGGCAACAAGAATGTATGATAATACAAGATAAAATATGATATCACCTGTTTTTTTCATACATTATCGGATCAACCCTTCTTGAAGGTAATGCGTACTACTTGCCTGCTATTCGAAGAGGCTCTGTCGTATTTCCTTTGTCTGGCACATTTTTCAGCTAATTTTTTTTGTTCTCCAAAGAAATTGGCATTGGACTGAAACTTTTTAGGGTCTGCCAAATTAGATTCAATCACATCTCCATTGGCATCAATTAGTATGGAAACATGTGCTACACCCACTTCACTCCAATTGGAGGGAACATTGCAGGTGCTGCAATTAGAAACGCATTTTCTGGTTCCTGCCCCTCCTTCTCCAGGTCCATCCCCTGTTCCTGAACCATTTCCTCTACCGGTTCCTGTGCCCGAACCACCTTTGCCGTTTCCATATGCAGGCGGCAAATTGGGATCTCCATCCTCTGTACCCACTCTCCCATTACCAGTCTGATTGCCATTTCCCTGAAAAGAACCAAAATTCAGCCCTTCTTCAACAGGTGTGTTGTTGGAATTATTCTGGGTATTGTTTTGCGTCGAGGGTTTATCGTTTCGGATTGTAGTAGTCTGAAAGTTATCATCTGTTTCTACCTCTTCAACCAAATCGTTTTTGGGGGTATTGGATTCCTTGGCTACACTTGTAGAGCCAGAACCAGCGATTTCAACATTCCCAAAAGAAGCAGCCACACCTCCTCCGGGTTCTGGAAGTGGATCTAGTTTAGAGAAAAATCGCCAAAAAATTAAAACCAATACCAGCACAGCAAAGATAATAGCACCTATCCATGCCTTTCTTCTATCTTCCTTATTGTCTTGTTCTACTAAAGAAGGATCTTTGTATTGATAACTCAGTTCCATATTTATATTTTTTTAAGTTCAATTTTGTATTTTCAATCGACTGTACTAGGGCAATTAAATCTAAGATTTCATAGGCTTTCACTGTTTCAGGAACATAAAAATCAACTGAAATTATTCCTTCTTTGTCTCCGGATTTTATTATCTGCAATAACTTAGATGCGAATAAATCAAATTGAGTTGTATCCTTGTTTATAATAATTTTGCTTTTATCTACATACAATATTAAAACAGATGAAAACTTCTCTGGGGAATTCAATTTATTTTTAAAATAAAATCCCACCGCAACCAACACAACAAAAAGAATAAAAACCAAAAACAAACGCTTTACGGAACCTGAACTCATCCCTGTACCCGAGTGTGACCTCCTGAATTTAATCTCACTCATACATTAACGAAGACCAGTAGCCATAATGATTTTGGCCCCATAGGTATTGATGATATCTACCACTGAAACCAAAGTCTGCGCATCCACTTCAGGATGAATTTCCAAAATAACAGTAATCTCTTCCACAGCTCTTCCATCTCTTTGAATCGCCTGACCTAACAAACCTTTCAATGATGGCAGGTCTACTATCAAATTATTAAATTTCATTACTTTGTCCTGATCAACCCTAACTTTCATTGGTTCTGGGCTCGATGTATTTGAACTTCTACTTGAATTGGGCAGCATCAAATTAATCGCAGTTGGACTCACCACACTGGATGTAAGCATAAAGAAAATAAGTAGCAAAAAAACAATATCTGTCAAGGAAGACATATTAAATTCAGCACTAACTTTGGTTCTCTTCTTAAATCCCATATTTATTGAATTGGATCGGTTGCTAATATTAATCTGGCCTTATGTTTATTACTAATTGCCATAATTTCGACAATCTTGCCTGTTTTCTCCTCGGCCTCCACATTGAGAACGATCGTTACTTCATCCTTAATCCCTTTTTGGATATTTTTTGAACGCTCTTCGCCTATTCTGTTAAACAAGGCCTGATCCAATTGTTCCAAACTTACTTCATTTTCTTCAATAAAATACTGACCTTCTTTCGTAATTGATAAGGCAATATTTTGAGGAGAGGGTGTTTTTGAATTAGAAACTGGTCTTTTTAATTTTTTTACATTAGGACTGGCAAGACTCGAAGTCAACATAAAAAAAATCAACAAAAGAAATACAATATCCGTTAGCGAGGATAAATTAAATTCT
>Ga0169931_10002505_pt1 | contig 29931 bp, 34 predicted proteins | sample Kivu_15m_20L_FD_129675 | JGI IMG/M metagenome (GOLD analysis project Ga0169931, IMG submission 129675) | Freshwater microbial communities from Lake Kivu, Western Province, Rwanda to study Microbial Dark Matter (Phase II) - Kivu_15m_20L... | ecosystem: Environmental > Aquatic > Freshwater > Lake...
CATGACTTCCTAGATATTGGCACTGGCGGATACAATGCCACAAACTATCCCAGCAAAATCTATGGCAGGGGCGGTATACCAATACAAAGTCAAGAAACTGTGGAACGTACACAAGGGCGTGTGTTCTGGATATCAACAGATCAAAACGGTTTTTTCCGTGTAGGTCGATTCTTCACAGTTGACCAAGGCACTGGGCGAGTCAGCTTCTCTGCCAGTATTGCATTGACAAACTTAGACGGACTTGGATTTAAGACCGGCAGAGAAGTACGTGAGTTCAGTGACGACACTGAATTCATCGACGGCGCAGATGATGCCGTACCAACAGAAAATGCTGTACAGACTTATATAGACAGACGTCTAGGAATGAGTCGAGATAACACACCACTAGCCAGTTTGGGTCTTGCAGCTATCGGTCCAGGATACATGGATCGTGCTGGTATATTGCCAGCCACAGCTGATTTAGACATCGGTGGTAATAGACTAAAAAATATTGCAGCGCCATTATCTAGCAGTGATGCTACAAATAAACTTTACGTTGATAATCTAGTAGCTGATTTTGACAGTCTAGCAGCCATGAGAGATGTAGCTACTTTTGATCCCGATCCTGCAGACATATTGGCGTTTACTGGCGCTAGTGGCGCTGCGGTCAGTGCTACTATTGTAGGCGATATCGCGGCAACATTTACTAGTGCTAACACTACTACTTTGTCAATAAGCATTACCGGGATTACACAACTCGATGTTAATTCAGGTATCGTAGTTGCTAGTGCAGTAGGATTCCCTCAACAGGGTTATATCAGAATAGATGAAGAAATTTTCTACTACAACAGTGTGACCACAGGCGGTGGCATAGAAAGATTTGATGGCATAGTTCGTGTAAGTCTACTAACTGGCACAAGATTTGACGGTCAGATCGGTGGTGACAGTACACCAACACACGTGCCTGCTACACATACTTCTGGTGCTTCAGTTATAGGACTCAGTGGTGCTAGATTAGATTATCAAATAGTGCCACAGGCTATTATTAATGCAGACGTTAATAATAATGCTGCCATAGCACAGAGTAAATTGGCAATGAATTTAGCCGTGACCAGTGCCACTGCTCCAGCAGGTACTGCGGCAGCAAAACAAGCAGCCAGCGGATTGTCAAGTTTTGACAGTGCTAATTTTGAAATCACCGATGGTTGGGTAGGTATTAAAAACGGTGGTGTCAGCAGAGAGGAAATGGCCAATATAGACGACAAGGCCATATTAGGAAACTTTACTGGTGGTGCAACTTATCCAAGACAAGTCACAAGTCAAAGTATTGTTGAAGAAGGTTTAAGAACAGCCTTTGCCACTACAGGCGCTGTGACTATTAGTACTGTAACTGGTACTGCACCAAACAACACTAACACTTATACTGTCGTACCAATAACCACAACCGGTGGAAACGACAGCCTAGTTAGAACCGACGGTAGCGGTAATATCGATGTTAAACAGTTAAGAGTAGACGGTTATAGAATCATTGATACCAGTGGTGTTACTGTGGAATTTTATAATCCTAGAGCAACCGGAGTCCCATACGCTTTTATGACTTCTTTTGGAAATGATGTTACCGGAACTACAACTATAAGAAATAATTTAAATATCGATAATTCAACTGATATATCTAATAATTTGACTGTCACTGGCACGTCGAGATTGACCGGTGAAGTGACAGCTACATCAATTACTACAGGTAGTGCTGCTGGTGCAGGATCGTTAACTGGCTCTTGGACTTTACAAGGGGCTAGCAAACTATCTTTACAAGCCAGTGGTCAAATAGATGCCACAGCTGGCATCGTTTATGTAGATGATATAAGAGCAGGCGCTGCAGAAAGTGCCAGCGGTATAATTCGTGGACAATGGACGTTAGGAGCCAGCAGCACATTACAGGCCACATATGCTGACTTAGCGGAATGGTATACCAGTGACGATGAATACGAACCAGGCACTGTGGTAGTATTTGGCGGTGATGCCGAAGTGACTACAACCAAGTTCACTGGTGACAGCAGAGTTGCTGGTGTAGTAAGCACAAACCCAGCTTACATAATGAACGTGGGTTGCGAAGGTACAAGAGTCTGCGTGGCTCTACAAGGTCGTGTGCCAGTAAAAGTAGTTGGTGTGATCAAGAAAGGTGATTTGATCACAACCAGTGCTACCGCAGGATACGCTTGTAAAGCTATGAATCCGCAAGTAGGTACTATTATTGGTAAAGCAATAGCAGATAAATTAGACCCAGGTAAGGGTATCGTTGAAGTGGCAGTGGGGAGACTATAATGGCAAGACAAATAATTAATCTCGGCACTGCCGATCGAGGCAACGGAGATCCTATACGCACAGCATTTAGTAAAATAAATAATAATTTTGCAGAACTATATGCAATATTATCAGGAGGTAGTGGCGCCAATATTATAGAAACTGATATTAAAGGCAGTGTATTTGCTGATGACAGCACAATGATTGTAGACGGGGTCAACGGTGTACTACATGGTAGATTAGTTGGAGACGTAGAAGGATCTGTATTTGCTGATGATAGTACGTTGTTAGTTGATGGTATTAATGGTATAATCCCAGGTTACGTAAGTACAGCAACTTTAAAATCGATTGTATCGGCTAGCACAGATTTTGCAAATTTTCAAACAAGAATAGCTGCTCTATAATTGGTAAATACTAGAACAGAGAAAAAAATATGCCCATTCAAACAATTAACATAGGAAATTACTCAAATGACGGTACCGGAGACGATCTCCGTACGGCTTTTGAAAAAGTCAATGCTAATTTCAGCCTGTTAAACACGCAGGACACAACCGCAGCCAGTAATTTAGGTGCTGGACAAGGCGTGTTTGCACAAAAATCAGGATCTACGCTACAGTTCAAATCACTGGCAGCTGGTGCTAATATTACACTTACATCAAATGGCACCACAATTACTATTGCTGGATCAGGAAATTTACAAACTGAAACAACACCTACATTGGGTGGAAATTTAAACATGAATGGTTTCAACATTTTTGGTGGCGGCAACGTTACAGTCAATAACATAGAATCCTTGATCTATGGCATCGATATCAGGACATTGATAGGAGCCAGCGGAGATTTAGATTTTGGAACGTTCACCGCTCCCGGAACAGCTAACATAGATTTTGGAACATTCTAAGGAATTTAGGAGACATCATGGCATTACAGATTAGACGAGGTACTGATGCACAAAGATTAGCACTGAGCGGTGTTAATTTACCTGTGGTAGGTGAGCCTCTTTTTACAACAGATACAAAAAAACTATTCATAGGTGATGGCTCTACAGCAGGCGGCGTGGCGTTAGGCTACTATGGTAGTATCGTAGTATCAGGACAAGGCACACTGTCGGCAGCTAACAATACTGATGTATTGACTGTGGTAGCTGGATCTAATATTGACATCACAACAGATCCTGCCACCGACACAATGACTATCAGCGCAGCGGCCACCTTTACTGAACTTAAAAATGAAAGCATAAGAATATTTCAAAATAATATCGTAGGCTTAAACAGCAACGAAGACATTGTGATAAATCCCAGCGGAACTGGCAAAGTCGATGTTGTAGGCAATTTAAACGTCAGTGGCACTATTACTGGTAATGTCACAGGAAATTTAAATGGTGTTGCAAGTTCCGTTACTAGCCAAGCAAACTCTGCTACCATCACAGCATCTAGTACAAATACAGCCAATCAAATTGTGTTAAGGGATGCCAGTGGTAATTTTTCTGCAGGAATCGTATCAGCAATTGGTATTCAGACTGACGGTATTACCATAGGAGTAGGCGGTAACATAAACGGCCAAGGATCCACTATAGGCAACTTTTCTACTATCAGTGCCACAACATTTAATGGCGTACTTGATGGAGATGTAACTGGATCAGTGTTTGCCGACAGTTCAGAAGTATTAGTAGATTCGGTTGTCGGCGTATTACGAGGCACACACATCGGAACATTGATAACAGACAAGATCAGTATTATTGATGACACTATTAGGACATTATCGTCAAACGAAGATCTAGTTATCGATCTTTCAGGGACTGGAGTTTTAATTGTTAGAACTGATATTAGGGCGACAAGAATTGAACTTTATCAAGATGTTACAAAATCAGGAATAACAGTTGCGAACTCTACAGCAGATAATATCAATCTTATTATCAATAATACATACGAATCATCATCAACATCGGCATCTTTTGTGACAGACCCCGATGGATTTTCTGGTCCACAAATTGGCTCTTCTGTCGTATTTTTACGTGCCAAAGGTAATAATGTCTTGGACCCACAATCAGTAACAACCAATGACGAAATTGCAACTTTAGATTTTAACGGGTTCTATCGACCAGATTCAAGTTTTTATTCGGCAGCGAAATTACGTGCAGTCGTAGACGGTGCACCTGGAAGTTCTATTGTTCCAGGACGTATTGAATTTTTGGCTTCAGATCCCAACGGTTCCAATGCTGTTAGACTAACTGTGAGTTCAGCAGCAGTGACCGCTGCAGTTCCATTTAAACTGCCTGTATTAGCGAATGATGCAGCACGTACTACATTGGTTCCGACGCCATCTCAAGGTATGATTATTTTCATGCAATCCGGAACTGCTCCTGCGGCCACAAACCAAGCACAGATATTTGATGGGACCAGCTGGATCAATTTATAATATCATCCCTTGATAAATACTCTATCAAGGATTAGATATGCTAAACATCTGGACCCAAAAATCGGGGTATTCTTTCGGAACAATAGAAGAAAGCACGGCGCAATCTATATCTTTGCCTGTGACTTATGAAAATACCTTTGATGATTCATCATCAGTGACTTTTAGAATAATCAGCGGACAATTGCCCCCAGGTCTTAGGTTGTCTGGTGATAGAATTATAGGTACTGCTTTCGAAGTTCCAAGAATCACAGAATTTGATTTCTGCATCAGAGCTAGTTATAACAGCGAAATATCAGATCGAACATTTAAGATCACAGTAGATGGATTAGATGAACCTGAATTTTTGACCGAATCTGGATTATTGCCCGTTGGGTCAAATCTCGCATACTTTGTATTAGACTCAAGTTTTATAGATTTCCAGATAGACGTCATAGACTTTGACACTGCCAGTGGTCAAAGTCTAAACTATTTTATATCCAGCGGTGACGGTGAACTGCCACCAGGTCTTACATTGACTGAGGATGGAAGGATAACTGGATTCATAGACCCTATACCTGTCATACCCATAGATGCCAGCGATGGAAGCTATAGTGCCGATCTCTATGATCAATTTGGCTACGACTATGGATCCAGACCAGATAACGGCTATGACAGCTACATCTACGACAGTGTATTTTTTGATTTTTTCCTTCCGGTAAAATCACCTAGAAAACTAAACAGAAATTATGAATTCATCGTCAGCGTCAGCGACAGCGATGTAGTTGCAAAAAGACAATTTAAAATATACGTAGTCGGGGATGATTTCCTACGTGCAGATAACACCCTAGTCAGTGCAGGTAATGGAGTTTTTACTGTAGATGGCACATACCTAAGATCACCTATATGGATAACACCACCTGATTTAGGCATATACAGAGCCAATAATTACGTTACTATATTTTTAGATACCTACGATGCTCAAGTTTTAGGACCTGTAATATACAGTTTGGACACTGTTAATCCAGATGGCAGCGCTAGTGTTTTGCCACCAGATCTACAATTTGATGTATCCAACGGTGAAGTGTTTGGCGTAGTGCCTTATCAACCGGCAGTGACCAAGACCTATCGATTTACTGTAACTGCCACTAGATTCGGTGAAGATTTAGAAACTGCATCATCTAAAAGAACATTCACTATCAAGACATTGGGTGAAGTAGACAGCGTCATGTCTTGGTTATCTCCCAAAAATCTCGGCAACATCGATGCCAACTTTATTAGCACCTTAAAAGTAGAAGCATCAAGCACTATTGTTGAATCAGGATTACTTTACACAATTATTTCCGGAACATTGCCTCCAGGATTAACTTTGCAGCTCAACGGTGAGATCACAGGCAAAGTAAATCAGTTTGGTGATCTCAATGCTCCTGGTGTGACTACTTTCAGTGACGGTGTTTTTGTCAGCCAAACTTTTGATGGTGGAACTACCACAGTGGACCGTGCTTATAAATTTATCGTAAGAGCTAGAGATCAATTTGAATACAGTTTTATAGACAGAGAATTTTCCATAACTGTATCAACTCCTAATGATAGACTTTATAGTAATATCACTGCAAGAACATTTATGCCACAGGCTAAAAGAAATCTCTTCTACGAATTTATCGACGATAATACAATTTTTACACCTGCCAATATATACAGACCCAATGATGCAAATTTCGGTATACAGAGAGAATTAAAATCTACGATATTTTCAGGTATCGAAACTAAAACTGCTGCCGAGGTGGTTGCTGCTATCGGGTTAAATCATAAGAAAAAACGATTTATCTTCGGGGAAGTTAAATCCGCAAAAGCAAAAATTCCAGGCACTAACACAGTAGTCTACGAAGTGATCTATGTAGAGCTCATAGATCCATTAGAAAAAGATGGGCGTAGTCTGCCACAAACTATCAAACTCAGTAGCGATCCTAAAAAAATAACTGTTGATGCCAGCAATTCGACATGGGATGGCCGAGAAAGATTAGATAGATTAAACAGAACAGAACCATTTCAACCAAGACCTAATGATATAATTACCGTAGATCAAAGTAACCTATTAATCAGTGATCCGAACTCTGTTAATAGATATCCTGCCAGTATTAGCATTTGGAGGCAAAGGATTGAAAGCATAGGACAAAGAGAACGCAACTACATGCCTCTTTGGATGCGAAGTATTCAAGACGATTCTAAACAAGAACTAGGATTTATATTGGCCGCACCTATTGCATACTGCAAACCAGGAACCAGTTCTGATCTACTTTTAAACATCAAATTCAGCGGATTTGATTTTAAAAATCTAGATTACGTCGTAGATAGATATACCATAGATTCCGTCATAGGTTTTGGCAGCGATAAATATCTTGTATTTCAAAATGATAAGGTAACAATAACATGAGTTCAATAACTTTTACAAACATCAATGGGGCTTTTCCTGTTGCTGGTCAAGACAACAACAGCCAGGGATTCAGAGATAACTTCACTAATATTAGAACTGCATTGAGTGTGGCCAAGACTGAGATCACTAATCTCGAAAACAGCACTGCTAAATTAAATGATGACAACAATTTCAACGGAAATATCCTAGAAAACGCTGAATATAGACAATTGAACGGCACTGTTAGAAACAACGGTGCTTTTTCTTCATTGGCAAACATCGATCTAAGTCTAGCAAGACTGCATGTGTTTACCGTAGATGTGCCTGCGTCAGGTAGTGGTACACTCACTTTTTTAAACTGGGGTGACAATGCACCGTCAGGCAACGAAGTATTTTCTAAAGTTACAGTGCATCTTAGAAATAACGCCACAGCTGGCACAAAAATTGTTAACTTTGCCAATTCAATAAGTGGTTCATTTCGAATCGTCAGCGGTGAGTTTACTGCATCAGGCACTACCCCTAGACTGACATTTACAACTATCAACGAAGAAAAAGTCTTTGAGGCATGGACTCCCGACGGTGGACAAACTGTATATCTCAAATTATTGGGAACATTTGCAGGATTATAACATGACAGTGATCAATCCTTTTGTCGATGATATGAGCAATCTTAAAGATGCTGAGATTGAAAATAAGATACAAGATCTCAGCAAAAAATATTGGATCAGTAGAAATCCAGATATTAGAATGCAGATTGCAAACTTATTGGAGATATACAAACAAGAGCTCAATGTGAGAAGGGCTAAAGCCTGGGATCAACAATATCAAAAGCGCAACAAAGATCTTGACAATCTCATCCAAGTCAATTAAAATACTTGGATGTATTCTGACAAATTCAGCAACGTAATCTACGAAGAGCAAGATTTAGTTGATCTACTGTATAGAGATCAAACAGATTTTCTATCAAAAATCTACTGTGATAACGATACAAACATTGACAAGTTAGCTGAAATTTCCAATCTAAAACTACAACATTTTGACAGCAAACTCTATGATAATTCTGTTGAAGATTTCGATGGCATCTGTCAACAACAATGGTTCATGCCCGAAGAATATAAAAACTTAGACATCGTTCAATGGGTCATAGATCAATGTCAAAATGACAGTGAACTAACTAGGGCTGGGGAAGAATTACTAGAATTTCAGCAAAGAAAAATGATCCCATTGCTTCAGTGGCTTAAATACCTAGTAGACACCTGCCGAACTAACAACGTTGTTTGGGGTGTGGGCAGAGGCAGCAGTGTCAGCAGTTTTGTGCTATTTGTGATCGGAGTACATAAAATAGATCCGATCAAATATGATCTAGATTGGCACGATTTTTTAAGATAGTTAAGGAGATTGTTATGGCAATGAAAGAAGGTATAAAGAAAATACACCGTAGCGCATTAGGCAAAGAAGTAGATATGGAAAAATTGAGAAATCAAAACGAGCTAACACTGGCCGTGGGAAATGCTAGAGTAAATGCTCGAGGAGACGAGTTAGGACCTGGTGGTAAAATTATCAAAAAACGCGAAGACGTATTAAAAGAATATTACAAAGGTACTCCAAAGGACGAAGAATGAACGTAGTAAAAGGTAAACTTAGACCTATAAGAAACAATGTGTTTGTTTCTGATATGGATTTCGACATGCGTGTAAGTGCTGGTGGCATCGTTTTACCCAACGACGATGGTAAAACAGAAGGCATCAGACCAAGATGGGGTCGGGTATTTGCTGTTGGTCAAGAACAAACCGATGTTGCTGTTGGTGAATGGATTTTGGTTGAACACGGTCGTTGGACCAGAGGCATAACCATTGAAGATGAAAACGGTAACGAAATCATTATTCGAAGAGTAGATACTGACTGCATTTTAGCCAAAGCTGATGAAAAACCTTTAGACGTTTAAAAGAGTAAAAAAGAATGTATAGGGCCTTGACGGGCCCTATCTTTTTCTGTACAATTAAACTAATATCTTGGAGGCTTTAAAATGAATGAATTCGAAAAAAACATAGAAGCAATGAAAGAACTACGCTCAAGGATTGATAAAGTATTAGCTGGTTCACCAATACCAGAAACAGATTATAAACACCCTGACCCAGTCAAACACAAATATATTAGTTTTGCTAAAAGTGCCGTTAGAGTTGCGGCAGGTGTAGCATTATGTTATAGCATGTTTTGGTATGCAGGCAGTCTATTAATACTAGCAGAAGTATTAGGTGTTGCAGAAGAAATGGTATGATTATTGGTTTTACTTGTTCAACATTTGATCTGTTTCACGCTGGGCATATTATTATGCTTAAAGAAGCAAAGGCACAATGCGATTACCTTATAGTTGGATTACAAACTGATCCAACTATTGATCGTCCTACAGAAAAAAATAAACCTATTCAAAGTATTTTTGAACGCTATGTTCAACTACAGGCCTGCAAGTATGTTGACGAGATTGTTGTGTATGCTACAGAAAAAGATCTAGTAGACATATTGCTTTCTTATCCTATTAATGTTAGAATACTAGGTGAGGAATACGAACATCGTCAATTTACTGGGAGACAAGAATGTATTAGTAAAGGTATTAAATTTTATTTTAATAAAAGAGAACATACTTTTTCTACTACTGAATTAAGACAACGTGTTATTGATGCTGAAGCAGAAAAATTTATGAAAAAGGCCAATAATGAATGATCTAAAATTCACAACTGCTGAAGAGTATATGAAAGATAGCAGTCCACCAGAAGCCTGTTATATTATTGAGGATGATTGGGCCAACGACAAAGAGGAAGAAAATGAAGGAACTATGGGTAGAAAAATATCGTCCAAAGACGATTGATGGTTATGTGTTCAGAGATGAGCACCAAAAAAAACAGGTAGAACGCTGGGTCAAAGAAGGTACTATTCCTCATTTGCTGTTTAGTGGCAATGCAGGTATTGGTAAAACTACGTTGGCTAGAATTTTGCTCAACGAGCTACAGGTCAATGATTTAGACATTTTAGAAATCAATGCCAGTCGAACAAACAGCGTCGAAGATGTTCGAGATAGGATTGTAAATTTTGTACAGATGATTCCATTCGGCGCTTTTAAGGTGGTGCTATTAGATGAAGCTGATTACATGTCTCCAAACGCTCAAGCAGCGTTGCGTGGTGTTATGGAAGAATACCACACGACTGCGAGATTTATTCTCACTTGTAACTACCCCAATCGTGTTATCCCTGCTTTACACTCACGATGTCAGGGATTTCACATTGAGCGAACGGATATTACTGAGTTTACCGCTCGTGTTGCTACTATTCTTGTTGATGAGAATATTGATTTCGATCTTGACACGTTGGACACGTTCGTAAAAGCCACATATCCTGATCTGCGCAAATGCATTAACATGATACAGATGAACAGTGTCGATGGTATATTATTGAGTCCAGAGAAGGCCGATACTGGTGATGCAGATTACCGTCTAGAGATGGTAGACCTTTTTAAGAAAGGCAAGATCAGTGAAGCTCGAAAACTTATCTGTAGCCAAGCACGTCCAGAAGAAATGGAAGATGTATATCGCTGGTTATATGATAACATCGTATTATTCGGTGAAGAAGAAAAACAGGAAAAAGCCATTCTTATTATCAAACAAGGTCTGGTTGATCATACGCTGGTCATTGATCCAGAAATCAATCTTTCTGCCACACTAATTCGACTAGCCCATCTATGACCCACTTAGTAACTGAAAACTGCATTAAATGTAAACACACAGATTGCGTGGATGTCTGTCCCGTTGATTGCTTTTATGAAGGCCCCAACTTTCTAGCAATTAATCCTGATGAATGTATTGACTGTGCTGTGTGTATTCCGGAATGTCCAGTGAACGCTATTGTTGCTGATGCTGATCTTGAATCAGAACAGCGAATTTTTTGGACTGACTTAAATCAACGTCTTAGTGCGAAATGGCCTAACATTAGACAGAAAAAAGATCCTTTGCCAGATCACCAAGCATGGAATGGTAAGCCTGGAAAAATTGACCTATTAGAACAATGACTGACGAAAAAAAGTCAAATGTTGCCAAAGGTAGAACCAGTTATGATTCTAAATTAGGCACTGGCTTAGTAGCATTTTTTAATAAAAACGTCACACCATACCCCACTGACGTAGGAGCACCTAGTTTTGATTTAATACCCGTGTCTAAACAAAAAGACATAATGGTTAATCATGCTAGATTATATGCTCAGCAGGAATACAACAGGATAATGGAGTTAGTCGACGTACTACAAAAACAAGCAGCCAGTATCAAAAGACGGTTAGATGTTACAGATATGGTCCATGCTGCTGAATATCACTTTCAAATAGTAATGGGTCATTGTTATTGGTTGGTATGGGATCGGAGAAAAGAAAAAACTCTACTTGTGGGTCTTGGACCTAATGATTGGAGCACCGGTCCCCCAGATGATTATCAATATCAGATAAGAGTAAAATACATGGGTGACCACACATGGCTAGAAGTTGACGAGGAAGGTAACCCAGTAGAATGAAAAATATAAGGGCCCGGAGGCCCTTATACCTTGTAGTTTAATCGCCGTATATCTCTAACACCTCCTTGACGGCTTCGTGACGCTCGATATCCTGTGTGTCAAACTGCACGATATCAATGTGTTTTGTTTGTTTGTCTGCGAGTAGGTTACAGAAATTGATCAACCCATTGTCGCTCCTTCTATCTGCCTGTGCTAAATCACCTGTGACTACCATCTTGGATCCTTCTCCCAAGCGTGTTAGTAGCATCTTCATTTGATTTACTGTGGCATTCTGCATTTCGTCTGCTACAATATATGCGTTCTTAAATGTTCGTCCACGCATATACGCAAGTGGGCTTATTTCGATAACACCCTCCTTTAGCATTTCTGCTATATCTGATTGCTTGTAATACTCTCCCATGACGTCAAAAATAGGACGTGTCCATGGTGCCATCTTTTCATTTAAGTCACCTGGAAGGAATCCTAGATCTTCGTCTACGGAAACGGCGGGTCTTGTAACAATGATTTTATCAATCAAGCCTTCCTGAAACATCTTGATCCCGTGCATAACTGCCAACATGGTCTTGCCTGTGCCCGCGGGCCCGATAGCGAAAACTATGCTGGTTTCTTCGTTCTGCAGCTTCTGGAGGTATGTTTTTTGATTTGGGCTACGTGCGGTCATGACTACACGCTGCTTCTTCTGCGGAAGGTATGGCTGAAAATCTATTACTTTAACTTCGGATGTAAAGCGTTTTTTCACTCTTTTGCTCATCTAAGTTTGTCTCCTACTCAATGAGTAGGACCTGTAGTGACCGCGCCCGATAACTACCGAGGTCCTACAAAGATATTTAACAAGATTGGACAAAAGTAAACATGTAACACATAGAAACGATCCAGATAAATAATTTAGTAGAAATTTAGGATCCTTTTATGCGCGATATTTTAGACGTAATCAAGAACGTTGAATCCATATACAACAGCAATTCCAGTCTAGCTGTGCTCAAAGACTTTGAACGTGTTTTAGATGAGATGGATATCTACGTATATAAAAACTGGGCCGATGGTGAACTAGCTTCGGGCCCTAAGATTGATCGCCACTGGGTCATCTGTGAATTCATGTGGCCGCACAAACAGATGCCAGATCCTATCGCAGGTAAGAGATTATCTGGCATCGGTTGCAAGGTCAAGTATATCAAAAGCAACATTGTGGAACCTAGAAAAATTCGTAGCCCAGATGATTTTCGTCCCGGCACAAAAAAGGGTAAATTAGATACCAAACCTGTTTGGTTGGTGGAAATTGCCATGCCAAAAAAAGTAGTTTTTGATATTTTCAACAGTTACATGGATCGCATACGTGAAGAACGTAAAGGTGATCCAAGAGAACAAGTGAAGCCTCCGACGGCAGCACCAGCAGCAGTGCCCGGTGCAGCACCAGCAGCACCGGCAGGAGCACCAGCATAATGAAATTAGATGAAACATTGTTGGCCGGTGATCTCAAAGGTCTAGTAAGTCATGTATTTGAAATCGACAGCTACAAAAGTAAAATAGGCAAAGATGGTGAGATGGTTGTGCTGAGTTTCAGCGTGGACGAACGAGCACCTGCAGATGACCTAGCACGTTTTTTAGAAATGGGCTACGATTATGTCATAGACGCAGACCCAACTAACGGTCCCACTGACAATGGCAAATACAAAGTATTTGTAGAACTAAAACGCAGCAGATACATCGCTAAAGAAATCTATGATATACTTGACGGCGTTCGTCGATTAACTAACATTGACAATTTTAAATTTAGATACTATAAAAGTTTTAAAAGCATTCCAGCTACGATGGAAAACTTAGAAGAACTTGTGCCCAAAGATCAAAGCACTTATGAAGAAAGAATCTCTAACAATAGACTCAACAACTTCACAAACTTTTTTAACAAAAGTTATTTAGAAAGCATCGATGTATTGAATGACGATATATCATTTAAAAAAGTTTTTTCAGAGTCTATAAAAATGCGTATAACAGATTTTGGTTCAAAAAAAGAGATCTATGAATCTGTTCCAGGAAAACTAGATATCGAACCCAAGGCCATGTCTGAGATCATGTATCTTACAAAAGTCTTGGGCAATTACAACATAACAAAGATAGACAATAAATTTATTTTTGAAAACGAGGGCTATGCTGCTGTGATGGAGAAACTATAATGTTTGGAATCGGTGGAGCCATTAAAGCCATAGTAGCACTGATAATAGTGTTGGTAGTGGCTGCAGGTGGTTATTTTTTGATCAATCTCAAAGCTGATCTAGCCATAGCTCAAGAAAATAGTCGCAAATTAGAAGAAGGTGTCAGGCTTCAACAAGAGACCATGGCTCAGATGAAGGCTGATCAGGAAAAGATCAAAGAATTAAACAATGAACTTAACACTACTATTAAGTTACAAAACAAAGATATGGAAAACCTAAAAGATAGGTTTACTGTAAATGCCGCCGGAGAAAAAAGAGACTTTGGAAAAACTGCTGCGGCCAAACCTACTAGTTTAGAACGTGCTATTAACAGAGGAACTGTTAATGCACTACGTTGTCTAGAAATTGCTTCAGGAGCGCCTTTGACAGAGGCAGAGAAAAATGCAACCAAACCAAGTGAAATTAATCGGGAGTGCCCCTCAATTGCGAACCCTAATTACAAGCCTGCTGCTGGTAACTAGCCTCACTGGATGTGCCAGTTTCGGCTTCTTCGGTAAAAGAGAAAAGCCCATTGAGATCACTACCAAGGCCGCAGAAAAAACTCCTTTGGCCATCCCTGATCCAGACCCATTGCGATTAAAACCTATTGGGTGGGTTTTAGTCACTCCTGGCAATCAAGAAGAAGTTTTTAAAAAATTAGAAGAAAACGGCACTGATCCAGTTATATTTGCACTGACCGCAGATGGGTATCAACAACTGGCCATTACCATTGCTGAACTTAGAAATCTCATTAACACGCAGCGCAACATCATCATCAAGTACAAAGAGTACTATGAACCCAAAAAAGATGCCACAGAGAAAAAATAATGGAGCAAGAAGTCAAAGAACTCAGTTGGTTAGCGAAGATTTTTCGCAGACATGCTAAACTGACCTATTGGCTCAAAGATCAAGTCTATGTGGTAGAAGTATGCGATTTCAAAGAAGTCTCACCTAACTGTATCGTTTTTAAAGATTACTACACAAAGAAAAGTGTTATGGTAAAGTACGTCAACACCATAACCTATGTGTTGGAAGAAGAAAAATGACACATGAAGAAAAAGAAAACTGGATCAATAATCGTTGGCGTCCAATGATGGGTTGGATGTATTTCGTAGTCTGTATCACAGATTTTATTCTTTTTCCCATAATGTGGGCATTGTTCAAAGCCAGCGTGGGTGAACCTGTCACAGCATGGGACCCATTAACCTTACAGGGTGCAGGTCTGTTTCACGTGGCCATGGGCGCAATACTGGGTGTCACAGCTTGGAGCAGAGGTCGTGAAAAAATCGCCGGTGTGGCCGGAACTGTGCAAGATGACGAGCCACCTACACCAAGGATACCGAGACCAAACGTAATTGCTCCAAAAATTTGACTGTCATTTATTTGACTAGATGATCAACATCTTTTATAATTATAATGATGGACTACTATGAAATTCTCGGGGTCAATAAAACTTCCAGTCAGGACGAAATAAAAAAAGCCTACCGTAAATTGGCTATGAAACATCATCCTGACAAAGGTGGTGACGAACAGAGATTCAAAGAAATCTCTGTGGCCTATGACACGCTCAGTGACCCACAGAAACGCAGTGAATACGATCAGATGATGACGGGCGGGTCTAGAGTTCAATTCAATAACATGAACGAATTCGGGGATTTGAATGACATGTTTGGTCATATATTTGGTGCGCATTTTGGTCCAGGATTTGCCAATTTTCAACAACAGCGTCAGAGACGCAATCGCGATCTAAACATTAGATGCGCGATATCTTTCAAAGACAGTTTCACAGGCAAAGAATTAGAAGCCACTTACACATTACCAAATGGTGGCACAGAGACTGTGGTGATAAATGTGCCACCAGGCATCGAAACAGGGCAGACCATACAGTACAGAGGTTTAGGTGATGACAGTGTTCAAGGAATGCCCAGGGGCAATCTTAACGTCACCGTTATCGTAGAGCCTGATCCTAGATTCGCACGAAGAGGTGATGACATCTGTACCACTGTTGATGTTGATGCCATCGAAGCTATGATAGGCTGTGTCAAAGACATAGAAACTATTGACGGAAAACGATTACAGATAAAAATCCGGCCTGGAATAGAACACGGTGGTGAATACAGCGCCACAGGCATGGGGTTTCAAAATCCCAGAATGCGCAGGACTGGCAATTTTATCATCATTGTTGCCATCAAAGTTCCAGCAGTGTTAGATGACGCAATGAGACAACGACTCATAGAAATTAAAAATGAAATTAATAACATATCCCAATGATATATTAAAACAAGTTATGCCTGATTTTGATTTTAGTGGCGATGTTGATCCCTTGAATCTAGAACAAGACATGATCGCACTGATGCAGAACAGCAAAGGTATCGGGATCAGTGCCAATCAAGTTGGCATCGTAGGCCGTGTGTTTGTCATACAACCACAAAATTTAGATGACAAGCGACCGTTTGCATTGTTCAATCCAGTGTTATTGGACGCCAGCGAAGAATTAGATCAGGGTGATGAAGGGTGTTTGAGTTTTCCGGATCTTTATCTCCAGGTAAAACGTCCAAAGAAAATCAAAGCACAATATGTTGACAAGCATCAAAATATCTGTATAATAGAACTTAGTGGTATTGATGCTCGTTGTTTTTTGCATGAATTAGATCACTTAAATGGTATTTGTTTTACAGACCAAGTCAGTCAACTCAAATTAGCATTAGCATTAAAAAAACAGAGGAAAAAGAATGGTAGAACCAAGTGAAAGCCTAAAATTAGTTTTTGAAAAGGCTATTGATGTAGCAAGAAAATTAAAACATGAATATCTTACTATAGAGCATTTGCTATTTGCCATGCTCTGTGAAGAATCATTTTTTAATACTGTACAAGGTTACGGTGCTGATCCCGAATACATCAAGAAAAATCTTGAACATTATTTAAAAACCAAGTTGGGGGACATCGTAAGTGACAGTGCAGAAAAGCCTAAAAAAACGCAGGCTGTAGAACGTGTGCTGAATCGAGCCTTTACTCAGGCTTTGTTTAACGGCAGACAGACCATGGAACTCACTGACGTTTTTCTCAGCATTATGAGTGAGAGGCGCAGTTGGAGTATTTACTACATCCAGCAATCAGGCATCGACAAAGACAAATTTTCCGATTACCTAAACAATGAAATTGGGCACGAAGAAGAAGAAATGCAAGACGGTCAAAGTGAACGTGCTCTAAAAGCATTCACCACAAATCTTAACGAGCAGGTAAAGAAAAACAAAATCGATCCTGTAATTGGTCGAATTACAGAACTAGAAAATGTAGCGTTGGCCATGGGAAGGCGTAACAAAAACAATGTCATGCTGGTGGGTGATCCAGGTGTTGGCAAGACCGCTATTGCAGAAGGTCTTGCTTTTAATATTGTCAAAGGTGCTGTTCCAGACTTTTTGAAAGATTACGTAGTCTACAATTTAGATGTCAGTGCTATGCTAGCTGGTAGCAAATACCGAGGGGACTTTGAAGAACGTTTCAAACTGGTTCTCAAAGGCCTGCAAAGCAAAGGCAAGACTATTTTGTTTATCGATGAAGCACACATGATTAGTGGTGCAGGAAGTGCAGGCAACAGTGCCAACGATCTCAGCAACATGATGAAACCAGCTCTAAGCAAAGGTAATATCAAAGTTGTTGCGTCAACTACTTGGGAAGAATATCGAAAGTATTTCGAAAAAGATCGTGCGTTGATGCGCAGATTCCAACGTATCACTGTCGATGAGCCTACGCCAGAAGTTGCTGTGCAAATTCTTCGAGGACTTAAAAAGTATTACGAAGATCATCACAGTGTTAAAATCACTGACGATGCTATTCAGGCTGCTGTCAAACTCAGCGTCAAATATCAAAGTGATAAAAAACTTCCGGACAAGGCCATTGATCTCATCGACTGTGCATGTTCAAGATTTAACATCAAACTAGTTGACGGAAGAACCATTGGCGAAAACGAAATTCAATTTGAACTAGCGCAGATGGTTCAGATCCCAGAAGAACAAATTGCTGAAACTGAAAGCAATAATCTTGCCAACTTAGAAGAACAACTACAACACGAAGTCTACGGTCAAGATACAGCATTAAACGAAATTGTAGATAAGATCCTAGTAGCTCGTGCAGGATTAAAAGCAGAGAACAAACCCATTGGCAGTTTTGTATTCATGGGACCGACTGGTACAGGTAAAACTGAAACTGCAAAAAGTCTTGCCAAACACCTCGGTGTTAAACTTCTACGGTTTGATATGAGCGAATATCAAGAAAAACACAGTGTTAGTAAACTAATAGGATCACCACCAGGCTATGTTGGCTTTGAAGAAAATGCCGGTTTACTGATCACACAAATACAAGAAAATCCCTATTGCGTGTTGCTATTTGATGAAGTAGAAAAAAGTCATCCAGATGTCAGCACAATATTGTTACAGTTAATGGACAACGGATTTGTCACAGGCAGCAATGGCAAGAAAGCAGACTGTAGAAATGTTGTTCTTATTCTAACCACAAACGCTGGCGCACAGGAATCAGAAAAACTAAAAATTGGGTTTGGCGCACAGGAAAAAGATTACGAGGACAAAGAACTGAAAAAATTCTTTAGTCCGGAATTTCGAAATCGCTTAGACGCTGTGGTAACATTCAGGAAACTAGGCAAAGAGACTATGATCAAAATTGTTAACAAATTCATCGATGAATTGCGTGAGCAGGTCAAAGATAAAGGAGTTAAAATCAAGATCAACACAGAAGCTATTAATTTATTGATCGAAAAAGGGTTTGATGCGAAGATGGGCGCACGACCTTTACAAAGAACCATTGATCAGATGATCAAACGCCCATTGAGTAAGATGTTGCTTTTCGGCGAGCTCAAAGACGGTGGTCAATTAAATATCAGCGTTGAACATGATAACATAGTACTTACTAAAAAAATAAAAGCGCCAAAGGTCGCAATAGATAATGAAGCTCAATCAGAAGATTCCAATAAAGAGAACCAAGAAGCTGTTTGACAACACCTACAAATACAAGGCAGTTATTGTCAATGTATTTGCTGGCTACTTTAGAGGCAATAACATACAATTTGTTCAAGAGAAATTAAAAGGTGTGAAAAAAACCGGTATGTTGCCGATATGGGCCAAAACCGCTACTGAAAAAGACATCAACTTTTCTTTAGAGCTTGGCAAAACACTGTCAAAGATGACGGACTATTCCATAAGAGTAGAAAACCCTGTAATCTCATTTTACACCAACAACGAACAAGATTTAAAAGCGGTCACTGATCTAGATCCTGACTCTGTGAAATATATATCTTTACCTGAACGCCAACAAAGCATGGAAAAAGACACTGTCTATGTTAAGAAGTTAGACTATGGATTTAAGATCACCATGGGCAGGACTACACAGTCACACAGTAATTTTCTACAATGGTGTCAAGCGAATCCCGGGAAAATACGTATGCCCAAGCGTTGTTTTGCTGATTTCGCCGAAGATCACAGTTGGGGAGGTGGCTATTTCTACGTCAAAGATGACAAAACATTGACTATGGTAAAAATGTTCCTAGGAAACAGTGTTGCCAGGGTCGATCGTGTGGTAAAACTAGCCGAAAATTAAAAGTCCCGCTGTTCTGGATATTGATAAATATCACAATAGGGGACTGACATGACAAAACAGGGGTTATTAGATTACATCGATCTCGTAGAATCTGAAGGCAGCGACATCTACGAAGGTGACGGATTTTATTTTGTTCTAGACGAAGATACTGGCATAGAGACTGAGGTACTAAAAGCCTGGGACGATGCTGTCCTAGTAGAACTAGATCATACTGCACTGTCTTTACTACAAGATGTTGGTGCACAATTCGTAGATTCCGAAGATTTAAACGAAGCCAAATATCAGGGAAGAACTGTGCCTCTGGGCAAACCTATGAAAGGCGACGTTGCTAAGAGCAAGGTCTATGTACGTAAACCCAATGGCAAGATAGTAAAAGTCAACTTCGGTGACAAAAAACTCAGTATCAAAAAACATATCCCTGGTCGAAGAAAAAGTTTTAGAGCAAGGCATAATTGTGCCAATCCAGGTCCCCGCTGGAAAGCTAGATACTGGTCCTGCAGAGCTTGGTAATATGAAAATCACAGAACTATTCAATAATCCCAAAGAGCCTATAGACGCACTATTAGGCACAGAAAAAGATCACGAAGAAAAAGACAAAGAATCTAAATTTGATTTAGATGACGACTTGATCTTTTATATGCACAACAACGATGATTTCTACAGAAGAAATTTATTTCCTGTGTTAAAAGTCTGCAAAGACAAATTTGATCATGGCGGCGGATTCAGCCATAGAATGTTCAAACCCATTGTAGCTCGTGCTTACGAATCATACAGAAAAGAATTTCCCCTAAGAGAACTCGAAGACAGTCTAGAAGAAGAACAGTGTGAAGCTATAGCAAGAAAAATCTATAACACTGAATTAGGCAACATGAAAGATGGAAAATACCAGTAATGTTTCTGCGAGAACTTTATAGCCCAAGGGCAAAATTTTTAATCTGTGAAGGTGGTAATTTAGTCATCGGTGATGTCGAAGCCAATAAAATCGACACCACACAACGAGCCAGTGTAGTACCTATATTGGATAATGCACTGTCAGCGATCAACAGTGCCTATGCTGCCCAACATGGTGGTAAAGGCATTTGGAATCCTAAATTATTGGCCAGCAAAAAATTCCTAGCTGGATCAAGTTTTCATTTTTTCGACCGCACAGGTATCTCTGACGAGATTTTTGCACAGAAGAAAAAAACTGTAGGCGACATCGACACCATGATCGATGCCAATAAACGAGACGAGATAGAAGCTTGGTTGTCAAGTCTAAGTCCAGGCACTGCCATAGGACCTGCACGTTGGGTGGGTTTTGATAACAAAGATCCCACACAGATACTGACGCTGTGGAGTTTTCCAGATATCGTCATACAAAATAACGAAGGTAAACAGTTTCCTATCAACATACAGATTGATCTGGAGATGAAAGAATACGAAAACGACGAGCCAACTGAATGGAGTCGATTCAGCACCAGCAGTAGTTGGGAAGATCTAAACTTTGGTATCAAAGGCGTCTTTCACAAATATCTAATACAGAGCATGACTGGATTGACTGCTCAAGATTTCATGCTGAGAAAACTAGCGGGCAGAGGCAAAGCAAGGGCGCCTCAAGATACGCCCACTAGAGACAATATGTACAGCTTCGCCATCAAATCCAAAGAAGGTGGCGGACTGCGTCCCAAGTATGATCCAGTCATCGATCCCAAAACTGGAGAACAAGAAGTAGTAGATGGTCTACCAGTATTTGAACCACGTGCCACCACTGGCTATGAAAAAAATCTAGGAAAAATTTTCCAAACAATATTTGGCTCTAGAATGGAACCGGAGCAACTGGAAAAAGAAAAAGAAAAGTTTTGGAGTTTTGTCGGTATACTAGATTTGATGAAAATTTATTTGACTCCAGAGGAACAGAATGAAGTCATTAACAGCTTCTTAGAAAAATTATTTGCTCCAGGTGCTCAGGGTCTATATGCCAGTGACAAAGACAAAGATCGCGATGAAAAATCTGCTGCTGCCAATAAAATGTTTGAGCTTTTAGGTGTGAAACCACCAGCTGACTTGGAATCGATGAAGCAGCAATATTATGCAGCTTATAAATTAAGAGAGAGCATCAACGAAGCTGAAGACCCTGCAGTGGTACAAAGCAAACGCAAAGGCATTGTTCATCTAGAGAAAATGAAAGACATTGATTTCTTAGATCTCTTAGACGAATTGCGTGATGACACTGGCGAGAAATTGACATTGAACAATATTCCCATGACTGTTAAGATCGACGGCTTCGGATCAAGATTCGGCAAAAGCGAAGATGGTCGAGGATTTTATGAAACCAGTAGGACAGGACCTAAATTTGGCCGTGGCACTTTCTTAAAATATCATCAAGAAAAAGGCACACAGGATCCAGAAATTTTACAAAGAGCTGAAATGTTTGATGGACTACAGGATAGGTTCATGACATTGATCGGTGTCATCGATGACAGATTAGGCAAAGATTTTTTAAATGATGTCAAAGTGCATGTGGAAGTGCTATACTTGCCCTTTGCCACTGAACAGGAAGATGGCAGGTTAAAATTTGTAGGCATAAGTTACGACAAATTACCTGAAGATGTAGAGCTTGCGCTGGTACCATTGTTTGCAGAGATAGGCAGCACTGGTGAAACACACCCTAAAAGCGCTCAGATAATTCGAACACTGAAAAAACTCGGCGTCATCGGCGACACGATGTTTATAGACAACAGTTTGACCACCAACGGAGAGATCGATGTAACTGGCATGATACCACCGTTAGAAAACTTAGAAACACTGCGCAACATGATCCTAAGTAACAAGCGAGATGCTAAAAAAGAAGCCGCAGAAGCACTGCAACCAGTGAAAGACGATTTGGCCAATTATATCATCGATCATCCTGGAATATTAGGCAAAGATATATTAGGTCGGGATTATGAAGGTATCATATTAAATACCAATCAAGGTCCCATAAAAATCACTAGCAAAGAACAAAAAGATATCATCAAAGCAAAAAATGATGCTATCAAGGCCGCACGACCACCAGCTGCTGATCCCAATAAACCTAAATCAGGTAAGACTGCGGTAGTGACCATTGGTAGTTTCGTTGGTCACGTTGGACATCAACAATTAGTTCAGTTTGTATTAGACAAGGCCCAGCAACTAGGTGCAGATCCCTATGTCTATATCAGCAGCATGACTGGCCCCGATGATCCTATCCCACCAGAAGTAAAATTAGAGACTTGGCAGAAATTATATCCTGAACAACGAAGTATCTTCCAGCTTATACAACCAGGTGGTACTCCAGTTAAAAAGATCGAAAAAGAATTGGTCACAGTCAGTAATCCTCCGCCATACGACAAGATCATAGTTATGGTAGGTGAAGATCGCTACGAAGGTGTGCGCAAATGGCTGCAACATCTAAGCAAACGCATGAAAAATCCGCAGTATCCAGGATTCGAACATGTGGAGTTTGACGTGGAAAATACTCCACGGAGCGCAGAAGCCGGTGGCACCGGCATCAGCTTTACACAACTACGCAACGTGCTCAAAGACACTGACAAAACTGCGGATGAACAATTCAGTGTGTGGCGCAAGGCATTTGATCCTGCGCTGGATGATCGATGGATCAAATATCTAATGACTGTGGCGAGGAAAGGAATGAGTGTGCAACCTAAAAAAGACGTCAAAGAAAGTGTGATGAGTGAGATCGATCTACAGATCGGCGACAAGCTAGACAAGGCCATAAGATTGTATAACAAAGGCAGGATCGATGCCGAAGTTCTAGGAGACTTCACTGTTAAATTGGCCAGCAGTGTGTCAAAAGAACTGGGTCTGGATCAAGATGCTGTGCAACAAGTGATCAACGATTATGTTGACCATGCGTTAGACGGCATTGATGAAGAAGCTGCGGGTGTGGGCATCATAACAAAACAAAATACCACTGCAGATGTGGGTCCAGGTACTTTAGGTAAGATGTTGAGAAATCTAAAATTAGCATGAAACAATATCGTGTAACTTCAGAAAATATCAATCAAGACAGCGCAGATGACTGCTATCTTGATGCCAATGATCCTGTAAATGAAATCAAAGTCTTACAGTATCTCGGTGGCATCAACGCACAAGGCAGGCTCTACGAATACCGCATGAAAAATCAAGAAAAGGCTCAAGGCAGTAACATCAGCGTAACAGGCAATGAGAAAGGCGAGTTGATGAAAAAGCACAACATCAAACCCGGTACACCTGAATGGTTCAAACTATGGTTCAGTTTGCCATATCTCACCGGAGAACGGCCTGTCGATAAAAATCGATAAATATCGCATAACGGAGAAAACAATGAGTTTTGAATTTGATTTTACTAGAGAAAAACTTGCAGCCTGCATCTATAAAAACAAGAATCCTGATCCTTGGTATGATTCACTGGCTGAACATTTACCAACATTTGAGATCGTGACACCTGCTCGTGTAGCTGGTTTCATCAGTCAATGCCAGCACGAAAGTTTGGATTTTACACTGTTACAGGAAAATCTAAACTACAGCGCCAAAGGTCTACAAGGAACATTTAAAAAATATTTCGTGACTGAAGCAGATGCCAACGCATATCAACGCCAACCAGAAAAAATTGCCAACAGAGTCTATGCTAGTCGCATGGGCAACGGTGATGAGGCCAGCGGTGATGGATTTAGATTCCGTGGACGTGGCTTAATCCAGCTTACTGGCCGCAATAATTACACCCAATTCAGCAGAGAATTCTTCGGCGATGATCACGTTGTAGAAGATCCTGATCTAGTACGCACACCACCATATGCTGTGCTCAGTGCCTGCTGGTTCTGGAACAAGAACAAACTAAATCAATGGTGTGATGCCGGCGATGTAGTCACTCTCAGCAAACGCATCAACGGTGGAACCATAGGTTTAGAAGATCGTATCAGCCATTGGAATCACTGTTTAGATATTTTAGAAGCATAATGCGTCTAAGACAACTATTCGAAGAAGGTACTGCCAGCACTGTCGCTGGTAGTATCGCTTCAGTGCCAAATCCACAGGCGGCAATAGGCAACGCCAGTGCTAGAAAAGCCTACGGACGTGGCGCCAATCCTAAACCACCTAAAGCAAAACAGCGTGTAAATGCCAACGGAACAGCGAAAAATGCTCTAGATATGTCAACAAACATATTTGGCGGAGAAACTATAAAACGATAAATATTACATTAGAACGGAGTTTTAACATGCGCATCGACATGGAACCAATACAAAGCCCAGAAAAAGACGACGAAGGTCGTATGGCCAAAGCTGACTTGTATAAGTTAGCTAATTACAGTCTTAAACTGTTCAAACAGTTAGATAATCATCAACAACTTGAGGGCTGGGTGCAGGCTAAGATCACTAAAGCCGCAGATTATGTTGCCAGTGTATATCACTACATGGAATATGAGATGAAATTCAGTGAATACGGCAAGGCCATCGAAGACAGCGATGTGTATACAGAAAGCCAAAAGCGTGAACTAAAGAACAAACTCTTCGAAGCCAAAGAAAAAGTCAAAGAGTTGAAAAAAGCTCAAGCTGAAAAGATCAAGAAAAAAGAAGAAAAAGTCGATGAAGCCACTGGTTTCCGTGCTGGTGATAAGAAAAAAGGCAAAGTAGAAAAAAGCGAGAAGAAACAGTACTTTGTGAAATTAGAAAAAGAAGGCAGAACTAAAGGCATGACAATGGTTGCTGACGAAGGTGAATCTGAATCAGAATTACGTGATCGTGCAAAGAGAGACAATCGTGGTTGGACTGTGACTAGTGTTCGTGTTAAAGACAGCGGCAGTGGTGAAGAAGTCAGCGAAGGCAAACGCATGAAGGATAAAAAATCCTCAGAAGGCAACAAATTCACAGGTAATTTAATGAAAGCTCGTGCCGCAGGTAAAAAAGAAGCTGACCTAGACGGCGACGGAGACATGGAAAAAGTCAAAGAAGGTTCTGATTGGCCAGGCACCAAAGAATACAAGGCCAAGCATGGTACTGAAAAAGAGCGTCATCAGGCCAAATATGGCAAAGATGAAGAGCTGGAAAAAGAATACGAATCCAAAAAGAAAAAGGGTGGCTATGGCAACTTAGGTGCCAGCGGTGCTGACACCGAAGAAGAACCTGCCAAAGACAAACCAGGTCGTGGTCGTAAAAAATCAAATGAAACAGCAGTATCTAATCCAGTAGCCAGCAAAACTAATATCCCTGCTACAGCAAAAACTTCTGTTCCTGGTATGCGAGCCACACAACAAGACATGAAGAAAGCGCATTCTAGTGCCGCGTTAGGAGAAGCAAAACCCAGCGCTGGAATGACTGCCAAAGAAAAATCAGCTGTGGTTAAAAAAGCTCAAGCTGGTAAAGACATTGGTAAACCAGGTAAAGGTTTTGAAAAAGTTGAAAAAGCAGCCAAGGCTGGCGGTGCAAAAGACCCCAAAGCAGTAGCGGCTGCTGCCATGTGGAAACAACAGGCTAAGAAATAATCATGGATATTAAAAAGATACTCACATTAATTGAGTCTGCAGAACAACCCAAGCAGACACTCGCTGAAGGTCGAAACATGGCCAAAGATATGGTCATGCAACACTATACCAAACAGGCAATTAAAACGCCTGTTAAGCAGCCAGTGAGTAGACTCAATGAGTACTTCAAAGTCGTCGACAATGAAATGTTAAATGTCGTCAAAGAAGCACATGATGCTAAACAAGTTGAAGTCAAAAAAATTGTTAATCGTGTATTAGAACGTTTAGACGAAGGCAAAAAAGATCCAGCACCCAAGCCACGTAACTTTGTGGCTAAGAATGCTATGAAAACTACCAGCGGTGCTGGAGCTCACAGAGACAAAAAGAAAGAGCAGAAACAAGGTTACGAAAAACACAAAAATAAAGAATTAGCTGAAAATCAAGGTGTGACCGAAGGCAACTACAATCCTTTAGACTATGAACGTCAAGAACAAAAACGCATGGATCAAGAACGTGCGCAATTTAAAAGAGATGAGCTCGAAGCTGAATTTGCCGGAGAAGAAGATTACTACAACAAGGTCATGTATGGTGCTTGGTACGTAAGAATCAACGGTAAGATATGGCGCAAAGATGGCGAGCCTGTTACTTTTAAGGGCAAACAATCAGCTAGAAAAGCCGGACAGACTATCAAAAATCGAGCACCAGAGAAAAAAGTAGAAATAACAGACAGTGCCACAGACAGTACTATCAAAGAAGGAGATCGTGGCAGTGATTGGGGTGAGCCCGAAGAAATTTTGTCAGATGTTCTGAGAACTTTAGAAAGAGAAGTGGAGTGGCCATTGACTGACGTCATGGATCCAACAGAAGTCAAAGAACTGTTGTCTCCTATTGTATCTGCGGTCAATGACAAACTACGCGACTTAGACAGCACTGATTCTGAAATTGATATCAGAGAAAATAATCAGTTAGTTGAAAAGGCTGTAAGCAAAGCACAACAGCGTTTCATGGGCATGGTACATGCTGCCAAAAAAGGCGAGAAGGCCGCAAGTCCAGAAGTCGCCAAAGTTGCCAAGGGCATAAGCGCTAAAGCAGCTCGAGATTTCGCCAAGACAAAACACAAAGGTTTGCCTAATAAAAAAGTCAATATTAGAGAAGAAAAAGCCATAGACTATGGCGGTACTCACTCCGGTCGTGACAGTCGAGGTCGATGGGAAATAAGTCCAATTCAATCACCCAGGCAGTGGATCTCTTGTCCGGACGGTCATTATATAACTAAAAGTGGTGAAAGAGTACCATGCAGTACTTATGGGCCAAATGGTCCAAGCGACCCGGGCTATTGGGAATCATATTTTGTCGATGCCAACGGTAAACGAGTTGAGGGCAGCATAAGCCCTTGGTTAAAATCACTATCCCCAGAAGCCTATGAGGAGTGGGCCGACGCATACGAAGGTGCAGGCGGTGCAACTGTTGGTGGTAAAAAACAAGCTCAGGGGTCTAATCAGCCTCAAGGTCAGGCATCTAATCAAAAAACATCAACACCTACTACTAATAAGAGTGAAGAAAATAAAAAACTACAAATATACCTTAATAAAAAATACAATGCCGGTCTTGACGTAGATGGCATTGTAGGCCCAAAGACCAAAGCTGCTATAGCTAAGTTTATGAAGGAAAACGCTATTAATGAAAGTGTAGCAGGACCAAAAAAATGCTGGCCTGGACATCGTAAAGTCGGCACTCAACCTGGTACAGGTAAAAACAAAGGCAAGCGTGTAAACGACTGTGAAAAGATCAAAGAGACTGCTTCATTAGTTAGAGTCTATAGCAATGTATTGAAAAAATCAGTAGTTGGCCACGTTGTAGATTTAAAAGAAGGCATGGTATATGTAAATTATGCCAACACAAAAATCGTCATGGGACACCCTTTGTCAAAGGTAGAACTGTTAGAAGCAGCGGCTGTGGCACCAGCAGCAGCAGGCATAGGTTCTAAACTGGCTAGATTTATTCCAGGCGTTGGCCTAGTAGCAGGCGGTTATGACGCATATCAACGTGCCAAACAAGGTGACTATACTGGTGCAGCACTGAGCGCAGGAGCAGGTCTTGCAGGCTTAGTTCCAGGTGTAGGCACGGCCGCAGCTACTGGATTGATCGGTGCGCAACTAGGCAGAGACAAAGCACGTACAGGTAGTTTCCTTCCCAGTTATGACGAGATAGGCGCTGCTGGAAAATCAGGACAAGCGGCCACGGCTGCTCCAGCAAGCTCAGGATATACCATACAGAAAGGCGACACACTGACAAAGATCGCCAAAGCCAACAACACCACAGTCGATGCCATAATGAAGGCTAACCCACAGATCACTGATCCAAATAAGATCGCTGCTGGTGCTAGTTTAAATCTTCCTGGTCAGAGTGCTGCTCCGGCTCCGCAAAAACCAGCAGCACAACCAGCAGCACCGACAACGAGACAGACTAATACAACAACTAATACCAATGTATCAGGTACAATAAAAATGGGCAAACCTGAAGGTCCTATTCAATATAACGGTAAAACCGTAAATCCAGGTGATCCTGAATACGATGCCGCCAGTCAAGCATTATTGAGAAGCCAACAAAGACTACAACAGGCTAGACAACGACCGCAGCAACCTTCTACTGCTCCAGTCCAACAAGGCGCAACAAGCAAGGATTTTTAAAGGAAATTAAAATGGATATTAGATCATTGATTTCAAGATTAGACAGCATTGAAAGCATCAATAAAGTTCAAGAAGCTGCTGATCCCGCTGAATATGCTAGAGCACAACAGCAGATGGCTCGATTAGAAAAAGCTGCTCAATACACTGGAGACGACGAGATCATTCGTAGACGCATGGGGTTACCACCTAAACTTCCTCCAATTGAACAATGGGATGGTAAAATGCCAAAACCGACAGGCAAACCTGATTGGTTCGCACGTTTAGGTAGCTTAGGTGCCGCCACAGATGCACAGGCACAGGCAGTGGCTGCTAACACTGCGGACGACGAAAGCACAGCCAGATCGCGAGCTTACATAGACAATCTAGTAGCACAGGCAACACTGTTGCTTGATAAATTAGAGAAACAGTTTTCTGCTGCCAAAGAAGGTTACACCAGCGGAATCGCTCGTGCATTAGCTGAAAGTATTGGTTACAGTTTAGAAAGTGTAGAAGAAGCAGCGGGTGACGATGCCGATGCCAAGCAATTGGCTGACATTATGATGCAACTAGCTGACATCGATGATCCTAAGGTAAAAGCATTGCAGGATCGTTATGCAAAATTATTAACTATGATTGATAATTCTAAGAAAGCACAAGCTACTAATACTAAAAATGCACAGGCAGATGCTGACGCACTTACTAGAGAAGGCTTAAAAAAGAAAATTGAAAGATTAAAAGAATTACTATCTAAATTAAAAGATAAAAAATCAGGCGGCAATACTGGGTCATCAGCAACACCTGCTGCCGGAGGTAACGCTGCAGATCCTTTGAAGAAAGACACAGCAACCGCAGGCGCATTACCTAATCCTACAGGCCCAGTTGCTAAAGAAAACATGAGCGAAAGTGAAATTATCGCTAGACTTCGTCAACAACTAGAAGCCATTGACAGCAAGAAAGATCAGGAAGTTGATGAGATTGGCGGCCTGATTGGAGGTGCTTTAAACGTTGGTAAAAACTTTATCAGCGGTCTTAAAGGTGGCGGCACTGTGCAACAGATGGGTAAAGCTGGACGGTTTGGTAAGGTCGCGCCTGGTGGAAAGGCTGCAAATACTGTAGGCAAGGCAATAGCAGCTAACCCAGGAAAAACAGCGCTGGGAACAGCAGCCGCTGGTGCAGGTCTAGGATATGCGTTATCTGACAAAGGTGGTGGTCAATCAGCTACTCCGACACCACCACCAGGACCATCATCAAGACCAACACCAACACCAACACCAGCTCCAACACCAGCTCCAGCTCCAGCACAAACACCAGGAGATGATGCAGTAATGAAGGAAATTGGTGAATTAATGAGTGACATTGGACAATATA
>Ga0169931_10002506_pt1 | contig 29925 bp, 25 predicted proteins | sample Kivu_15m_20L_FD_129675 | JGI IMG/M metagenome (GOLD analysis project Ga0169931, IMG submission 129675) | Freshwater microbial communities from Lake Kivu, Western Province, Rwanda to study Microbial Dark Matter (Phase II) - Kivu_15m_20L... | ecosystem: Environmental > Aquatic > Freshwater > Lake...
ACTCCCCATGCATCGATCGCGCGATTGCCTCACGTGATCACAGCAGCCCAAGTGGCCGCCCCACAACGGCAACAACCATCAAACTCCCTTCTCAACAGTCGCATGGTGAGAAATCCGGGTTAGGGCCGTCCTGCGGCTCTAATTGCCTTGACTCTCCCCTAAAAACAGCCGATACTATAGGTGTTCCCCGAAAGGGGCTTGAGGCTTGGTCGCAAGACCTCGCCGAGGCATCCCGAGGCGAGTTCAAGCCGAGGGATGCCTAGTAGCCGCCGAACAGGCGGCTTTCTTTTTGCGCTCGATCAATCTGATCGCGCTGCGACGCGAGCGAATTGCGGTGTCGCCGCTTAGTTGCATCCCCCGTGGGGCTAATGGTTTAATGGAGGTCGGCCGCCTGCGGATGCTTCTGATCTCTCCTGCCGACCCGGTTCCCCCACCAAGCCATGCCCCGCCTCCTGCTACTTGTCACGGCTGTTGCTGCGCTGGTGCTACCGCGCACTTCAATAGCCGACGAACGTGTTACCAAGCCGGAGGAACCGGCCTCCGCGCCGGTCGACTACCAGCGCGAGGTGCGGCAGATCCTCTCGAACCACTGCTATGCCTGTCATGGGCCGGATGAAGCCCAGCTTCAGGCTGGACTGCGGTTGGACAAGCGCGAGCGGGCCCTGGCCGCGCTCGAGTCGGGCGCGCACGCGATCGTGCCGGGCGATAGCCAGGCGAGCGCACTCGTCCAGCGGATCACGAGCAGCGATCCGGACACGGTGATGCCGCCGGCGGATGCGGGGAAGCCGCTTTCGGCGGAGCAGATCGCCACGCTGCGGCGGTGGATCGACGAAGGTGCCAAGTGGCAGGACCACTGGTCGTATCAGCCGATCGAGCGACCGGCCGCGCCGGCGGTCAGTAACACGACCTGGCCGCGGACGCCAATCGACAACTTCGTGCTGCAGCGACTCGAGCAAGAAAAGCTTCAGCCGGAAGCCGAGGCGGATCGCGCGGCACTCGTGCGCCGGTTGAGCTTCGACCTGACCGGCCTGCCGCCGAGTGCTGCGGAAGTCGACGCGTTCGTGGCGGACAATGATCCCGACGCTTATGAACACCTGGTCGATCGATTGCTCGCTTCGCCGCGCTACGGCGAGCGGATGGCGCAGAAGTGGCTCGACCTGGCCCGCTATGCCGACACGAACGGCTATCACATCGACAACCACCGCGACATGTGGCTGTATCGCGAGTGGGTGATCGACGCGTTCAATCGCAACCTGCCGTTTGATCGGTTCGTCGTCGAGCAGCTTGCCGGCGACCTGCTGCCGAGCCCGACCGTGGAGCAGAAGATCGCCTCGGGCTTTCATCGCAACGGGATGGTGAACTTCGAAGGAGGCGCCGATCCGGCCGAGTACCTGTCGAAGTACATCGTCGATCGCGTGAACACAACGGCCACGGTGTTTCTCGGTTCGACGCTGGCCTGCACGGAATGCCACGACCACAAGTACGACCCCTTCACGCAGCGCGAGTTCTATTCGCTTTACGCGTATTTCCACAACGTGCCGGAGCAGGGACTCGACGGGCGGCAGACGAATCCGGTGCCGAGCATGCGGGTGCCGCAACCGGAACAAGAAGCGCAGCTTGCTCAGCTCAATCGGCAAAAGGCCGAGATCGAGAAGCAAGTGCAGGCGAAGCTCGCTGAGTTTGAAAAAGTCGACGTGCCGAACTCGCCCGCCGAACTCGCCGCGACGCCGCGCGAGTATGTCTGGGTCGACGACGCGATTCCCGCGGGCAGCAAGTCGAGCGGCAAGGGTCCGGAAGACTGGGGCTTCGGCGGTTCGCCACAACCGGTGCTGAGCGGTGAGGTGGCAAGCCAACGCCGCGCGGACGGCCTGTCGCAGCACTTCTTCACGGAGGCTGCCGAGCCGCTGCTGATTGGCGAAGGAGACAAATTCTTCGCGCACGTGTGGATCGATCCGGCCAGCCCGCCTGCGGAGATCATGCTGCAGTTCAACGACGGCAGCGGCTGGGAACATCGGGCGGTGTGGGGCGAGAACAAGATCGATTGGGGCAAGGCCGACTCGCCGAGCCGGCGCGCGATGGGCCCGCTGCCGCCGGTCGGACGCTGGGTGCGATTGGAAGTGGACGCCGCGGCCGTGGGTTTGCCGGCCGGCAGCACGATCGACGGCTGGGCCTGCACGCAGTTCGATGGACACGTGTATTGGGACAAGCTGGGCATTGTGACCCGAATGCCGCAGGGGTCTTCGATCAACGACAATCAGGCGACCTGGGAACTGGCCGAGCGCGGCAAAGCGAAGTCGACCTTGCCGGAAGCTGTGCAGAAAGCCTTCAAAACGGCCGCGGACCAGCGCAGCGACGAACAACGCACTGCGGTGCGAAACCACTTCATCCGGCATCATTACTCGCAAGCCCGAGCGGCGTTTGCGCCGCTGGAGCAGCAGGTGGCGGCGCTCGACAAGCAGCGCGAGGACGTTCGCAAGGCGTTTCCCGAAGTGATGGTGATGGAGGAGATGGCCAAGCCGCGCGACACGTTCATCCTGGTGCGCGGCGATTTCCGGACGCTCGGCGAGAAAGTGACGCCCGGCGTGCCGGCTTCGCTGTCGCCACTGCCCGAGGGCGCGCCGGCCAACCGGCTGGGACTGGCCCAGTGGCTCGTCGATCCCCGGCACCCGCTGGTGGCGCGGGTGACCGTGAATCGCTACTGGCAGCAGTACTTTGGCACCGGCATCGTCAAGACCAGCGAAGACTTTGGTTCGCAGGGGGAACTGCCGAGCCATCCCGAGCTGCTCGATTGGCTGGCGGCCGAGTTCATCGACAGCGGCTGGGACATCAAAGCCTTGCAGAAGATGATCGTGATGTCGGCCGCGTATCGGCAGAGCTCGCGTGTGGATGCGGCGAAGCATGCCCGCGATCCGGAGAATCGGCTGCTCGCGCGCGGGCCGCGGTTCCGGCTGGATGCCGAGATGATTCGCGACGCTTCGCTGGCCATCGGCGGCCTATTGGATGATCGGATCGGCGGGCCGAGCGTGGCGCCGTATCAACCGCCGGGCTTGTGGGAGCAGGTCGGCTTTGGCGGCGAGTTCAGCTCGCAAAGTTACACGCAAAGCCACGGCCGCGATCTGTATCGCCGCGGAATGTACGTCTACATCAAGCGGGCGATGCCGTATCCGGCGCTGGCCACGTTCGACGCACCGAACCGTGAAGTGTGCACCGATCGCCGCGAGCGGACCAACACGCCGCTGCAAGCGCTCGTGCTGCTGAACGACCCGGCGTTCGTCGAAGCGGCCCGCGGACTGGCCAAACGCGTGGTGGGTTCGGAAGCGAGTTCGCCGCCGGAGCGCGTGGCGCTGGCGTTCAAGCTGTGCACGTCGCGCATGCCGCGGCCGGAAGAGGCCCAGGTGCTACTATCTATTTATGAAGAGCAGCGCGCGCGGTTCGAGAAGGATCCGGCTGCCGCCGAGAAGCTTTTGCAGGTAGGCGAATCTCCGCTGCCGCCGGCGATGAGCCCCGTGGAGTTGGCGGCCTGGACTGCCGTAGCGAATGTGCTGCTGAACCTCGACGAAACGATTACCAAGGGCTAGGCACCAAGGGTTAAGCGATGCTCGACAACGAACATCTTCGCCGCGAGATGACCCGCCGGACGCTGCTTGGCCGTTCGGCCAAGGGGCTAGGCGCGCTGGCGCTGGCATCGCTGCTGAACAATGGTCTCCAGGCGGCCACGCCCGAGAATCCGCTCGAAGCGCTCGGCGCCCTGGGCAAGTTGCACTTCGCGCCCAAGGCGAAGCGGGTGATCTATCTGTTCATGTCGGGCGGACCTTCACACATCGACTTGTACGACGCCAAGCCGAAGCTCAAGGAGCTGACCGGCGAGGAACTGCCTGACTCGGTGCGGATGGGGCAGCGGATTACGGGCATGACCAGCGGCCAGTCGAAGCTGCTGATGGTTGGGCCGGCCTATCCGTTCAAGAAGTACGGCGCATGCGGCACCGAGATGAGCGAGGTGATTCCGCACATTGGCAGCGTGGCCGACGACATCTGCCTGGTGCGGTCGCTGCACACCGATCCGATCAATCACGATCCGGCCGTGACTTATTTGCTCACGGGCAACCAGCAGCCGGGCCGGCCGACGCTCGGCGCGTGGAGCGCCTATGGCCTGGGAAGCGTGAACAAGAATCTGCCCGAGTATGTCGTGCTGCTGTCGGGCGGTGGCGGGCAGCCGCTGCTCGCGCGCTACTGGGGGAACGGTTTCCTGCCGGGCAAGTATCAGGGCGTGCAGTTCCGTTCCACCGGCGATGCGGTGCTCTACGTGTCGAATCCTGAGGGGATCGATCCGGCGGCACGGCGCAGCCTGCTCGATGGCGTGCAGAAGCTGAACCGGATGCAGCTTGAAGCGGTGGGCGATCCGGAGATTGCCACGCGGATCGACGCGTATGAAATGGCCTACCGGATGCAGACGAGCGTGCCGGAATTGATGGACATCTCGAAAGAGTCAGCAAACGTGCTGGAGATGTATGGCGCAGAGCCGAGCAAGGCGTCATTCGCGAACAACTGCTTGCTCGCGCGGCGGCTGGCCGAGCGCGACGTGCGGTTCGTGCAGCTCTATCACCGCGACTGGGATCATCACGGGAACTTGCCGAGCGAACTCAAGCGACAGGCTGATCAGTGCGATCGCGCGTCGGCGGCTTTGATCAACGACCTCAAGCAGCGCGGGATGCTGGACGAGACGCTGGTGATCTGGGGCGGCGAGTTCGGCCGCACGAGCTACAGCCAGGGGGCGATCTCGCCGACAAGCTTCGGCCGAGATCATCATCCGCGGTGCTTCAGCATCTGGATGGCCGGCGGCGGGATCAAGCCGGGCATGACCTTCGGCCAGACCGACGAGTTCGGCTACAACGTGGTGAGCGATGGCGTGCATGCCCACGACTTTCAGGCCACGGTGCTGCACCTGCTGGGCGTGGATCACAAGCGGCTGACGTATCGCTTCCAGGGTCGCGATTTCCGCCTGACCGACGTGGCGGGGAACGTGGTGCGAGAGATTCTGGCGTAGTAGCCGGCCGAATTCGACTTGCACTGCTTTCATAACCCGAAGCGTGAGCGAGGCGCTGTTTATCCTCGCTCACGCTTCGGGTTATGATGTAGGTCCATCCGCTGGCTGCGCCCCGCGTGCTATAATTCTCCAGATATGTGGCCCGAATCTACTGAGACACAAGAGCTCCTCATCGCCGCGCGCAGCGGGGATACCGACGCGCGCAATCGGTTGCTGGAACGACACCGCGAGGCGCTTAGGCGGATGGTCGGCCTGCGGCTGGATCGGGCCATTCAGCGACGGGTGGATGCCAGCGACGTCGTGCAGGACGTGCTGGTCGAGGCCAGCCAGCGGCTGAGCGATTACCTCGAGTCTTCGGGGATGCCGTTCGCTCTGTGGCTCAGGCATCTGGCGCGCGACCGGATGATCGACGTGCATCGGCGGCATCATGCCGCGCGGCGGAGCGTGGCGCGCGAACAACCAATGGAAGTTGCGCCCAACAACGATCAATCGGCGTTCGACCTGGCGGCATTGGTTCGCGATCGGGAGCTGACGCCGGCGGCCGCGGCGACGCACCACGAGCTGGAGCGGCGGTTTGCTGCCGCGATCGAAACGCTCGACGACGCCGATCGCGAAGTGGTGCTGATGCGGCACTTTGAGCAGCTTTCGAACAAGGAAGTCGCCAACTGCCTGGAGATCAGCGAATCGGCCGCCGGCATGCGGTACCTGCGGGCGATGCGGCGGCTGCGCGCGATCCTGCAGGAACCGCCTTCTCAAGACGGCGCGTGAGCAAAGCAGCATGAGCTCGGGCAAGTCGAACACCTCCGAACGGGATGAAGAACGGCTGGCCGAGCTGGCGGCGCAACTTGCCGACGAGATGCAGCGCGGCGCACTGCCGAACGTCGACGCCGTGATCAAGGAACATCCCGAGCTGGCCGAAGAGCTGCGCGGGTTGTGGGCCACGATGCTGGTGGCCGATTGCGTGGCGGCCGGAGCGAGCAGTTCATCCAAGCGGGATGCCTCGTTGCATGCGACCGTGCCGCTGGCCGGAGCTACGATCCGGCAGGAATTGAACGGCACGGTGCTGGGCGACTATGAGCTCATCAAGGAACTCGGTCGCGGCGGGATGGGGGTCGTCTACCAGGCGCAGCAAAAGAGCCTGGGGCGGACGGTCGCGCTGAAGATGATCCTGCAAAATGCGATGCCCACGCAAGCGGATTTGGCGCGGTTTCGCAGCGAGGCCGAAAACGCCGCGCGGCTCGACCATCCGGTGATTGTGCCAATCTATGAGGTCGGTCAGCACGACGGGCAGCCGTTCTTCACGATGAAGTACGTGGCGGGCACGACGCTCGCCCGGCGGCTGGCCGAGGGGCCGATGAACCCGCGCGAAGCGGCCGAGCTGCTGGCGCCAATCTGCCGGGCGATTCACTTCGCCCACGAGCGGGGCGTGCTGCATCGAGACTTGAAACCGTCGAACATTCTGATCGACGAAGAAGGTCGGCCGCACGTTTCGGACTTCGGCCTGGCCAAGCGCGTGGAGACCGACTCGAACCTGACGCTGAGCGGCGCCGTGCTGGGGACGCCGTCGTACATGGCGCCCGAGCAGGCGGCCGGCAAGCGCGGCAAGGTCGGCCGCGAAAGCGACGTGTATAGCCTGGGGACGATTCTCTACCAGATGCTCACCGGCAGGCCGCCGTTTCAGGCCGCCTCGCCGGTTGAGACCGTTATGATGGTCGTGGAGCAAGAACCACTGCCGCCGCGGCTGTTGAATCCGCGGGCCGATCACGAGCTGGAGATGATCGCGCTTAAGTGTTTGCAGAAGCCGCCCGAGTTACGCTACGCGACGGCCGCGGAACTGGCGGACGACCTGGAAGCGTACCTGGCCGACGAGCCGACTGCGGCGCGAAGCGGGCAGTTCATGCAGGTGATTGCCCGGGCGTTTCGCGAGACGCATCACGCCACGGTGCTGGAGAACTGGGGCCTGCTGTGGATGTGGCACAGCCTGGCCCTGTTCATCACGGCGTTCCTCACGAACGTACTCGAGTGGATCGGCATGACGTCGCCGCTGCCGTACCTGGCGCTGTGGATCGTGGGGCTGGGGACCTGGGCAATCATCTTCTGGACGCTCCGCCGGCGGAGTGGGCCCGTGACGTTCGTCGAGCGGCAGATTGCGCACGTCTGGGCGGCGAGCATGATCTCGATTGCGCTGTTGTTCGTCGTGGAGTTGATCCTGGGGTTGTCCGTGTTGACGCTCTCGCCGGTGCTCGCGCTCACGAGCGGAATGATCTTTTTGGTCAAGGCCGGGATGCTCACGGGGCAGTTCTATTTGCAGAGCGCGGCGCTGTTCGCGACGGCGATCGTGATGGCGGTTTTGCAGCGGTACAACATCCCGATCGGGATTACGCTGTTCGGCGTGGTCTCGGCCGGCTGCTTCTTTTTCCCCGGGCTGAAGTACTACCGGCAGCAGCAGGCGAGCGAAGGGGCGGATTGAGGAGCCATCGAAATGAACGACGAATATAAAGAAGCTGAAAAATCGGCAAAACTGAAAGAGCTTCGTCAGAAGATTCAGGTAGGCTTGGATGAAATCGCTAACGGCGAAGTCGTCCCTCTCGATATCGACAAGATTCTTGAACTCGGAATGATGACTCGCGAGAAACTCCGCCAGATGATTCAAGTTGGATTGGACCAGGCCGATCGCGGTGAGTTTTCCACGCTTACGATGGATGAGATTAAGGCCGAGGCGAGGCGAGAGTGGGAAGCCAAGCGCAAGGGGAATGGCGACGATGTTGAAGATTGGTCTTGCTCTTGAGACCGAAGCAATCTCGCCAAACTCGCGGGCGTTTCAGTTTGCATCGCGGATTCCAGTCGCGTGCGACTCCGCGCTCTTCGACTGGCGTCATGCTCCCTGACGTCGCTGTAAGTCTGCAATCGCGATCAGAATCCCAATCACCACGGAATACGCACCTGTCATCAAGCCGCAAACCACATGGCTGTGAAAGTCCGTTATTTCGTTATAGATTACAGACATCCCTGCACCGGCCAAAAAACCCATGCCGATCGCATAAGCCATCAAAACAAAGCGTAGTTGCGGTCTTTCGCTCATCGCTTGAGTATACCCCCAACTCCAAACTTGGCACGCATCAGCCCCGTGTGATATGATCTTGGGTGACCCGCCTGGATTGATCCCCGCCCCCAATTGATCTCGCCGCTGGAGCACTGATCCCGCCATGCTCACGCTTCTCGGACCTCGCACCGAAGGTCGCTATTGCGATCGCATCAGCCGCCGCGGCTTCCTGCAGATCGGCGGTTTGGCTTTGGGCGGACTGACGCTCACCGACGTTCTGCGAGCCGAAGCCGCCACGGGGCAGAAGTCGAACAAGTCGGTGATCATGATCTTTCTGCCGGGCGGACCACCGCATCAGGACATGTATGACCTGAAGCCGGACGCGCCGAGCGAGATTAGCGGCGAGTTCAAACCGATCCCGACCAATGTGCCGGGCATCCAGATGTGCGAGCTGATGCCCAAGCTGGCCGGGATGATGGACAAGCTGGCGACGATCCGCACGGTGGTCGGCGCCACGGGGGATCACTATTCGTTCCAGTGCATGACGGGCCGCCGGCACCAGCAGCAGCCTTCGGGCGGCTGGCCGGAGTTCGGCTCCGTGGTGGGCAAGGTGCTGGGGGCGACGTCGCCGTCGGTACCGCCCTATGTGGGCCTTTCGCCGCGGATGCAGCATCGGCCGTACAACTCGGGCTATCCCGGGTTCCTCGGCGCGGCATACACGCCGTTTCAGCCGAACGGCGACGGCAAGGACGACATGCTGCTGCAAGGCGTCTCGCTGGATCGGCTCGACGATCGCAAGAGCCTGATCGGAGCGCTCGACAATTTCAATCGCCGCACGGATGCCCACGGCATGATGGCCGGCATGGACGCGTTCCAGCAGCAGGCGTTCGGCGTGCTCACCTCCAGCAAGCTGGCCGAGGCGCTCGACCTGGAGAAGGAACCGCAATCGCTGCGCGATCGATACGGCTATGGCACCGAGAAGCACCAGGGAGACGGTGCGCCACGGTTGATGCAGCAGTTCCTGGCTGCGCGGCGGCTGGTCGAGGCGGGCGTGCGCGTCGTGACGCTGAGCTACAGCTTCTGGGACTATCACGGTTCGAACTTCAACCTGTGCCGCGAGAACCTACCGCAGTTGGATCAGGGCGTCTCGGCCCTGGTCGAAGACCTGCACCAGCGCGGGCTGGACAAGGACGTGACCGTGATCGTGTGGGGCGAATTCGGCCGGACGCCGACGATCAACGCCCAGGCCGGTCGCGACCACTGGCCGAACGTCTCTTGCGCCCTGATGGCGGGCGGCGGACTGCGGACGGGCCAGACGATTGGCGCGACCGACCGCAACGCGGCAGAAGCCGTGGATCGGCCCGTGCGGTTCGAAGAGATTCACGCCACGCTCTACAACCGGCTGGGAATCGACCCGCTGACCACGACGGTAACGGACCTGACCGGCCGTCCGCAGTACATCACCGAGCATCACCCGCCGCTGGCGGAGCTGGTGTAAAACGGAGCCGACCGCCCTGTATACCTGGTGGCTGAGAGGTTTGATCCCGATGCCACACGACACCAAAGCTGATGCGCAACTTGGCTTTCGCATTCCGCGAAACCAGAAGCGCATTGTCGAGCAAGCGGCGACGCTGATGGGGCAATCTGTCAGCCAGTATGCCATCGTGACACTCGTACAGCATTCGCGACACATCCTTGAGAACCGTGACGTGACGGTTCTCTCCAAGAATGACAGCGAGGCCTTCATGGCGGCGCTAGACTACTTGGACGCTCGGCCAAACGCGGCACTTCGCACCGCTGCGAGGCGATACAGGAAGCAATTCCGGGTATAGAACCCGGGCCTCCCAGCCTCGACACGACCGCCCTGATCTTTTCTGACCGCGCAATCTGCCAGAAACCTGTTGCCACACCCTGCGCGCCGGATGTTACAATCATGGGTACGCGGGCGAGGTCGGCAGCGGTTGAGGCACACACGCAGTCGGCTTAAGGTTTTCAGGACAGAGTCGGCCCGCGCACTTGGCAACCGAGAGGTGTTTTGCCATGAAAGCGTTCTTTCTTGTGCTGTGTCTTGGATTGCTCGCGGCCTGCGGCGACGAAGTGTTCGCCCAGGGCGGCGGCTGCCGTGGCGGTGGCGCTCCGCGGGCTTCGTCCGGCGGCGAAGCAGCCCGCCAGTTCACGGGCTCGATCACCAGTTCGCCCGAGCTGGCGCGCCAGTACCTGATGCAGATGCAGCAGGTGGAACTCGCCCGGCAGTATCAGATGCAACTGCAAAAAGCCGCCACCGAGGAAGCCGAACGGGCGTCTCTGGAAGCCGACGAGAAGCGGCAGGAGAAGATCGAAGCGATCAAGAAGCGCCGCGCCGACGAACTCGCCAGGCGCGAAGCCACGAAAGCTCGCAACCTCGCCAGGCGCAAGGCCGGCACATCGGAGCTGGCTTCGCAAAACCGAGTGGCGCTGTCGAAGTAAAGTCTTCAGGCAAACCGCGAGAAGTTACACTAGCCCGAAGCAACGCTTCGGGCTAGTTTTGTTTCCAGGGCATTCGTACGCGTTTGTAGGTCGAGCTGAGCCATGCCGTTTGAACTGAGCCTCTTCTCGGTGAGCTATGCCGGTTACTGGGGTCAGGAGCGCCTCGACGTGCGGGAGTTCATTGCACGTGCGGCGGCGCTCGGTTATCGATCGGTGATGCTCGCCGGCAAGCGGCCGCATCTGGCGCCGCTCGATACTAGCGAGGCGCGGCTGGACGAGGTGCGCAGCGCGCTGGCCCAGCATGACGTGCGGTGCGCGGCGCTGGCCGGTTACACGGATTTCGCCGCGCAGCGAGCCGCCGAGGTACCTTTCCTGGAGATGCAACTCGACTATGTCGCGTCGCTGTGCCGGATGGCCTCGGCGCTGGACGCGAAGTATGTGCGAATCTTCACGGCTTACGATTACGAAGGTTCGAACCCGACGGATACGTGGCACAAGGTCGTAGCCGCGATTCGCGAAGCGGGGGAGCGCGCGGCGGACTATGGCATTACGCTGGCCGTGCAGAACCATCACGACATCGCCGTCGACAGCCAGGCGCTGCTCGACCTGCTCGACGACATCGGCCGCTCGAACGTCAAGCTGGGCTTCGACGCGTGGTCCCCGGCGCTGCGCGGCGAACCGCTCTATGAAACGGCGCGGCTGATGGCGCCATACACCGTCATGACGACCAATGCCGACTACGTGCGCACACCGCGCTATCGCTATCGGCCGGAGCTGGTGAACTACGAGCGGCTGGAGCCAGATCTGGTGCGGGCGGTGCCGTTCGGCGAAGGCTTTATCAAATACGAGGAGTTCTTCCGCGGGCTGGCCGAGGGTGGGTTTGCGGGGCTGGCGAGCTATGAGATGTGCAGCCCGATTCGCGGCGGCGGAAGTGGCGAGAATCTGGACGAGCATGCCGGGCGATATCTGAGCTGGATGCGCGAGAAGGCGAGCTGATGTGCTCGCAAGTGCTTTCCGCGGCGGTTCTGTGGCTTGTTGTTCGAGCGGGGACGCTGCATTAAGATAGAGGTCGTTCGAGCAAGCCGTTTTTTCGAGACTCGTCATCCCGCCTGGGTCTCGCGACATGCAGGAGCTCCCGCCAAGAAGCATGCGAACCGCCGGCCCCCTGCTGATTGTGATTCTCCTGTGTGCTCCCTTGCGAGCCGCGGAAGTCGACTACACACGCGACGTGAAACCGCTTTTGGAGAAGCACTGCTATAGCTGCCACAGCGGCTTGCGGCAAAAGGGGAACCTGCGCGTCGACCATATCTCTTTCCTGCGCGAAGGAGGCGACCGCGGACCGGCGATCGCCGAGGCGGCGGCCGACAGTCCCCTGTTGCAAGCGCTCGATGGCACCGGCGACATCGAGCAGATGCCGCTCGAGGCCAAGCCGCTGCCGGCCGAAGAGATCGCGAAGATCAGGTCCTGGATCGAAGCCGGAGCACCCACGCCGGACGAACCGCTGCCGACGGACCCGACGGCGCACTGGTCGTTCCAGAAGCCGGTGCGGCCGGAGTTGCCCGAAGGCGTCGCTGCCGAGTGGACGGCGAACCCGATCGATCGGTTCGTGGCGGCGAAGCACCGCGAGCACGGGCTTGAGCCTGCCGAACTGGCGGCGAAGAACCTGCTCTTGCGGCGCGTGTATCTCGACGTGGTTGGCCTGCCGCCGACGCCGGAGGAGCTGCGGGCGTTTGTGGCGGATGACTCGGCCGACACGTATGAGAAAGTCGTCGATCGGCTGCTCGCCAGTCCGCAGTACGGCGAGCGCTGGGGCCGGCACTGGATGGACGTCTGGCGCTACAGCGATTGGGACGGCTACGCCGCGGAAGTGCGCGAAAGCCAGCCGCACATCTGGCGGTGGAGGGACTGGATCGTCGAATCGCTCAATGCCGACAAGCCCTACGACGAGATGATTGTCGAGATGCTGGCCGCGGATGAAGTCGCGCCGCTCGACGAGAAGGCCCACCGGGCAACCGGCTTCCTGGTGCGCAACTGGTACAAGTTCAATCGCAACGTGTGGCTGGACGCCACGGTCGAACATACGGCCAAAGGCTTCCTGGGCATCACGATGAACTGCGCCCGTTGCCACGACCACATGTACGATCCGATTCTGCAGACGGACTACTATCAGTTCCGCGCGTTCTTCGAACCGCATAATGTGCGGACGGACCGGCTGCCGGGTGAAAGCGACACGGCGAAGCAAGGTCTGGTGCGGGTGTTCGATGAGAAGGCCGAGACGCCAACGTATCTGTTCACTCGCGGGAACGAAGCCACACCGGTGAAGGATGAGCCGCTGGGGCCAGGCATTCCGAAATCGCTCGGCGGCGATCAACTGCAAGTCGCGGCGGTGACGCTGCCAGCCGAGGCGCACTACCCCGGCCTGCGAGAGTTCGTGCAGCAGGAGTCGCTTAACTCGGCGGTCGCAAAGCTTGAGCAGTGCGAAAAGGCGATGTCGACCGCCACCACCACGCTCGCGGATCTGCGACAGCGGCAGACGCAACAGCTGGCCCAGGCCGAAACGGCGGCAGCGCCACCGGCAGGGAATGGTGCAGAACAAGCGACCGAGCAGAAGCCTGCAGAAACGCCGGCGGCCCCAATTGATCTCCAGCCGGAGATCGAAAAGGCCGCCCGAGCGGCCGCGCTGGTCGAGTCGGAGTTGCTGGCCGCTTCGGCAAAAGTCGCCGCCGTGCGGGCAGCGGTGGCAGCCGATCGGGCAAAGTTCGCCACACCACCGACAACGGACGCCGGGCAGCTTGCCCGAGAAGCGAGCCGGGCGGAGCGCATCGCGAATGTCGAGCAAGTGAAGCTGGCAATCCTGAAAGCCGAGCAAGAAATAGCCGAGGCTACCGCGGCAACCGATGAAGGAGCGAAGAAACGAGCCGAGGCCGCGCAGGGCCGGCTTGATGCGGCCAAGAAGGATCACGAGAAACATCAGGAAGCGCTCGGCAAGATCGACGAGAACTACACGCACTTAAGCACAGTCTATCCGGCCACGAGCACCGGCCGCCGCACGGCGCTGGCCCGCTGGATCGCCTCGAAGAACAATCCACTGACGGCTCGGGTGGCGATCAACCAGATCTGGATGCGGCACTTTGGCACGCCACTAGTGCCCACCGTGTTCGACTTCGGCCTGCATGGCGAAGAGCCGACGCATCCGGAGCTGCTCGACTGGCTGTCGATGGAATTGATGGATGGCGGCTGGCGGATGAAAGACATTCACAAGCTGATCGTTACGAGTCGGGCGTATCAATTGAGCTCGTCGGCTGCGCACGAGACGAATACCAAACTCGATCCGGAGAACCGCTATCTGTGGCATGCCAACCCGCGGCGGATGGAAGCCGAGATTGTGCGCGACTCGACGCTGCACGTGGCGGGCACGCTGGACGTGACGATGGGTGGCGTCGAGATCGATCAAAACAACGGTATGAAGACCTTGCGGCGGAGCTTGTACTTCCGCAGCAGCAAGGAAAAGAAGATGACGTTCCTCGAAATGTTCGATCGAGCGAACGTCACGGACTGCTACCGGCGGAGCGAGACGGTGGTGCCGCAGCAGGCGCTGGCGATGGTCAACAGCTCGCTGTCGCTGGCCCAAGCACGCACACTGGCGGGCAACCTCGTGGCGGAGGTTGCCGGTGCGCCCGAGGCGGAGCGTGAAGCCGCTTTTGTGGCCGCGGCGTTTGAACGAATTCTATGCCGGCCCGCGACCGACGACGAACATGCCGAATGCCTGGCATTCATCGCGGAGCAAGCCGATCGGCTGGCCAAGCCCGAGGCGCTCGTGGCATTCACCTCGGGCGAACCGAGTGGCGTGGCGCCCTCGGCTGATCCCCGGCAGCGGGCTCGCGAAAGCCTGGTGCACGTGCTGCTGAATCACAACGACTTTCTGACAGTGCGCTAAACGGAAACCGGGCGTTCGACCGGGAAGAAACCAATGACCAATCCACGAGATGCTCATCGCCAACTGCAGCTGCCCCGCCGTGCCTTCCTGGCCGACGTGGGGATGGGTTTCACCGGCCTGGCGCTCGGCAGCTTGCTGATGCGCGATGGCGTGGTTCGGGCCAACGAAGGCGCCGGAAGCTTTGCGCTGCCGACGGGTGAACCGCATTTCACACCGAAGGCCAAGAACGTCATCTGGATCTTCCTCGTCGGTGGCATGAGCCACATGGAAAGTTTCGATCCGAAGCCGGCGCTCAACGAGTTTGCCGGCAAGGAAATTGGCGAGACGCCGCACAAGGACGTGCTTAAGGCGAGCTTCCTGGCAGAGAACTTGCGTGTCGTCGTGCCGGATGATGCGAACGGCCACATCCGCCACAAGCTGTTTCCGCTGCAAGTCGGCTACAAGAAGCATGGCCAGAGTGGGCTGGAAATCAGCGATTGGTTTCCCCACGTCGCCGAAAGTGCCGATGATTTGGCGGTGGTGCGTTCGGTGTGGACGACCGACAACAACCACGGCGCACAGCTTCAATTTCACACCGGCCGGCACGTGCTCGAAGGACAGTTCCCCACGCTCGGTTCCTGGGTGCACTACGGCCTGGGTTCGCTGAACGACAACCTGCCGAGCTTCGTCGTACTGGGGACGCCGATCGCCGATTGCTGCGGCGGCATCGGTGCTCACGGCGCGAACTACCTGGGACCCGAGCACAGCGGCGTACAACTGGGCGTCGATCCGGCCGATCCGCTGCCGTTCGCCTCGCCGGGCAAGGACGTCTATCGCGAAGAGCAGCAGGCCGAGTTCGGGCTGCTCAACAAACTGAACAAGCTGGCCGCGGTCGAGTATCCCGAGGATGCCGCGATCAAGGCGCGAATCAAATCGTACGAGCTGGCGTTCCACATGCAGTCGGCCGTGCCGAACGTGGTGGACTGTGCCGCCGAGACCGAGTACACGCAGAAGCAGTACGGGCTCGACAAGAAAGAGACAGAAACGTTCGGCCGGCAGTGCCTGGTCGCGCGGCGAATGGTCGAGCAAGGCGTGCGATTCGTGCAGATCTTCCACGGCTCGAATGGCGGCGCCGGCGCCTGGGACGCTCACGGTGGACTCAAGGCGGGACACTCCAAGCTGTGCGGCGAGATCGATCAGCCGATCGGCGCGCTGCTGAAGGACCTCAAGCAGCGAGGGCTGCTGGAGGACACGATCGTCGTGATCGGCACCGAGTTTGGCCGCACGCCGGGCACGCAGGGATCCGACGGCCGCGATCATCATCCGTTTGGTTTCTCGGTGGTGATGGCCGGCGGTGGCTTAAAAGGGGGCGTCGCTCACGGCGCGACCGACGCGCTAGGGTTCCATGCTATCGAGAACCGGCACTACGTGACGGACATTCACGCCACGGTGCTCGATCTGCTGGGCATCGATCCGCGGCGACTGGAGATTCCCGGTCGCAAACGGCTGGATATGGACTACGGCCAGCCGATTCGCGAAATCATCGCCTGACCGGTTGCGCCAGCGCCACTTCGGAAACGTCGCTCGAGCTGCGGCCGGCAAGCAACCTGAGTTCGCTTGAGCCGAGCAGGCGAGCGACGAGCAGATAGACGGCTGCGCCTGTCGCGATCAAGGCGATCGTGGCGAGCAGCAAACCCATTCGCGAAAGTTCGTCCGCAAGCAACAGGCGCGAACCAGCATGCACGACCAGCGCCATGGCGCTCGTCGCTGGAAGAATCCTGGCCAGACTGCCACGGAGTTCGCTCCACTTGAGCGGCACAAGCCTCGTCAGCAGACCGGCGAGCAGCGCGAACTGCACCACCGCGGCAACCGCGGTCGAGAGCGCGAGGCCGCGTTCGGCGAAGGGACCAATCAGCGCGAGTGACGCCACGACATCGGTGATGACCGCCACGATGCCGACGCGCAGCGGCGTGATCCGATCGCCCAGCGAGTAGAACCCACGTACCAGGATCGGCAGCGAGCAGTACGCCCAGGCGGCGCTCGCATAGCAGGCGATCATAGCGGCCGCGCGCTGGCCGTCGAGCTCAGTAAAGGCGCCCCGGACGAAAAGGACTCGCATCAGTGGCTCGGCCACGAGGATCAGTCCCACGCCGGCCGGGATCGAGGCGAACAACACCCACCGCAGGCCCGTGGTTAGATCAGCGCCAATCCGCTGCCGATCACCGCGGGCTGCATGCCGGGCGAGCGACGGATAGATCACGGTGGCGATCGCCAGGCCCAAGAGTCCGACCGGAAGCTGGTAGAACCGCTCGCCGTAATAGATCGCCGCGGCGGCACCGGTTTGCAGGGGATACTGATACTCGCCAAACCAGCCGAGCGAGAAGCGATCTCCTGGTGCGCCCGCCAGCGCGACGGCCAGGAGGGTATCGACCAAGGTGTTGATTTGCGTGACGGCCAGGCCCAGCGCGATGGGCAGCATGGCGGTGAAGGTTTGCCGCAAGGCCGGCCAGGCGGCATGCGGATCGAACTGAAAGCGAAAGCCCGCGCGATAGAGCGGCGGCAGCAGTACCGCGCACTGGAGCGCCCCGGCGACGAGCACGGCCCCGGCGATGACGTAAGCCTGCGCGAGTTTGTCGCCGGCAAACCAGGGGGCGACCAACCAGGCCGCCGCCAGCCAGCAGACGTTTAGCAGTGCCGGCGCGATTGCAGGCCAGCGAAACTGCCCCACGCCTTGCAGCGCGGCGCCGAGCTGCGCGGCGAGACAGATAAAGACCAGATATGGCAGCATCGTGGCCGTCAGTCCGATCAGGTGCGAATCGCCTGCACCGGCCAGGCGCCACCAGGCAAGGCAAGCCAGTTCGCCGACGAGCACGAGGCCAACCGCGACTGCGGTGAGTGCACTGAGCAGCACGCTAAGCGCTCGCCAGGCATCGTCGGGCCGGCGATCATGCTCGCGGGTGAAGACCGGCAGAAAGCTGGTGGCGAGGGCGCCTTCGCCCAGCACCCGGCGCGAGAAGTTGGGAATCCGCAGGGCGACAACCAAGGCGTCCATGACGCCCCCCTGCCCTAGCCCCAAAAGGCCGGCGGTGACGATGTCGCGCGCCAGGCCCAGCACCCGGCTGACCAGCGTTCCGAGGCTGGTGAGACCGACCCCGCGCAGAAAGTGGCGTTCGTGGCTGCCGTCCATGGGGCGGGATATTAGGCGGTCTGGTGCAGAGGGCAAAGGCGGGTTTGGGAAGCCTGCCTGTCCGGGCTCGGACTTGCCTGAAATCGCACCAATCGAGGACGGAAACAGCAAGGCAAGACCTGAAAGACAGGCACTGCTGGGCAAGCCAGACAGTGGCACCCAAAGATCAGCGGGCTGGCATCTACAACTCCCCGATTACCTATTCCGCCAGCGGTTGCCAAGCCGGGGCGATTTGGAGAAGATTCTGCGTACGCGATGGCGGAGTTCCGTCGCCTACTAGCAGGCCAACACCCAGGAGCAACTGCCGTGGCTGAGCGTTCGAAGTACCAGGAAAAGATCATCAAGAACTATTACGAGAACCGCGATGCCATTGGGCTGCAGCGGCTCAGCGAACTGGTCACGGAACTCTACCTGGCCGAGGGGAAGGCCCGCGAGAAGCAGTGGAAGAACGTCGTCTCGGCGCTCGAGAAGCTGAAGATCCCGCAGAGCCGGATCGACCACCTGCGAAAACAAGACAACCCTGCCCTGCTCGCCAAGCTCGTCGAAGAGTTGATGGCCAAGAAGTAAACGAGGACCGGATGGCCACCAACGCCGAACAAGTTTCCCAGCTTCGCTGGCAGAAGTTTCCCGTGCTCGACGACGGTTTCGTGACGCTCGTCGACGTGATGGGGGACGATCAATCCGTGGTGCAAGCGGCCCGCGTCAGCTACGGCGAAGGCACGCGCAAGGTGTCCGACGACCGGGGGCTGATTCGCTACCTGCTGCGGCATCGGCATACGACGCCGTTCGAGATGGCCGAAGTGAAGCTGCTGGTCCGCGTACCGATGGACTGCTGGCGGCAGTGGATTCGCCACCGCACGGCGAACGTCAACGAGTACAGCACGCGCTACTCGCTGGCGATCGACGCGATGCAAACCACGACGCCCGATGCCTGGCGCACGCAGGCCGCCAACAACCGGCAAGGCAGCGCCGGCGCGCTCGATACGCAGCTTGGCGCGCAACTCACCGCCGCCGAAACCGAGTTCCAGCGCGCGGCCCGGGCGCTGTATGAACAGCGGATCGCCCAGGGCGTGGCCCGCGAACAGGCGCGCAAGGACCTGCCGCTGTCGACGTATACCGAGGCCTACTGGAAAGTCGACCTGCACAACCTGCTGCACTTCCTCGCGCTGCGGATGGACAGCCACGCCCAGTGGGAGATTCGCGAGTACGCCCGCACGATTGGCGAACGGATCGTGCAGCCGCTGTTTCCGCTGGTCTGGGAAGCATTCGTCGACTATCGGATGGACGGCTTGTTCCTGACGCGGCTCGATCGCGAAGTGATTAGGAAGCTGATGGAGCGCGTGCGAGCCGCCGGGCGGAGCCAGGCCACGGAAGAAGACTTCATGGCCGTGCAGGATGCGACCTGGGCGGGTCTCGAACGCTGCCGCGAGCGGGACGAATGCCGCGACAAACTGAAACAACTCAATTTACTTGCAAGCTAAGGACCTGAACCCCCTCATGGCCGCCACCGCCGAACAAGACCTGATCGAACTCTCGCGTCAACTAATCGACAGCATCACGACCGCCGATTGGAAGACCTACGCCGAGTTGTGCGCCGAGGACATCTCGTGCTTTGAGCCCGAGGCGGTTGGGCACCTGGTCGAAGGGATGGAGTTTCATCGCTACTACTTCAACCTCGGCGCCGGCGACAGCCCGCGCAATACGACGCTGGTGGCGCCGAAGGTGCGGCTGATGGGCGACGTGGCCGTGGTGACCTACGTCCGGCTGACGCAACGGATCAACGAAGCCGACGCACCGACGACGTCATCCTTCGAAGAGACGCGGGTCTGGCAGAAGCAGAACGGCGCGTGGAAGCACGTGCATTTCCACCGCTCGCCGTGCCGGTAGCCTACACCGTGGCGGGTTCGGCAGTGAGGCAGGCGAGCGGTTCGATCTCGCCGGTGGCGACCATCCGCTCGACAATCTCTTGGCGGTAGATTGGCACATAGCCGGGCGCTTTGACGCCCACCTGCACGCGGTTACGATCGACGGCCACGATCGTGATCACGATGTCGTCGTTGATGACGATCGACTGACCCGTCTTGCGAGAAAGCATCAGCACGGTTTCTCTCCTCTTGGATGCCGGCGGCCAAGCGCCGTCAGCGAGCCTCGTAATTTGAGCCTGGGAACTTGCTAGCATCCTAGCCAGGGAATGTGAGCGAATGATGAGAGGCCCTTGAGGCTTTCAAGAGATCGCTGCCACTTATCAGCAGTTTCGCTACGCCCGGTCGATCGGGAATGCGAGAACTTCGTCGAGGCTGCTCGCGCCGGCCGAGAGCATCACGAGGCGATCGAATCCGAGAGCGACGCCCGTGCAGTCGGGGAGGCCGGCATCCATGGCGGCGAGCAGCCGGCTGTCCTCAGGCAGCGCGGGTTTGCCGTCGGCGAGGCGCTGTTTGTTCGCGGTGACATTGCGCTCGCGGAGCACGGCCGGATCCAAGAGCTCGTGATAGCCGTTCGCCAGCTCGATACCGTCGACGTAGAGTTCGAAGCGGGCCGCGACCGGCGGATCGCCGTGCAGACGAGCGAGCGCGGCCTGACTGGCGGGGTAATCGTAGAGAATCGTGGGAACGCCTTGCCCCAGTTGCGGCTCGACCAGGTGCGTGAGCAGGACGTTCAGCCAGGCATCGCGATCGTTAACGTCCCAATCCTCCGGCACCGAGATGCCCCAGTAGCTCGTCATTGCGGCAAGCTCTGCGGCGGTGGCGGTATGCGGGTCGACGCCGGCGTGCACCCAGAATGCTTCGCCGTAGCTGACGATTTCGGCCTGGCCGCGGCCCAGCAACTGGGCCGCGAGGTCCGACAACAACTTGATCCCGGCCTGCATATCGTCGCCGCGGCGATACCACTCGAGCATCGTGAACTCGGGATTGTGCAGCGGGCCAGTTTCATCCGCGCGAGAGGCACGCGTGAGCTGATAGATCGCTTCAGGCGCAGATTCACTTCCATCCAAGGCTGCGGCCACGAGCAGCCGCTTCATCGCGAACTCGGGCGAGGTTTGCAAGTAGAGCGTGCGGCCGACGCCCGGCTGTCGCGGATCGTGGGGCAGCGTTACGGCGATCGGATCGAGATGGCGGTCGATTACCGTATCGGCCGAGAGGACGGGCGTCTCGACTTCGAGGAAGCCGCGCTCGGCGAAGAACGCGCGCGTGCGGGCCAGGAGCTCTGCGCGCAGACGCAATCGATCCCAATTGGCGGAGGGCAGAAAGTCAGGACGCGCGTCGGCTGGATTCGCTGGTTTCACGGCGGTGTTGTCCAACCTTGCGCGAAGCGGGGACAGTGCCCGACTACTCGCGGACGCGTTCCAGGTATTCGTTCGTGCGGGTGTCGACGCGGATCATGTCGCCTGTTTCAACGAACGAGGGGACGATCACTTCGCCGCCGGTCTCGGTCTTGACGGGCTTGGTGAGGTTCGTGGCCGTGTTGCCTTTCACGGCCGGCTCGGCGTATTCGACCTTAAGGACGACGTGGTTGGGGGCGCTGACCGTGATGGGATTGTTGTTGAACAACACCATCGAGCAGACCATGCCTTCCTTGAGGTACTTCCAGGTATCGTCGACCTGATCCTTGGTCAGCTCGTACTGCTCGAAGCTGACATTGTCCATGAACACGAACATGTCCTGTTGACGGTAGAGGAACTGGGCGTCGATTTCGGTGACGTCGGCAGCCTCGAGCGAGTCGCCGCCCTTGTAGGTGCGGTCGAGCGTCGTGTTGCGAATCAGATTCTTGAGCTTGCACTTATAGAGTGCGTTGCCTTTGCCCGGCTTGACGAAGTTGCACTCGACCATGAGGTAGGGATCGCCGTCGATCTGGACCTTGAGACCCCGCTTGAAATCATTCGTGTTGTAGTTGGCCACGGTCTATTTCCTACTTCGTTTTGATCGGGTCGGGGGTTATGCTGAATCGTCTTGAAAAGACTTTTAGCTGACGTGAATCTTATGAGTCCGCTGTCCATGAATTCGCTGTCCGTGAGCACGGCCGAACGAGTGTCGCCCGCTGGTCCGGTGAATTCCGGTCCGGCTTGCGCGCCACGCGTCGAGCCTCGCTACCGTTCGTGGCACGAGGCCGTCAAAGACGCCGTGCGCGATCGGGTGGAGCTGCTACACCTGGTTGGGCTGGGTCGACTTCTCGGGCTGCCTAATCAAGCGGCCAGGAAGGCGACGCAAGCGGCTCGCGACTTTCCCGTCTTCGCGCCGCGCGGTTATATCGCCCGGATGCGCGTCGGTGACGAGCACGACCCGCTGCTCAGGCAGGTGCTTCCGCTGGAGGACGAACTTTTGCCGGCGGCGGGCTATGGCCTCGATCCGGTCGGCGACCGTGCCGCGACCCAGACTCCAGGGCTGCTGCACAAGTACGATTCCAGAGTGTTGATGGTAACAACTGGGGCCTGCGCCGTCCATTGCCGTTACTGCTTCCGGCGGCACTTCCCCTACCAGGAAAGCCCCAAATCACTGGCCGATTGGGAGCCCGCCCTGCGGGAAATCGAGGGCGACACCGGAATTAAGGAAGTCATCCTCAGCGGGGGCGATCCGCTGATGCTGGTCGACCGGCAGCTAGCTGAACTGGCCGAGCGCCTGGCGACCATCCCACATCTCCGCCGGCTGCGGGTCCACACCCGGCTGCCGATCATGATTCCCGAGCGGGTGACCGACGAACTGATCGGCTGGCTGCGCGGGACGCGGCTGACCCCGATCATGGTGATTCATGCCAATCATGCGCAGGAACTAAGCTCATCGGTGGCCGAGGCGCTGGCAACGATGGCCGACGCGGGGGTTCCTCTGTTGAACCAGGCGGTGCTGTTGCGCGGAATCAATGACCACGCGGAAGCGCTCGTCGAACTTTGTGAACGGCTGGTCGACCTGCGCGTGATGCCGTACTACTTGCATCAGCTCGATCGGGTGGCCGGGGCGGCGCATTTCGAAGTGCCGGTCGAACGCGGCCGGGAGTTGATCGCCGAGTTGCGCTCGCGTCTGCCGGGCTATGCCGTGCCGCGATATGTGTGCGAGATTGCCGGCGAGACAAGCAAGCGTGTGTTGCTGTAGAGAACGAATCCCGGGAGCCGAACGTGATGCGACTTAGCGCACATATCGCGTGGTGCGTACTGATGATGCCCCTGGCGGCGGCACAGGCCGATGAGTGGCCTCAGTGGCGCGGCCCAGCAGAGAACAGCACTTACGCCGGCACGCTGCCAACCGAGTGGAGCGACAAAAGCGGCATCGCCTGGACGGCCAAGATTCCGGCCTGGGGGACCAGCACGCCCATCGTCACGGGCGATGCGATCTTCATCACGACGCACGATGAGCAAAATCGGATGCTGCTCATCAAGCTTGAGAGGGCAAGCGGCAAGCACAAGTGGACGCGCGAAGTTGGAACGGCCGAAACTCCGCGGACTGCTCCCAAACGCGAGCGGCAGACGTTCCACCGCTTGCACAATCTGGCGAGCCCGTCGCCAGTCACGGATGGCAAGACGGTCGTCGTGCACTTTGGCGATGGAGAACTCGCGGCTCTCGACTTCGCCGGCAAGGAACTGTGGAAAAAGAACCTGCAGCAAGAGTACGGCACGTACACGATCTGGTGGGGGCACGCCAATAGCCCGGTGATCGTGGATGGGCTGGTGATTTCCGTATGCATGCAGGATTCGCTCTCGGACATCGCGAATTCCCCGGCGCCGAGTTACCTGGTGGCGCACGACCTGGAGACGGGCGAAGAACGCTGGAAGTCGATGCGGATGACCGGCGCGCCGAGCGAACAGGCGGACGCATACACCACGCCCGTCCTGATGCAGATCGACGGGCGGCAGCAACTCGTCGTGATGGGGGCCAACGAACTCGACGGCTACGATCCGAAGAACGGCCGGCAGCTTTGGTTCCTGGCCGGGCTGCAGGGAGGCCGCACCGTGACCGGGCCGACCGTGGCGGATGGTGTGCTCTATGTGACGCGCGGGATGCGCGGGGCTCTGCTGTGTATCAAACCGGGTGGCAGTAACGCGGATAGCGGGGGTGAGCTATCGAACGACGCGATTGTCTGGCAGCAAGAGAAGACCACGCCGGACACCCCCTGCCCCGTCATCAGCAACAAGCTACTCTTCACCGTGACCGACGACGGGATTGCCCGGGCGTATGACGCCGAGAGCGGCAAGCTGGCCTAGACCGAGCGGCTGGGGGGCGACTTCAAAGCTTCGCCGATCGCGGCCGACGGCAAGATTTACTTCCTGAACACCTTGGGGCTGTGCACCGTGGTTGCGGCGAAGGCGAAGTTTGAGAAGCTGGCCGAGAATCAGCTCAATGATGAGACCTTGGCCTCGCCGGCCGCGGCCGATGGAAGGCTGTTGATTCGCGGTCGCGAGACGTTGTACTGCATTGGGCCAAGGTAACGCGGCACGACAGCGTGCGGTTCAGAGATTAATCGCTATGGAAAGTCGTTTCGCAGGGCACCCTCGCTCGCGCTTCGGGCTACTATCGAGTCGAATCTGCTTTGCAGAAAATCGGGAACTTCAAGCCCCGCGGTGCCCAGTATGAAGCGCGCCGTTTGGCTGACCGATCCGCATTTGAACTTTCTTTCGGAAACGCGGCTGCCGGCGTTTCTCGACGAGGTGGCCGACGCGCGGCCCAACGCGCTGTTGATCAGCGGAGACATCGGCGAGTCGCACAACGTGTGCGAGTATCTGGGGCTGGTGCTCGGATCGCTCGGTGTGCCGATCTATTTCGTGCTGGGTAATCACGACTTCTATTACGGTTCGATCCGCGGGACCCGCGAGCGCGTAGCCGAGTTCTGCAAGCAACATCCGCGGCTGCATTACCTTTCCATCGAGAGCGCCCTGGAGCTGACTCCGCGCGTGGGGCTCGTGGGGCACGACGGTTGGGCCGATGGCCGGTTGGGCGACTACCGGCGGTCGATGGTGCGGATGCTCGACTGGAAACTGATCGAGGAATTCTCGGGCCGCGATGCCGAGGCTCGCTGGGACGTGCTCAAGGCGCTGGCAAATGAAGCCGCGGAGCATATTCGCCTGGTGCTGCCGGAAGCACTGGCGAGATTTGACGAGGTGCTGTTGGTGACGCACGTGCCGCCGTTTCTGGGCGCGTGTTGGCACGAGGGGGCGATCTCGAACGAACAGTGGTCGCCGCACTTCACGTCCAAGGCCATGGGAGAGACGATCCTCGAAATCATGGATGCCGAGCCCGGGAAGAAACTGACCGTGCTGTGCGGGCACACGCACGGCGAGGGAGAGTTCGAGGCGGCGGAGAATGTGCTGGTGTATACCGGCGGAGCGGATTACGGTTCGCCGCGGATCGTACGGGTGTTTGAGCTGGAGTGAGGCCGGAGTTAGGTGGCAACTTTCGAGCGCCGTCGGCGATGCCTCCGGGCTAAACATTGGCGGTCGCGCGTGTTAAGATGCGGCCATGAAATTCGCCATTTGCAACGAGACGTTTCTGGACTGGCCCCACGACCGCGCGTTCGCCTTTGCGGCGGAGTGCGGCTACACGGGGATCGAGATCGCGCCCTTCACGCTGGCCGCGGACGCCAAGCTGGTGACGGCCGCCCAGCGCGAGGAGATTCGCCGGCTGGCCGACGCCAATGATCTGGAAGTGGTCGGACTGCACTGGCTGCTGGCCAAGACGAACGGCTACTACCTGACGCATCCCGAGAAGGAAATCCGAGATCGCACGGCGGGTTATATCCAGGAGCTTGCCCGATTGTGCCGCGACGTGGGTGGCTCGCGGATGATCTTCGGCTCGCCACTGCAGCGAAACGTGATGGAAGGCGTCACGTATGAGCAGGCGATGGGTTACGCCGCCGAGGTGGTGACGGAGTGCGCGGCCGTGCTGGAAGAGACCGGCGTCACGTTGTGCATGGAGCCGCTTGGCCCCGCGGAAGGCAACTTCCTGAACACGGCGGCAGACGCCGTGCGACTGATCGAGATGGTCGGCCACGAGAACGTGCGGCTGATCCTGGATTGCAAGGCGATGTCGAGCGAATCGGTGTCAATTCCGGAGCTGGTGCGCCGGCACAGGGGCGTGCTGGCTCACTTCCACGCCAACGATCCGAACAAGCAAGGCCCGGGCTTTGGCGAGCTGGACTTCCATCCGATTTTCGCGGCACTGGGCGAAGTCGACTATCGCGGCTGGGTCTCGGTCGAAGTGTTCGACTACACGCCCGGCATCGAGCGCTTGGCCAAGGACAGCATCGACTACATGCGCGAGACGCTTGCGGAAGTCGGCGCGGCGGAGTAATGCATCAGCACGTGCTTGAGATGCAATCGGCGGAAGGATTCACCGCAAGCTGAAACCAGTGAAGAGCACTGCTGGACGAGCCAGGACGAGCCAGACAGTGGCACCCGCCCGAATAAGAACACAAAGGGCCGGCGAGTCGCGATGACTCACCGGCCCTGTTTGTTTTCATTGAGTCGAAGTGAAACGCTTAAGCGCTTGCTCCGCGGAGCTCGGCCAGGTGCTGGGCCGTGCCGACCAGGCGATCCCAGTTGGCATAGATGTATTCCGGCGGACCGCCAATCTGGGCCACGACCTGGGCGACCTGCTCGGTCGGCACCATTTCGATGGCGTCCCAGGGGCAGACCTTCAGGTCGTACGGGTTCGTCTTCTTGCCTGGAATATGAACGCAGACTTCGCAGCCCACGCAGCGCTCCAGATCGATCTCGCACCAGCTCTGGAGGTTGTACTTGTCGTCGTACTGCTGGATCTTCACGATGCAATCGACCGGGCAAACTTCCAGGCAGCTTTCGCAGCCTGTGCAGTTGTCGGCATTGATGACGGCCAGTTCCTTGGGAACCTTCTTACGCGGGCCTGCTTTGGCCATGGAGCCGGTACCTTTCGACGCTTATGGGAAAACCGCGGACAAACTGGGTCCGCTAGTGGCAGGTAAGACTTGCGGCACTCCCTAATCATAGGAAGAAATCGGCACGAAGCCAACCGATTCCGAAGCCGGATTTTCGGGGCGAAAACAGCGGAATTGCGCACCCAAGCAAGCGATCAACCCGGGGGCACGTTTCGCGTACCCTGTGGAGCGACGCTCGCGACGGGCCGATCCACGGCACCGGTGGCTGCTACGCAGCACCGGTGGCACCCGAGAGCCCTCTGGGGTCGTGATATTCAGCGGCCGGGAATTGATTCGCCCGAGATCAGGTCCTCGAACGACTGGCGGCGGCGGATCAGATGGGCCTGGCCGTCCTGCACCAGCACTTCGGCGGCCATGGGCTTGCTGTTGTAGTTCGAGCTCATCACGAAGCCATAGGCCCCGGCACACTCGATCACCAGGTATTCGCCCACCTCGGCCACAGGAAGCATCCGGGAGCGGACAAAGCCCCCCTCTTCCTGCGTGAAGATGTCGCCCGACTCGCAGAGCGGGCCGCCGACCACGACCTCGTGCAGCGGACGCATCGGTCCGCCTTCGCCCGAGGGGACGATCGACATGTGGTGGTAAGCTCCGTAGAGGATCGGCCGGGCGAGATTGTTGAAACCCGCGTCGAGCAGGTAGAAGGTGTTCGCGCCGCTCCGCTTGATCGCACGAATCTGAGCCACGAGAAAACCAGCTTCGGCCACCAGGTAGCGGCCGGGCTCGATCTCCAGATGCACCGGATGGCCAAAGGCCGCTTCGAGTCGCTTGCGGGTGGCGTCCCAAAGCTTGAAGTAGGCGTCGATGTCGACGGTCTGGTCCCCTTCGCGATACGGAATTGGCAGGCCGCCGCCTGCGCTGATCGTTGTAAGCCGGCGACCGACTTGCAGTGCAGCCTGCTCCATGGCGTCGCACACCTGCGAGAGATGCTCCAGGTCGGTGCCCGAACCAATGTGCATGTGCAGACCCGTGACGCCCAGGCCACGATGTTCGGCGGCTTGCAGGCAACTGTCGAGCTGGGCGTGCCAGATGCCGTGCTTCGATTGCTCGCCTCCGGTGTTCGTCTTCTGGCTATGGCCGTGGCCGAAGCCGGGGTTCAGGCGGAGCGTGATCTCGTGTCCGGGCGCGACCTGGCCGAGTTGGTCGATCATGTCCGGCGAGCCGCAGTTGACGTGCAGACCATACTTCTTCACCAGCTCAAGCGCTTCGGCGTCGAAGATGTCGGCCGTGTAGACGATTGGCGGCGGGCTGCCCGTCGTGGCGTAACCCGCGGCAACGGCCCGTTGGATTTCGCCAGCGCTGACGGCGTCAACAACCACGCCGTGGCGGCGCACCAGGTCGAGAATCGCGATGTTCGAGCAAGCCTTTTGGGCGAAGCGAACCGTGTCGAACTGCCGCAGGTCTTCGACTCGCTCGACGATCTTGGCCGCGTCATAGAGATAGGTGGGCGTGCCGAACTCCTCGGCCAGGCGGGCGACATCGAGGCCGGCAATTTCGTGACGCAGGGGCGAAAATCGGGAAACGACGGACATGGGGCCGGGTTCCTGGCGGGCTGGTGAAAAGGCGCGGTAGCAAACGGGGGACAGCCCCCTAGCCTACCGGATCGATTCGCACCGGAGAAGTGCCCCCGCGAGCCGGGAAGGTTCGCGCTCGTGCGAACTTTACCGCGACGGATTTACAGGGCCGCCAGCTCCTCGGCCTCGTCACTGTCGTCCGCAACCAGTGACTCCAACTCGTCGGCACTGAGCAGCAGGGCCGGGGCCAACTCGGGCTTTTTCTGCGGAACCGCGGCTCGCACCGGCGGCTCGACCTGCGTGGCGACCGACTCGGCCGCGGCCTCAACTTCGTCGAACAGCACGATCGCCTCATCGACCGCAGCCGCCTGCGGCGCGGCCTTCGGCGCCGCGCCAGTCAGCAGATAGTTGAAGACCATCAGGAGGTCGCTGGTGTTCAACCGGCCATCGGCGTTGACGTCGATGTACGTCGTGCCGGTAGCGGCTAGCGGAGTAGCGACGGTCCCGGCGACCAGCGGCTCGGCCGTGGGCTCCGACGACCTGGTCAGCAAGGCGTTGATGATCGTGAGTGCGTCGCTTGTGTTCACGCGGCCATCGTCGTTGACGTCCTGCGGGTAGGCCGCGTTGTGGGCCAGTGGCACCGCCTCGACGTGACCGTTCCCCTGGATGGTGAACGTGTAGGGATGCTCGCTGTCGTCGTTGTTGGCGATCGAGATCGTTGCCGTGCGCAGGCCGGCGCCCAGCGGATGGAACTGCACCTCGAACGTGGTCTTCTTGCCCGGCGCGATGAGCGAGGCCGGCTGCGTGACGATGTGGAAGTCGCCGGCATGCGCGCCGCTGATCGTCACCCGCGGAATGCCCGACAGGTGCAAGTCGGCGTTGCCGTTGTTCATGATGGTGAACTTTTGCACGTTCGAATCGGCGAGCACGGGAACGGTGCCGAAGTGCGTGCCGTCGGCCAGTTGGGGCGTGGCATCGCCGGTGATGATTGAAATGTCGTTGGCCGCAATGTCCATCTCGGGGTTTTGCGGAGCAATGCCGCCCGCGACGATCCGGATGGCATCGGCCACGACGTACCCGTTTGCGGCATTGGAGAGCTGGACGGCAAAGTTGTTGGTCGTGGTGCTGAAGAAGCCCAGGCTCTGCCAGTAGACGCCGTCGGAGTATTCGCCGGTGGGAGCGAGCTGCTGGTTGACGAGCACCGTGCCAATCGGCACGCCATTGTCGAGCATCGTATATGGAGCGTTCGTGGCGCGGTTGCCAAAATGGCTCCAGCGGGCGAAGACCTGGTAGGAGCCGTTCGGAATGCCCACAAAGTTCCAGGTGGCCTTGGCGCTGCCGTTGCCGGCCGGAGCGGTGTCGTAGTCGAGCTGATAGGCGAGCGTGTTGGTGAGGTTCGTCCAGCCGGCGGTCTTCGAGTAACCTGCTCCGCCATCGTCGAGGATGTACTCGCCGTCGGTATCGTCGTCGAAAACGATGGTGGCGGCGCCCTGTCCGTCAACAAGCTGCGAGTTGGTCGGAGCGAGCAGGTTGAGATAGAACTTCTTGTTCGGGAAGAACGTGCCGGTGGTCGAGACCGGCACCGCGACTTGCAGCGTGGTGACGCCGGGATTGAAGGTGAGCGTGCCATTGGTGCCGAGGTAGTCGACCCCGTCGATGGCGCCGCCATTCGCGGTGTAGTAGGCGACCTGCACCGGGCGTCCGCTGGGGGCATCGAGGGCCACGGTGAACACGGCCTGATAGTTGCTAGCCCGCATTTCTCACCATGTGGATTGAAAAAGGCCGCCCTCCTTGGCATAAGTTGTTTGTCAAGAACAAACCTGTGCTCAGGGAGGAGACGGCCCGATGCCGACACAGTGTATCCAA
>Ga0169931_10002507_pt1 | contig 29919 bp, 38 predicted proteins | sample Kivu_15m_20L_FD_129675 | JGI IMG/M metagenome (GOLD analysis project Ga0169931, IMG submission 129675) | Freshwater microbial communities from Lake Kivu, Western Province, Rwanda to study Microbial Dark Matter (Phase II) - Kivu_15m_20L... | ecosystem: Environmental > Aquatic > Freshwater > Lake...
TCCCAAAACTTCTTCTTCCGATAACTAAACCTCTGTCATTATCCTGAATGGCCCCTGCTACGATTTCTGATGCCGAGGCAGAACCTTCATTGATCAAAACAGTAATTTTCCCCAGAGAAAAATAAGCTCTTCCATTCGATTTATACTCTTTCCTTTTGTAGCTTCTTCCCTCCGTATAGACCAGTAACCTTTTCTCATTGAAGATTTGATTCAAAATATCTACTGCCTCGTTTAAATATCCACCCGGATTGTCTCTGAGATCAAGAATTAAATTTTTCATTTTAGACTCTACCAACTTTTCAAAGCAACGCATAAACTCTTCAAAGGTCTGCTCTGTAAATTTTGATATTTTAATATAGCCATTCACAGAATCAATCATATAACTTGTTTCTACACTCAAAAGTGGGATTTTTGCCCTTTCCAACTGTAGTTGTATGGTTGAGGCATTTGACTTGCGAAATAATTCCACTTGAACCTTTGATCCCTCTTTTCCTTTTATCAATTCGATAATTTGTTTGTTATTCAATTTCTGTCCGGATACTGATTTCCCATCTACCTTTAGAATACGATCTCCTACTGTAACACCTTTTTTTTCTGATGGTCCTTCGGGCATAACCCCGACAACCATAAGTGTATCTCTCACCATATAAAATTCAATACCGATGCCTTCAAAATTTCCTTTCAGAGATTCCTTAACAGATTGAACTTCACTCAGGGGAATATAGCTTGAATGGGGATCCAATTCTGCCAAAATAGCATCAATGGCAACATCTTGTAATTGATCTAACTCTATATCTTCCAGATACCTGGCCTGAACAAAACGAAGCACCTCTTCTACCTTGCTGAAATGTTGCTTTTTAAATTGAGCAGAATTGGCATCGATATTACGAAACGCAAAAGGATGATGAATGGTAAAACCAATAAAAACACCTATACCTACAGAAAATGACAGCATAAAAGGTAGCCAAACCTGAAGATTAAAATTTTTATTTGACATGTATTGTTTATTTTGTAATAATTTTATTCTGCTATTTCATTGGCGAAGTTAGTAAAATTAATGGAGTCTATTTTTAATCATATCAATATTATCTCATGCGTTTAATCGTAGATGCCGGTGCAAGCAAATGTCATTGGGCCCTGATTGAAAACAAAAATCTTATTTGGGAATATGAAAGTATTGGAATTAATCCCATGTTTCAATCTGATGACCTCATTCACGAGGTGATAGAATCCTTTATTTCCACTCAAAATTTATTTAACAGTACTTTGGAGGATATCGTCTATTTTGGAGCAGGATGTGGGCAGACAAAGATGCAGGAAAGGATGAAGAATTTGTTTCTTAAATTTTTCCCAAAGGCCAAGCACATAGAAATTCACAGTGACTTACTGGGTGCGGCCATTGCAAGCTGTAAAGACAAAGAAGGTATTAGTTGTATACTGGGCAGTGGCTCCAACGCCTGTTTTTTTGATGGCAAACAGATACAACAGTCACTACCTTCACTCGGTTACCTATTGGGAGATGAGGGTAGTGGATTTTCCATTGGCAAAGATATCATCAAAGCGTATGCATATGAGCAAATGCCAGAATATCTCCGGGAAGACTTTCGCAGAAGTTATTCCAAAGAACTGAGTCAGATCATTAGGGAAATATATCAGGAAAGCAGGCCCAATAAATACTTGGCATCCTTTTGTTTATTTGCCAAAAAACACCAAACTGAACCCTGGATCCATTCACTCATTAGTTCCCATTTTTCAGCATTTCTTCAAATACATATTCTACCACTCAAATCAAAATATCCTGAGGCAGAATTACATTTTTCCGGATCGGTAGCCTGGCAATTTCAAGAAATACTCCAATCAAATGTTAAAGTTTTAAACTTTAACATTTGTAGCATTACTCAAAAGCCATTATCAGGATTATTGGAATACTATTTGATGTAACTTTCCTTTAACCCTTTTTCCCCCTATGAATTCAAAAAAAGATTTAATTGACGAAATCGACAGGCAAATTATCAATATTTTACTACAAGATGCCAATACATCCTTTGTAGATATTGCCAAAGAGATTCAGGTTTCACCCGGAACTATACATGTTCGGATGAAAAGACTTCAAAAATTAAACATCATTCACAAAGCTTTTCTCAATATCAATTATGCTATGCTTGGCTATGATATGAAGGCTTTTCTGGGAATACACCTTGAAAAAGGTAAATCCTACGCTGATGTAGTCCAATTCCTGTACAAAATTCCGGAAGTGATTCAATGTAGTTATGTGACTGGACCATACAGTATGATCGTGCGTATCGTATGCAGGGACACAGACCACTTAAGAGAAGTAATTTTAGAAAAAATTAATTGTATTGAGGGTGTAGCCAAAACTGAAACCTTTGTCAGTTTGGAAGAAAGTATCCACAGATCAAAATTAATTGACTAATTACTGACTTAAGTAAGGTAACATCTCATCTTCAATTAATTTCCTACGCTCCATTAACTTAATAGCATAGGCTTCCAGTTGTTTGTCCTCTTCGGATTGAGGCTCCCATTTGGGAACTGATTTTTTCTGCAAGTTATCATCCAGGGCAACAAAAATAATGACACAATGGGTATTTTTCACCAAAGATTCACCTGACAAGGGGCCCGACCAAACATCTACTGCTATGTGCATACTACTCCCGCCCGTATAGATTATTTTGGCCTGTAGTTTTACTCTGTGACCAATTTGAATTGGCTTAAAAAAACGTATGCCACCTACATAAACCGTGACGCAGTAAGCCTTACTCCAGGTGGAGGCACAAGCATAGGCCACTTGATCGATCCATTTCATAACGGCCCCTCCATGTACTTTTCCACCAAAATTCACATCAGAAGGTTCTGCTAAAAAACTAAATGTTGTGGTTCTTCTATCAATATTCATTTGATTTATTTTAAAAATCTAAAATAACTCCTTCCGTTCATTATTTTCTATCTTTGAAAAAAAATAACAGATGAGATTCATTGGATCTAAGATTGAACACCTTACGGATGCCCGATTTTTTGCAGCTGCTCTGGCTGATTTTATTAGCTTTGAGCCAAACGAAAGAATTCACATAGCAGAGATCAAAGCAATTCTCCCCTGGATTATTGGTTCAGAAATTTGTCTTGAAACTTCTGAAACGGATCTAAATTTAATTCAAGCAATAAGTAAGGAATTAAATGCAACAGGAATCATTTGGGGAGAAACGATAGAGATCAATGAACATGTATCCCAATCCATTCCTATCAGACAATGGAAGCGATGGAATTTTCAATTTTACGAAAACCCTGATCAGATTTTAGAAACTGAAACCTACAGTTTTTGTCAGGATTTTATCTTACAATGCTCGTTTTCTTATTGGCTTGAGAATGAAGGTTTTTTTCTTGCGTTAACAAAAGAAAAAAAAATTTGGATAGAAACTGCAGATCCGGATTTTATTACTCATGTAAGAAATTTAGATCTTTCCATTGAAGGATGGGTAATTGGAGGAAGTAGTGAAGAACAGGTAGGACTCAAAGATTTTGACTCCCTCGATACAATCCTTAGTTTAATTGAAGATTAATTTCTCTTTAAATTATCTTTTTCATAGAGTTAACTGATTCTAATCCAAAAAATTATACTTAATTTAGGGTTACCTACATCAGACTGCCAATAATTGATTCAAAACTTAAATGAAGAAATATGAAATGGCAAAAATTGGATGGAAGTGTAATACTATTACCCATAGCGGAGGCTGTGAAATTGGTAATTGAAAAGGAGATTGAACAGGGCAATTCCCTGCAGATTTGCGTAGGATGCGACTCTCAGGTTCAAGGGAAGTACATTAGCTTTGCAACTGTCATCGTTTTTATCCGAAAAGGAAAAGGGGGTTTTATGTATTTATCTAAAAGTACGGAACACATAAAGATGCAAATCAAAGAACGCATGATTTATGAAGTTACAAAATCTGTTACAGTAGCTTATGATATAGCGCCTGTTTTGGAACAATACAAAATACCTTTAGAGGTTCATGCTGATATCAACTGCGAAGCTCATTTTAAATCAAACACAGCCTTGAAGGAGGCAATGGGGTATATTAGAGGAATGGGATACGAATTTAAAGCCAAACCCTATGCATTTGCCAGTTCAAGTTGTGCAGACAAAGTGGTTTAAATCGAATTCTTTACCTGTAGTCAACAAAATACAAGACAACCCAGGCTATAAGTCCCAATAGTCCAATTGTGGCGATGATCCATCCTATCGCTGCTGAACCAACCAAAGAGAGCACACCGATTAGTATGGCTCCTAAAAGAATCACACTAAGGCTACCTAAAAAAAGTACTACCTTGGGCAGGTATATTTGTTTAGGTTTTTTTTCAAAAGAATGAGCGGACACCTTTTGTTTTTTAATTTTCTTGTTACCCTGAACAAATTCTGAATTTACTTGTCTGCCTTGCGCGGCAAAACTTGGCAAAGCAAAAAGCAGACTTAAGCAAAAGATAAAATAGCTGACTGGCTTCATAATATTTTATTTATTTTTTTTTCAGTATGCAAGGACATAGCCTGCGCTCTCCATTGATTCTTTTCAAAACGATCCGGATCTCCAAATAATTTTTCAGTCAACTCTCTCCCATCGTCATCCGTAAGGTGAATCAAATCTTTGTAAAAATACAATCCCATTTGATGTAATTGTTTATTAATTTCCAGATTCACTCCTTCAATCTTTGTAAAATCATCATATTGCGACGCATGATTGAGGTTTAATATTCCCTCTTCTCTATTGTTTTGGTCCCTTTCAAAAGAATTTTCTTTCGAAGAAAGGGGTGAAATATTGTTTTTCAATTCCTTCAACTCTTCTTCCAGTTGCTTATTTTTTTCTTGCATCTGCTCCCATTTTTTCATATCAACCAAGCTTACAGATTGCAATTCTACCAGATTCTTGAACTCTTCCAACATTTTTTCCTGTGCCTTAGATTTTTTGTGAGACTCTTCTAGGGCTTGTTGTAGTTCTGTAATGGTTTGATCTGCCTGAGATATTTTTTGTTTGAAGAGTTCCAGTTGAGATGATGAGGTTGATTGCTGATTCTCGAGTTGATTTGTTTTGGCAGATTGTTTTGATCCCAATTCTTCCAAATCATAAATTATTTTCTTTTGTGATTCTACAACAACTTTCAGAGCTTTTACTTCTTTTTTCAGATGATTAATCCAGGGCAAATTAAATAAAAGGTAACCCAACAAATAACCTAAGGCGAGACTTAGTACAATCAGCAGGGTAAAAACAGTCGCTTCAAGAGATGCATCCAGATGCGCAAGTTGACTTATTATTTGATTCATGTTCGAATTCTTTATTTAAACACCCTGATTTCTACCCTTGTATTCTTTGCCTGGTTAAAAAAATCAATACTTTTATCAGACTGTAATTCATTAAATAATGGATTTTCATTCCCGAAACCCTTAGTTTCTATTGAGGCTTTTATTCCTTTTGACTTTAGGAAATCAGCCACTGATTTTGCATATTCCTCAGAGATTGCTTCCTGATTTTTCCCCTCATCTTTAAAAGAATGACCCATCACCTCTATTTTTAATTTTTTATCTCTTTTGGTTATCAATTTTAATTTATCTACCAAATCCAAAAATGAAGGGGTTGCCCTGAATTTTTTTTCATCCTGAGAAAAGTTCCCCAATACTTGATTATAGGACACAATCGTGAGGGAATCAATCCATTGCATTCTGAATTTTTCATCTTCTCTTTCAAATAACAATGTTGAGTCAGGAAAATAACCCGTCAGGTCAAAAACAATAGGCCGCATCAGTGAGCTATCGTTGATAAGCTCACCTGTAGTAATCAATTGACTGCCTTCAACTTTGAGTTCTGAACTTAAATAGTCTGCAACAACCAAGGCTCTTGCCAAGCCTAAATTTTTAATGTACCCTTTTTTACTTTCAGAATCCATATATCTTCCCACGATATGGAGACGAGCATTCGGTTGTTTTTTTAAGAGGTCTGCCATACGCATCAGGGCAATCTTATGAACATCTTGTAATTGGGAACTATCGGCATCAAGGTCAAATTCAAATTCAGGCAGGCTATCCAAGACAAGTATACTGTCAACACTAACAGATAATGTCATGGCAATATCTTTTACCCAAACTTTCTCGCTCTTTTCTTTGGATTCACATTTGCCCAAAACCTGGCAGAAATAAATGTGTCGGCATAAAAAAAGCCAAGAAAGAAAGCACAAAAAAACAAAACTGAATTTTAAAAAATTTTTCACAGCAACTTTATGTAAGAACCACAAAAATAACATTAATGATTGAAAAAGAGTAGGCTTAACCAGAGTTTATTATAATCGAAAAAATATAAAATGTTCTTATTGCAAATTCCTTCAAAGCTCTTTTTTTTTTGTTAAGTTTGTAAAAGAAATAGAAGACAAATCACCCTTATCGCATCAGATACAATGGCCTTAAACAACAAAGACAACTCGAGAAATATCAAAAGAAAATCAAGTGGAGAATTAAATTCCAACTTAGTTTACGGCAAGGTTCCACCTCAGGCAAGGGCTCTTGAAGAAGCTGTTTTAGGAGCTTTAATGCTGGACAAAGATGCACTAACAACAGTAGTTGACATTCTGCAAAAAGAAAGTTTTTACATTGAAGCACACCAGGTAATTTTTAAGGGTATCATTCAATTATTTGAAAAAAGTCAGCCGGTAGATTTACTTACTTTAACCGAGGAATTGAGGCAAATGGGAGAGCTTGAAAATATAGGCGGACCCTTTTATCTGGTTGAGTTAACAAATAAAGTTGCCTCAACTGCCAATATTGAATTTCATGCCCGCATTGTAGCTCAAAAATTCATACAAAGAGAACTGATCAGAGTATCGACTGATGTAATTAAGGAATCTTATGAAGAAACTACTGATGTTTTTGATTTGTTGGACAAGGCCGAACAAAATTTATTTGGTATCACTGAAAAAAATCTGAGTCGCGGCCATGCAAGCATGAGTACACTGGTAAATAAAGCCATCCAACAAATTGAAGAGCTATCCAAAAAAGAAGATGGATTAACGGGTGTACCTTCAGGATTTACAGCATTGGATCGTGTGACTTCAGGTTGGCAATACAGCGATTTGATTATTGTTGCGGCCCGTCCCGGTATGGGGAAGACCTCCTTTACCCTTGCTATAACAAGAAATGCGGCAGTTGACTTTCAAATGGGCGTGGCTTTCTTTTCTTTAGAGATGCCCAGTGTTCAGTTGGTAAATCGTCTCATTGCCATGGAAACCCAGATCCCCTCTGAAAAATTAAGAAAAGGCAAACTGGAAGATTACGAATGGCAGCAACTACATAGTGTCGTAGACAAACTCTCCAATGCCCCCATTTTTATAGATGATACACCCAGTATATCTATTTTTGATTTGCGTGCTAAATGTCGCAGATTGAAAATGCAACATGACATAAAACTGATTGTTATTGATTATCTCCAGCTTATGACAGCCGGAGGAGATAAATCCGGAAACAGAGAGCAAGAAATTTCAAATATTTCAAGATCCCTCAAGGCCCTGGCAAAAGAACTAAGCGTTCCAGTAATTGCACTATCCCAGTTGAGCAGAGCTGTGGAAACCAGAGGCGGATCAAAAAAACCACAACTTTCCGACTTAAGGGAATCCGGGGCGATTGAACAGGATGCGGATATTGTTACCTTTATCTATAGACCAGAATACTATGGGATTGTGGCAGATGAACAAGGAAATTCTTTGAAAGGAATCGGAGAAATCATCATTGCTAAACACAGAAACGGAGCTTTAGAAACCGTACCTCTTAAATGGGATGGACAATATGCTCTTTTTGGCAATTTGGAAGATGAGGTATTCCGAAACCTGCAACAAAACGATTTTATCGGTAATTTAGGATATAATCCTCCAGCTCCTACTTTTTCATCTAAACTAAACATTGATCACGCTGAAGATATACCTTTTTAAGGTTTATTTTTGAAATCATTTTTATTTTCAAAAACAAAGTAATAACTTTGCACGCGTTTCTTGAAAATCAAACATCATGACTGCCTCAACGACCTACACCATACATTATGTTGGTTTGAAAAATGGAATTCATCATTTTGATTTTGAATTAAACAACAAGTTTCTTGACATCTTCACCCAGCCACTGGTCCAAAAAATGAATATCCAACTCCGTTTGGCTCTCGACAAGCATGACAATATGTTAGAGCTTTCGTACAAATGGAAAGGACATGTTGAAGCAAACTGTGATTTGTGTAATGAGTTATTTGATTTACCTATTCAGGGGAAAGATCATATGATCGTGAAATTTGTTTCTGAGATTCCTCAGGATGCTGATGAAAGCGAGATTATGTACAAAACCTTCAAGGATAGTTCCATTCATGTAGCGGGCATTTTCTACGATTCCATCATGCTTTCTCTTCCTTTAAGAAAAACACATCCTGTCGATATTCATGAAAAATATACCTGTGATCCACAAATATTAAAGTATTTGGAAATTACACCAGCTGAAGATGAAGAAAAAAGAAATTCTATTTGGAAAGATTTGAATCTAGATTAAAAATATTTTATAAAGTTAAATTAATACAACATGGCACATCCTAAGACCAGAATCTCAAAACAACGTAAACATAAGCGTCGCACTCACTATAAAATTGAGGCCCCTAATGTAGTAAGTTGTTCCAACTGCGGAAGTCCTAAATTAATCCACCACATATGTGGTTCTTGTGGTTTCTATCGTGGAAAGGCATTGGTAAGTGTAACTGGTACAAAAGCTGAAATCAGTACAGAAGAATAATATTCTTTTCAAATATTCAATTGCTCCCATGTTGAATGCATGTGGAGCTTTTTTAGTTTATTAACAATGTTCATTCCTATGAAAAAAATTATTTTCAGCACTATGGCACCTGCTCCAGTAGGACCTTACAGCCAGGCGGTAGCAGCTAATGGCATGCTTTATATCTCCGGACAAATCCCCATTGATCAAAATCAGGGAGGTATTATCATCAGTGGCAGTATTGAAGAGGAAACCAACCAGGTAATGCGGAATATTGGATTTATTCTAAACCAGGCCCAATTGGATTTTAGTCATATCGTTAAATGTTCTATTTTCATGACAAACATGAATGACTATGCCGCTATCAATAGCGTTTATGCAACCTATTTTGATGAGCATACCGCACCAGCAAGGGAAGCCGTACAGGTTGCTGCCTTACCCAAAGGTGTTCGAGTAGAGATATCCTGCATTGCCATTTTGCCCCAAGTATAAATTTATACCTATGAAAGCAATCGATTTTTTTGAAGCTAACAAAGACCGTTTTCTTGAAGAATTACTGGAAATTCTTCGCATTCCATCTGTAAGTGCCAACTCTAATCATAAAAATGATATGTGGGTTTGCGTTGAAAATTTAAAAGTAAAACTCCAGGAAGCTGGCGCTGATTTTGTAGAAATTTGTCCTACTGAGGGCCACCCCATCTTATACGGTGAAAAAATAATTGACCCTCAACTACCCACTGTATTAGTTTATGGCCATTACGATGTTCAACCTCCAGACCCACTCGATTTATGGACATCAGGTCCTTTCGACCCTGTAATTAAAATAACAGACCGACACCCAGATGGTGCCATTTTTGCCAGAGGTGCCTGTGATGATAAAGGACAAATGTACATGCATTTCAAAGCCTTTGAAATGATGTCAAAAACGAATGAGCTTCCTTGCAACATCAAGTTTATGATAGAGGGTGAAGAAGAAGTCGGATCTCCCAATCTGGGCATATTTATCAAGGAAAATAAAACAAAACTGGCCTGTGATGTCATTTTGATTTCAGATACCTCTATGATTGCCAATGATGTGCCATCGATTACTTCTGGATTGAGAGGTCTCGCCTATATGGAAGTAGAAGTTACAGGTCCCAACAGAGATTTACATTCGGGTACTTACGGTGGTGCCGTAGCTAATCCAATCAATATACTTTGTAAAATGATCGCCTCCTTACATGATGAGAGGGGACACATAACCATAGATGGTTTTTACGATGAGGTTTTAGAATTATCTGAAGAGGAAAGATTTGCAATGAATCAGGCTCCCTTTCAATTAGATTCATATAAAAAATCCCTTGACATCAAAAATGTACATGGCGAAGAAGGCTATACCACATTGGAAAGAGCTTCCATTCGTCCTACTTTAGATGTAAATGGGATTTGGGGTGGTTATACGGGAGAAGGCGCCAAAACGGTTTTGCCTTCAAAAGCCTTTGCTAAAATTTCAATGCGCTTGGTACCGAATCAATCTTCTGAACAAATTGCTTCCTTATTTGAAAGTTATTTTAAGAAAATTGCTCCTGATTCCGTAGAAGTTAAGGTGAATGCGCACCACGGTGGAGAACCCGTTCTAACTCCAACTAATGGTATAGAATACCGCGCTGCCGCCTTGGCCTACAAAAAAACATTTGGAAAAGAACCTATTCCGGCAAGGGCTGGTGGATCAATTCCCATCGTGGCATTATTTGAAGAGGTACTCGGGGTAAAAACGGTGTTAATGGGATTTGGTCTTGACTCTGATGCCATACATTCTCCTAATGAAAATTTTGGCTTATTCAATTATTACAAAGGAATTCAAACCCTACCACACTTTTATCATTTTTATACTGAATTGAAAACTAGGATTTCGTAAAATAATGTTTGGAAATACCGCCTTTTTTGTTCATTTTTGTAGACTTATATCCCAAACTTAATCAAATATGAAGCATATTATCGTCTATATTCTTTCTCTTAGCTTTCTGATTTTTAGTTCAAACCTTGCCTTTGCTGCTGTTGGTCATAGTAACAAAAATACAGAATGGAAAAAAGAAAAACATACCCTACAAAAATCTGCAGTAAAACACCACAAGATAGTTGCAGAAAAAAATGTAAAACCTAACAAAAATGAGTTCATACCCAAAGGCTGGTTACCCATTGGTGTGGGATTGGTACTCATTGCAATTATTCTAGCCTTTTTTGGAAGTATCGTTGGCACTATAGGTCTGATTCTGGGTCTTATAGGTCTGGCTTTTATCGGCGTATGGGTTTACAAAGAAATTTCAAATAGCAAAAGATTTTAATCAAGGGAACCTTCGGGTTCCCTTCTTTTTCTTTACTGTTCAATGAAGAAAATAGACAAACTTCTTATTACGAGTTTTATTCCGCCGCTTATCATATGGTTTTTGGTTGCTGTATTTATTTTCAACATGCAGTTTCTCTGGAAATACATAGATGACATTGTTGGCAAAGGGTTGGAAATACATGTAATCTTAGAATTGTTATTTTATCAAGCCCTTGCAATGGTTCCCCGCGGCTTGGTTTTTGGTGTGATGATTGCCTCAGTCATGACTTTGGGAAACCTGGCTGAAAATTACGAACTCGCCAGTATGAAATCTTCCGGAATTTCATTAATTCGAATTCTTAGGCCTTTGATCTTGGTATGCACTTTTTTAGGATTCGCCTCCTTTCTTTTTTCAAATTATTTGATACCTGTCAGTGCCCTGCAATTTAAAACCAGATTGTATGATATCAGACGTCAAAAACCAGCACTCGACCTGGAGGAAGGACAGTTTAATCATGACTTTAAAACATTGGTCATCTATATCGGATCAAAAGATAAAAGTTCAAGTGAAATTCGCAAAGTGCGCATCTACGATCATTCCAAATACAATGGAAACAGTAACCAAACCAATGCAGAGAAAGGAAAGCTTACAATAAGTCCCGACAAACGTTTTCTTACAATTCAACTTCAGAAGGGTATCAGATTTGAAAATATTCAATTGAATACTAAAAATGCCGCCAATTATTTTCCTTACATGCGTACTCAATTTAGCGAATACAGCACAGTGATGGATTTGAGTGAATTTAACTTTTCTGAGACCGATAAAGAACTATTCAAAAACCACCACTCTTTGATGAGTTTTATGCAACTAAAACAAAGCATTGATACAATCAAAATGAAGGCTGCCTTTCGGAACAAAGATTTCAATCAGAGTCTGGTTTCCTTTTTTTATTTCAGAAAAAAAACCAATGCTGATAAAACTCCCATTTTTGCTCCTGATTTTGAAATGAATCAAAGTGCACAGTATGCCAAATTTTCCGATGCCTTTCCAACTGAAGAAAGGAGGATTATATTTCAAAGAGCGCAATCTCATGTCAGAAATATTAAAATGCAGGCTGAAAACTTTATAAAATCCAGACCTAGAATTGAAGAGGAAATTGCCGCTCATGAAAATGAAATGCACTTAAAACTTGTTTTCTCATTTGCTTGCTTGCTCTTTCTTTTTATTGGTGCGCCCATGGGGGCTATTATCAAAAAAGGTGGCTTTGGCTGGCCCATTTTTATCTCCTTCGTGTTCTTTATGATATTTTTTGTCCTTCACCTTACCGGAGAAAGGTTAGCTACGGGTAATGTTTGGACTACCTGGGTTGGGTCTTGGCTACCCATCTGGGCTTTACTACCGATCGCCTTTGTTATCACCTATAAAGCTCTTGCAGATCGCCCTCTTTTTTCATTTAGATTCCCTCAGCTTCAATTCAAAAGAAAATGATCTCTGGTTTTTTCAAAAACAATGTGTATTATCTGATTAGCTTTCTGTTATTGTTAGTCCTGGGTTTTCTTTGGAGTTTTAACTACCCCAAGGGTTATGAACTGATTTATTTTTCAGCACACAGAAATGCTTTTCTGAATAATTTCTTCATTGTAGTTAACTATTTAGGAGAAATATATACCTTTCTACTTATAATTTTTTCATTCATTTTATTAAAAAAATACCGGCAATCGATAACAATTGGTCTGGCGGGTCTTAGTACGCTGGCCCTTATGCCCTATCTGAAAAACTACTTTGGACATCCACGCCCTTTAAAGTATTTCAATGAAATTCTTCATCAACCCGGTTTTCTTGAACTTGTTCCGGATGTGGAAGTTACGAGTAGCTGGACGAGTAGTTTTCCCTCGGGACATACGGCAATAGCCTTTACTTTGTTCAGTTTGGTTTGTTTTTATTCTGATATTTCACCCCGTTGGAGATGGCTTATCATCATTGCCCCAAGCTTAGCAGGAATGGCAAGAATTTACCTGTGCCAACACTTCATCGAAGATGTTTTAGGGGGAATGATTTTTGGAATTCTAATGTCTATTATTTTTTTTCTTATAGAAATGAGAATTCGTCCAACAATAAAAAATAAACCATGAGGTATTTTTTAGAATTGGCATATAATGGTACTCGATTTTATGGTTTTCAAAAGCAACCACAACATCTCAGCATTCAGGAGAAAATTGAATCTGTATTACAAATTCTTTTAAGAGAGCCTGTTGAAATTGTAGGCTGTGGCAGAACCGATACAGGCGTTCATGCGTTAAATTATTACGCTCACTTTGATTACGAAAATGAATTTCCCAGTGATTTTGTCAAAAGATTGAACAGCTTATTAAAAAAAGATATTGTGGTTTATGGTTGTTATCAGGTAGAACAAGATTGTCATGCCAGATTTGATGCTATTTCCAGAACCTATATTTATCAAATTGATACAAGAAATAATCCTTTTCGCCAGGAAACAGCTTTTTTCTTACCATATGCCGATACAATTGACACAGATAAAATGGAGGCCTTTGCTCATTTTTTATTGGAAATAAAAGAATTCGACTCCTTCTGTTTATCAGGAACAGATGTAAAGACAAAAAATTGTCAGATTTTCGAATCCCAATGGCATTTCAACAACCATCAATGGGAGTATAGAATCAGTGCAAATCGTTTTCTAAGGGGAATGATTCGTCTCATTGTAGGCATGCATTTGTTGGTAGGTCAAAACAAAATAGATCTCTTTGAAATTCAAGAGGATATCAAATCAAAGAGACTTTTAAAAGGGGCCTGGTCTGTACCCCCGCAAGGTTTATTTCTAACAGATATAATATATCCATACACAAAGCAACTTAAATAAAATGTCTGGTAATACTTTTGGTAAAATTTTTAAAATAACAAGTTTTGGCGAATCTCATGGCGCGGGTTTGGGTGTAGTTATTGATGGTTGCCCTTCAAATATCAGGCTTAATTTAGAACAAATTCAGCAAGAATTGAATCGAAGAAGACCTGGTCAATCAGACTTGAGCAGCCCTAGAAAAGAAATGGATGAGTTACAGGTAATCTCCGGACTATTTGAAGGAAGGACAACGGGTGCCCCCTTGTGCTTTTTTATTGAAAACAAGGATGCCAAATCAGAAGATTACAAAGAATGGGATCAGATTTACAGACCCTCGCATGCAGATTACACCTACCTTCAAAAATATGGATTGAGAGACCACAGGGGTTCAGGCAGGGCATCTGCAAGAGAAACAATAAACCGGGTCATTGGCGGTGCCGTAGCCAAACAATTATTAGCAGAAAAAGGAATTCAAATTTTTTCATATACAGAACAGATTGGCCATATTAAAATGCAGGGAAGCTATGTAGATTACAACTGGCCCCTTGCCTTTAGCAATGAGCTTAACTGCCCTGACTCGGATTCACTACAACAGATGTTGCAGCTGATAGAAAAAGTAAAAAGAGAGGGTGATAGTGTAGGCGGCACCATCAAATGTGTCATACAGGGATGTCCGGCTGGTTTGGGAGAGCCCGTATTTGAAAAAATGCAAGCCCTTCTTGGATCTGCTATTTTAAGTATAAATGCATGTAAAGGAATTGATTTTGGAGCTGGGTTTGACTCTCTACACATGACGGGTTCATCACATAATGACCTTTTTAATCATTCGGATGAGGGAATCAAAACAAAAACAAATCACTCCGGTGGCATCCAAGGTGGAATAAGCAATGGCATGGACATAGTCTTTAGGGCCTTGTTTAAACCTGTTGCCACCATTGCAAAGGCACAAAATACAATTGACCAAACGGGCAGAGAGGTGTCATTTGCCGGTACAGGCAGGCATGATCCATGTGTGGTTCCCAGAGCAATGGTTATAGTTGAAGCGATGGCAGCTCTGGTAATTTTAGATTTATATATGGAAAATCAGGCAAAAAAATGGTAAAATCAGCTATGCTTTGCAATCACATCTACCAATTGTTGGGTTGTCTGCATACCTGATACACGCCAAACTGCCTCTCCATTTTTAAAAAGTATTAAAGTTGGAATACTTTGTATCCCATAATGTGCCGCGATGGCTTCATTTTTATCAACGTCAATTTTTATCACTCTACCTTGATCGCCTACCTTTTGAGCAACCTCTTTCAAAATGGGTTGCATGGCTATACAGGGACCGCACCAGGTAGCCCAAAAATCAACCAAAACAGGCTTTTCACCTTCAATCAATTCTTTAAACGATGCTTTCATTTACCTATTTTTTTCTGTCCATGCGTTATAACCACCCAACAGATTGTATACTTTTGAAAAGCCATTATCAGATAAAATAACAGCAGCTTTTACACTTCTTACTCCTGATCTGCAATAGACCAGGTAAGTTTTTTCAGGGTCAAGTGATTTTATTCTGTCTGCAAAATCAGATTTTTTTACATCTATCAATTGTGCATTTTCAATATGACCTGCATTATATTCATCTTCAGTTCTAACATCTAAAAGAATTACATTGTTTTCTTTCAGCATATCAGCAAAGGCATCTGATTCAAGGTTGTAATATTTTACTACTTTACGAACTCCTTTCATGGCGAGATAAAAAATGATACCAATCGCAACCAAAGTGAATAAAAAAACTGGATTTAACCTCATAAACTTATATTTTGTTGTGTTGTGACCATTCCAAAAAACCACCTAATAAATTGGAGACCTGATCAAAACCATTTTTAACCATAAAATCTGCAGCCTGAGCGCTTCGGGCACCGCTTCTACAGTAAATGATATAGGATTTTTCCGGATTGAGCTCTAATAACCTGCTTGAAAAATCTGGTGCAAAAAAATCTATTTCCAAGGCATTTTCTATTTTCCCAGCTGCAATTTCCTGCGGTGTTCGGACATCAATTAAAATCAGATTCTCCGAATCTTTACGTAATTCCAGCAATTCTGCTGCATATATATTTTTAAATCCCATTGCTTTTTTTTGTTATACAAATATATACATTTCAACTTTAATATATTGTGATCAAAGTCACTCTGTTTTAATATTTATCGATTCAAATCAATATTGCTATCAATTATTTTCTTACCTTTAGCTGTCAAACATATTTTATTCAACACTAAAACTACAATCATGGTTTTAAATTTCAGAAATTTAATCGCAACCTTGTTCGTTGCAACTTTATTAAGCTCTTGCGGTGGAGGTAAAAGTGAAATCTGTAACTGTGCAGATATCGCTCTTAAAATGATTACAGAAGCTAAAGAAGCTAATGGTGATCAGGAAAAAATGAAAGCTATTCAAGAAAAATACAAAGGTGATATTGAAAAATGTGATAAATTGGGTGAAGGAAAATCTGAAGAAGAAAAAAAGAAAATGCAGGAAGAAATGAAAGCATGCCCTTCTGCTCAAGAAGCTGAAAAATTAATGAAAGAAATGCAAGCTGAAGCTGAAAAAAGAATGCAAGAAGAAATGCAAAAAATGCAGGAAGCTATGGACAGCAGTTCTACTACTGAAGAAACCAAAGAAGGAAAGTAATAAATATTTTTTTCTGAGCCAAAAAAACCTATTAACTTCGTGTTAGTAGGTTTTTTTTTATCCAAAATTTCATGAAAGCACAAATATATTCGATTTTTCTTGCCTCTCTCTTTGTAGGTTGCCAATCAGATCCCACTTCCAAAAATCCTGATATTCAGAAATTAAGTAGCCAAAGCATTAAAATAATGAACAAAGCTGCTGTCAATACTTGCAATTGCCTGGAAAAGCATGAAGCCTCTCTGGTTACCTTCCTCGATAACCAGGAAAAAATATTAGGTAATATCCCTTCCGGGCAGGAAATAGAAAATACCTTTCGTGCGCTGATTGAAAACAGTAAAAACACCAAAGAATATAATGAATGTATGAAATCAGCTCAACTTGGAGCTGACGATACTGAAAAAAATGTTCTCAAAAATGATATGATAAAAATTTTGGGCGATGCGTCAGACCAAAGAAGCATGGCTAAAAAAAGGCAGGAAATGATGCTGGCTTTCGTTGAAAAAAATTGTAAAAGTCGTCTTCACCTCATTCAAAAATATATAAAACAAAGCGAGGAAGTCCAAAATCTGAGAAAACAGCTTATAAATGAAGAGCAAAAAAAAGTGTACGAGGCCAATCCTATAGATCTTTGCAATTGTGCTGATCTTACCCTTAAAGTACTTCAAGAATCAGAAAAAGCTATGCAGGATAAAGATAAACTCAAACTTATAGAGGAAAAATATAGCAAAGATTTGGATGCCTGTGAGAAGTACAGACAATTCAGAAGTGCTGAAGCTCAGAAATCTTTTATGGAAGAGCTAAAAAAGTGTCCCTCCTCACAAGAAATTGAGAAAATTATAAGAGCTAAAACAGCTAAGAAATTGAAATAAGTTTCATTGCCTGTTCGATAGACTTATATGTATTCAGACTCACCGGAACTAAAGGTAATCGCGTTTCAGTTGAGCAAATACCCAATATTTCCAGACAAGCTTTTATTCCTCCAGGGTTCCCCTCAACAAAAAGTAAATCTGTAAGTTTTAATAATTGGTAATGTAAGTTCCTCGCTTCCTCCATCTCCTGCATCTTCGCAACATGTACCATTTTGGCAAAAATGGAAGGAAATGCGTTCGCTACAACTGAGATGACACCTTCTGCTCCAACAGCCAACAAGGGCAAGGTTAGATTGTCGTCTCCAGACAACAAAACAAAGTCATTTGGTTTTGAATGTAAGATATCCATACATTGAGCAATATTACCAGAAGCTTCCTTCACAGATATAAATTTTTCTGATGACTCAGCAAGTCTCAAAGTTGTGGCTGCACTCAAATTGGATGAGGTTCTTCCCGGAACATTATAAATAATTACAGGCAAGGGCGAAACCTCAGCTACAGCCATATAATGCTGATAAATACCCTCTTGGGTAGGCTTATTGTATGCCGGACTTACAGAAAGGATAGCGTCAATTCCAGTCCAGGATTGCTTTTCTATTTCCTTGCATAAGGCTCTGGTATCATTAGATCCCATTCCCAAAACAAGAGGTACCCTACCTTGAATCAATCTAATAGTTTCAGCAATCAATTCATTTTTTTCTTCCTTGTCTAAAGTTACAGATTCTCCGGTTGTACCCAAACAAACTAAAAAATCGACCCCACCTGCTATAGTGTGATTAATTAACTTTTCCAATGCCTTGAAATCAACCTTTTGATTAGAAAATGGTGTGACAAGTGCTACACCGCAACCTTTTAATTGATTTGAATTTCTCATATTTATTTATTGATTTGACCCAACAGCAGTAATAATTGATCTATTGCTTTGTTGTAGTCTTTGTTTTCATTGTGAACCATAAGGTCCAGTATTTTTGAATTGGATTTGGTATGATACCCTACTTTCAGATGTGAAGGCATTACATGAACGAAAAAATCCAGGGTAGGCTGATTTTTATCATAAAGGCTAAATAAAATGTCATAGGTTTTTTTTCCTAGTTCCTGAATAATCTGTTGGGATGGGGCTTCGTGCCAGCTCATATCCTTGGGACCAAAAACCTTAAAATCTGAGTACTGGGTTAATTTTTTATCTTTGGTTATAGAATAAACAGCTACTTTTTTTCCCAACTCCTCCAACTTTACTTTAAGTTCTGTGGCTCTTTCTCTTTGTTCTGCATGATCAAGGTCAATGACAAAACACAAGTCCTGAGATTTTTGCAAATTCATAGGTACAGCCTGGGTGAGCTTACTTTTATGTTGCCTTTTTACCCAATGATAGAAAGTAGACTTTATTTTTTTTAATATGCTCATTCTAACTACGCTCTATGGTTTGCGTGGGTCCCATTTTACTAAACTTTTCAATTCTGTGTTGAACCAGTTCACTCTCATTCATCTCAGAAAGCATTGCTAATTCTTTTTTCAAAACCTTTTTCAGAGATTTAGCCATTTCATCAGGATTTAAATGCGCTGCGCCGCCAGGTTCGGGAATGATATCATCTATAATACCCAAGGACAAGGCATCATCAGCAGTCAACTTTAAGGCATCTGCAGCCTTTTTTTTGTGATCAACTGTTCTCCATAAAATGGTCGAACAAGACTCGGGAGATATAACGGTGTACCAGGTATTTTCCAACATCAATACCCTATTCCCTACACCAATACCTAATGCTCCTCCTGAGGCGCCCTCTCCAATAACCACACAAACGATTGGAACTTTTAATTGGGCCATTTCAAATAAATTTCTTGCTATAGCCTCTGCCTGACCTCTGTCTTCTGCTTCAATTCCGGGAAAAGCACCCGGTGTGTCAATCAGACAAACTACTGGAATTCTAAACCTTTCAGCCGTTTTAAAAAGTCTCAGTGCTTTTCTGTAACCTTCAGGATTGGGCATACCAAAGTTCCTGAACTGTCTCATTTTTGTATTTTCTCCTTTTTGCTGCCCAACAAACATCACTGTTGTGTTGTCGATTGACCCGATTCCTCCAACAATAGCTTTATCATCTTTAAAACAACGATCGCCGTGCATTTCAACAAATCGCGAACACATTTTTTGAATATAGTAAAGGCTATAAGGCCTTTCAGGATGTCTGGACAATTGCACTCTTTGCCATCCGGTTAGTTGACTGTAAATTCTTTTTCTGGTACTTGCTATTTTTTTCTCCAAACTTTGAATCTCATCGTCTGTAGCTACAGTACTCATTTTCAATTCTTCCAATTGTTGATACAATTCTTCAATCGGTTGTTCAAAATCAAGAAATATCATACACTTATAATTTTATTATGAATCTGAGGCTTTTCATTTATTCTCCACAAAGTTAATCATGTTTTTCTATACAATACATTCTGGAAAGACAATTTCAATTAAAACAGAAGTATAAATCTGAAATTAGGATTTAGAAGCTGTATACAGCCGATTGGATTTAAAAATTATATTTATCTTTACAAAAATTTATGTACGATGAAAACTTATTTAACCCCATTACTTATTATTCTTGTATTATTTACTTTGAATGCACAGGAATCTATCTCTCCAATACAACCAGACAGACCGGGTTTAGGTGAATCTTCTCAGGTAGTCCCCAAAAAGTACCTACAAATAGAAATGGGTGGAAACCTATCCATTGATGCGGAAGGTGCAGATCGTTTATATGAGGTGGCATGGAATAATACAACACTGAGATATGGACTTTTCGAGAATTTCGAGCTGAGACTGGCTATCAATCTAATCCAAAATTACAGTATCCTACAGGGTGTTAAAGAAAATAGTCCTCTGGGTTTTTCTCCCTGTTCCTTTGGATGTAAGGCTAAAATTACCGAACAAAAAGGAGCAATTCCCCGCACTTCCCTTCTGGGGTACATTGCCATTCCTTACCCAAGTGCGTCCTTTTTAAAAACATCTTTCATTGCACCTTCTATCTTAGTGCCCATGGAATGGGATCTTACAGACCAGTTGCTTTTCACTGTGAACACAGGCGTATTTTGGAATGGTGAAGATGCAATACCCGATTACTTTGCTTCAATTGGATTGGATTATGCCTTACCCAAAAACTGGGGTGTATTTATAGAGGCCTATATGAATCTGGATGAAAATGCCTTGTTCTTACCTGGAGCAAATGCCGGTGTCAGAGAGTCTTACCCAATTTACAATTCGACCTGTCTGCCGGTATTGGCTTAAACAAATTGATGGCGGATGCATTTATCAATGGAGGTATCTCCTATCGTTTTACAAATTAAATAAATCATGTCTCATTTCAAAGAAATACAATACAACAGACCCGATGCAAGTCTTTGGAAACAAAATTTCAACAACGGCCTCCAACTTTTAAAAGAGGCAACAAATGAGAAGGATTTCACCGAAAATTTCGATAATTTGAATCAACTGAGAGTGGATTTTGATGCTAGGGCCACAATCTGTAGTATTAGACATTCTATTGATACCAAAGACAGTTTTTATGAAAACGAAAACCTGTTTTTTGACGAAACCTACCCTGAACTCCAAGAATTGATTATTGATTTTCAGAAAACTGTTCTTCAGTCTCCATTTAGAACCCATTTGGAGAAAAAATTAGGTAAACAATATTTTATTTATGCCGAAGAATCTGTTAAATCTTTCCTTCCTGAAAATGTTGACGAATTAAAAGAGGAAAACAAACTAAGTACCAGGTATAACCAGATCAAAGCCAAAGCTGAAATTAAATACAAAGACAAAATCTATAATCTTTCTTCGATTGCAGAGCTTGAATCTTCAACTGACCGTGAAACCAGAAAAGATAGTCAGGAGCTCAAGTGGAATTTCTTTGAAACCAATGCCCCCGATATCGAGAAAATATATGGCGATTTGGTAGGTCTGCGACATAAAATGGCAATCAAACTGGGATATAAAAACTATATCGAACTTGGCTATGCCCGAATGAAAAGATCCGATTACAATGCCAGTATGGTAGCTACATTCAGACAACAAATTCTAGAGGAAGTCCTGCCACTTTGTAATGAATTATATCAACGTCAATCAAAAAGATTGAATATTGAAAATATGGCATATTATGATTATAGCCTCATGTTTTTGAGTGGAAATCCATTTCCCAAAGGAGACGAATCATGGATGAGAGAAAAAGCGAGTCAGATGTATGGCGAACTTTCTAAAGAAACAGATGTTTTTTTTCAAATGATGCTTACAGAAGGTTTGATGGACCTGCCTTCCAGGGAGGGTAAAATGAATGGAGGTTATTGCACTTTTATACCTGGCATCCAAAAACCCTTTATATTTTCCAATTTCAACAATACAAGCCATGATGTAACTGTACTTACTCATGAAGCGGGTCATGCCTTTCAGTGTTATCAATCGAGAAATTTAAACTATGATTGCATTTGGCCCACCTACGAGGCATGTGAAATTCATTCTATGAGTATGGAATTTTTTACCTGGCCGTGGATGCATTTATTTTTTCAAGAGGATACAGACAAGTTTCTTTTCGAACATTTAAGTGCTGCTCTATTATTTTTGCCCTACGGATGTGCCGTTGACGAATTTCAACACGAGGTTTACCTACACCCTGAAATGTCGACTGAAGAGAGAAACAGAATCTGGCGAAATATTGAAAAAAAATACCTTCCCCATAGAAATTACCCCGCTGGATCTTTTTTAGACAAGGGTGGTTTTTGGCAAAAACAAAGTCATATTTTCAGTAGTCCATTCTACTATATTGATTATGTGCTTGCGCAAATTTGTGCATTTCAGTTTTGGCAAAGAAGTAAAGATTCCTTCCCAGATGCCTGGACATCATATTTACATCTATGTAGCTTGGGCGGTTCTGCTTCTTTTTTGGAATTGGTAAAGGAAGCTGGCCTGGATAACCCATTTGAAGCGGGCACTGTAAAAAAAGCCATGCAACCGGTTATAGATTTTTTAAAAAATATTGATGATTCAAAATTGTAGATGAATATCACCCCTCATTGCTTGAAATTTTAAAATAACAATTCAAAATCAAACATTCATAACAATTACCTACTACCCTTTTTTTATCTTATTTTTATACATTCAAATCAAATTCCAACTTTATGATTAAAATTTTAGCCAATGATGGATTGGAGGCAGATGGCAAATTGTTACTTGAAGAAGCAGGTTATTATGTTGAAACACAACATATTCCACAAGAACAACTCAAAGATAGACTACCCGAGTTTGATGCCGTCATCGTTAGATCTGCAACTAAAATTCGTAAAGAGTTGATCGACCTTTGTCCAAAATTGAAAATGATTGCCAGAGCCGGAGTTGGAATGGATAATATTGATGTTGAATATGCGCTCAACAAAGGGGTACAGGTAATCAATACGCCCAGAGCCTCTTCTCTTGCAGTTGCTGAATTGGTCATGGCTCAAATATTTACCTTGTCTCGATTTTTACATATTTCCAATCGTGAAATGGCTCTAACAGGTTCTTCAAATTTCAAGGAATTAAAAAATAAATATGCTGAAGGCATACAGGTTAGAGGTAGAATTTTAGGCATTGTTGGTTTTGGCAGGATTGGACAGGAATTAGCCCGTATCGCTATGGGTGTTGGAATGAAAGTTTTGGCAACTGATGTCACAGAGAAAGATGTAGACATTCATATACCCGTTCCTGATAATAAAAATGTGTCGCTAACCATGCACCTCAAAACAGTTAGTTTTGAAAAGATGTTAAAAGAGAGCGATTTTATCTCCGTTCATGTACCCGGTGGCGGGGGGAAATCCCTGATCGGTGCCAATGAGATTTCACGAATGAAAGATGGCGTTTATTTAATTAATACCGCAAGAGGTGGTGTTATTGAGGAAAATGCATTGATTGAGGCCTTGGATTCAGGTAAAATTTCAGGCGCTGCTCTGGATGTTTTTGAAAATGAGCCCAAACCTAATTCCCGTTTGTTAGAACATCCAAAAATTTCGCTAACACCTCATATCGGAGCTTCAACTATTGAAGCACAAAGATATATCGCCTTAGAATTGGCCGACGCTTTTATTGCCTTTTTTGGAGAAGATCAATAAAAGGAAAAAAACAAAACCATTATCGTAATCGCTATCACAACCAGTATAATATAAAGGTATTGTACATGTCCGCGATGCATTTCATATAGCTGTTCAACTAGTTCAGACCAATCCCGATGCTGAACTATACTTTCCCTACTTAAAAATAAATAAGACTTGCCCTGCACTGACGAACAGTTTTTTTCCAATATAAAAAAATCATCATTATAAAATCCAATTTCAAAGAATTCATGTCTGTCACCCATTTGGATGATCATACCACCTAAACTAAACTCCCATTTCCCTGTATAGATATTTCCATCAACTATATGTAAATAGCTGCCATCCGGCTTAAATACATGTAAGACTCTTTCAACAAAATTGATATCGTCTCTCAGTTCTCTCCATTTTTTATTTCTGAATTCTATTTCTTCATCCTCTAGTGATTTAGAATGCTTTTGAATTTGAGGCAAAACCAATTCCAAACCCTCTGATAAATTATCAAAAGAGGGAAGATCATTTTGTATCTGATTTTTAAAAAATTCTAGAACTTTCATTTTTTACGATAGGTATTTTCATACACCTCTATCCATCTCTCAGGGCTTATTCTTTGTGCTAAGGCTTGAAATAATTCAAAAGGAATTTGACTCGCTTGCTTAAATCGTATACAACTTTTCCCCATATCCAATTTTGCACTGGTATACAAGGGATAATTCCTGACAAACCACTCCATTTCCTCAGCTAAGGCATAAAGTCCCATGTGATAAATAGAAATAAAATTCTTTTGAGAGGCTATGTTGATAAAGGGCAAGGGAAGCTTTGGATCACAATGATAACCAGCAGGATACAAACTATGAGGCACTACAAACCCAATCATGCCATAAGATATTGTCAGGCTAAATCCTTGAGGTAGATTTTTTTGAAAAATATCAATCAGATTCAAAATAGCGTCCTTTCTGTCTGCGGGTAAAGCTTCTATATAATTATCTACTGTCATTGTTTTTTATTTATACCCATGAACAAATCAATCCTCCCATAAGTAGTAAACAGACAACCCAATAACCCGTATTCACCAATATATATTGCCAGGGTCTGCCGTCAAAAAGAGCATTGATTCCAATGACAGGCAAGGCAAAAAACAGTCCAGCCAAGGTTCCATGAAGGGCACCGTGCTGAAAACTACGATAATTGTTCCCATATAATTCCATAAATTCTGCATACCATTTGCTGGCCTCGGCATGTACATCATCAGGAAATCCGGTTTGACCAACTAAAACCCCAAAAACACCGGTTTGATGCACAACCATTGTCCCTAAAATAAATGCCACAAACAAACTGAATATCCATGTAAGTCCGAAAATAAGAATCATTGAACTTTTTTGAGCCGCCTCAGGATCAACTCCACTTGCTTTCATCCAGATTGTTCCAAATACTTTTGGGTTGTACCAAATCATTCCTATGAACAAAGGAATGAATGAACTTGCGATAATAGAATAAAAATTAACAGGATACATATGATCTTTTATTTATATTATTGAGTAATTAAAAATAAAGAATAATTATCATCTGGGCAACTTAACTCTGAATGTAGTTCCTTTTTCCAAGGTAGAATCAAAACTAATATCACCCTTCAATAAGTCAACATATCGTTTTACGATGGTAAGACCCAAGCCTGTTCCCTGAATATTCAACACATTGGCTGCACGAAAAAACCTTTCAAACATATGCTTTTTATCCTCATCCGGGATTCCAATACCCTGATCTTCCACCTCAATCTGAATTTCCTCTTGTAACTCTATTACTCTGACTGTAATATCTTTACCCTCCATGCTATATTTTATTGCATTGGAAATTAGATTAATCATGATGTTCTTTAACAAATGACTATCCGATATAATCTGACAGGATTCAGCTAATTCAACCTTTATTTTTTGATTGGGATGAAGTAAGGGTACAAATTCCTCACTGATTTGCTCCATCATTTCATTTAAAAAAATATGGTCTTGATGAATGTCCACTCTTCCAGAATCAATTTTCTCTAATGATAAAAACTCATTTAATATATTGGTCAGATTCTGTACCGATTGTTTAATCCTTTGAATATGTTTATCTCTTCTCTCCTGCTGGTCTGTGTCATTATATCTTTCAAGTAAAGAAGCAGAAGAAAGAATGGAGGTTAAAGGGGTTTTAAACTCATGTGAAGCCATTGAAACAAACCTGGATTTTAATTCGCTCAAACCTCGTTCTGCCTCTAAAGCTTTTTTTAAATCTTCATGTGCCTTGGCCAATGCCGCTGTTCTTTCATTGACAACCAATTCTAAGTCTGTATTCAACAAATACAATTCTTCTTCTTTCTTGCGTAGCGCATCAATAGTGTTTTGCAATTCTCCAGCAAAGGTTTTCAACTGTTGTTCTGCCGCCTTTTCTTTGGTCAAATCCCTGATGATTCCCGTAAAAATAACCTTGTCTTTAAAACGAACCTCACTAACGCCCAATTGTACGGGAAACAGCGTACCATCTTTTTTCCTTGCTGTTACTTCTCTACCTATACCAATTACCTTTCTTTGATGGCTCTGGTGATAGTTTTCTATATATGAATCATGCTGTGAACGTGTTGGTTCTGGCATAAGCAAACTGATATTCTGACCCACTACCTCGAAGGATTCATATCCGAATAATCTGACTGCGGCCGGGTTTATACTTTCAACAATCCCCTTATCACTGATGGTGATGATTCCATCCACCGCTGTTTTAATAATTGCCTTTAATCTTAATTCCTGCTCATTTTGAATGGCAAAATGCCCACTTGTTCTGATAATCAATTGTAGTTGAGATGCTTCTTTTGAAAACAATTGATACTGTATGATCATCCCATTTACCAACTGAGCCTCCTTCCATAATTTAAATGGGATATTAGCTTCAAATCCGTGGATATAGTCTTTAATCGATTTTTGAATAAGCGCCTTGTCAGAAACGAGTCTACAAAAAAACTCATTTGCATATTTTATTTTAAAATCCTTCTCTGAGACTTCAATCCACCCAATTTCAAGAAATGTTAAATCTTCAATTTGAAATGTCGTCATGATAAATAAATGAAGCCGAAGTTACAAAAATATTCGCTCTGGTGGTAATTTAAAACCTGCATAGGGGTAAGAGATGCTGAATTCATCTATTATAAAAAATGTTCAAATGTATTTTTCCAGACTCGTATTCTTTTTTATCCTCATTTCTTCTTTCAGTTCAGCGCAAAACTGGGCACTGGCCAAGGACAAAAATGGTGTTCAAATCTATACCCGTTTTATTGAAGGTTGGGATTTAAAACAATTTAAAGGTGTGGTGAACATTCAATGTTCAGTGTCAAAAGTTGAAAAAACCTTGAGAGATGCTGCTACAAGATCAAAATGGATGTACAATACTTCTGAAACTTATGATGTAAAAAAAGTATCAGATAATGAAATATATGCCTATTCAAGAGTAGCAGCACCCTGGCCGGTCTATGATAGAGATAATGTTACAAAGTATAGCTTCAAAAAAATTTCCGATAAGGAACTTTATGTGTACTATGAAAATGTAAAAGGATTGGTACCTGAAAAATCAGGCGTCATTCGTTTAAAGAAAATGGAAGGTTACTGGCATTTTAAAGAAACCAAATCCGGCCAAACTCAGGTAATTCAAGTTTGTGCTTCTGAAGCAGGTGGTACTGTACCCTCCTGGCTTGCCAATTCGGCTATTATAGATAATCCCTACCACACCTTGTTTAACCTAAAAAATTATATTGAAGGCAGACACTGATTGATTATAACATTTTATTGTTATTTTTGAATAGAAAACTACCTCATATGAAAAGGTTAACTATCCTATTAATTCTACTCATCAACTTTTCAGCCCTTGAAATCTATGCTCAGGTTGATGAAGTTCCTGATCAGCAAATTCAAAATCAATCCAATCAAAGGCTGAGAAATGACCCAAGCCTAAAAGAACAAAAAAAATTAAAACTAGACAATTGGTTTGTTGGCTCTGGACTTAGCATGCAATTTTGGGGCAACCAATTTCGATTTGACCTTTTACCTTATTTCGGCTATAGAATAGGTAATGTTTTAGCCCCGGGTATAGGATTCAACTACATTTTTTTGAGTGACTTTTCCAATACCAATCAAAATACAAATTATCATCTCTATGGTCCGAAGATTTTTCTTCGACTCAGACCCTTTGTTGACCTACCCGTTCTATCTCAGATTTATATTCATGGAGAATATGAGTATTATACGGCTGAAGTATATGAAAATAATAGCCGTGTATTTTCTTTAACAGGTCAGCAAAGACTCAATGCAGGGATTGGTTACACTTCCAATTTTGACAAAGGTTTTGGAATTACTACCGAATTCCTTTTCGATTTTTATAGATTAATAGGAAGTAGCATCTTTTACCAATCTCCTTTTATTTATCGCTTGGGTATTTATTATGGATTTTAAATTCCTTGTTGGCTTACTTATTTTATGCCTTCCCCATGAACTTTGGTCACAAAAGCCTGCATTTATATCTGTACAAAACGAATCGATTCCTTATCGAATTCTTTCTCCCCCTCAAATAGAGACAGCTAAGAAATATCCTCTGGTGCTGTTTTTTCACGGAGCTGGCGAAAGAGGCAGAGAGAATCTATACAGCACCCAACATATTGAACCGCTTTTTCTACAAGATTCCAACCAATTTAAATTCCCTTGTTTTGTGATTGCCCCTCAGTGTGATACAGGCCACAGATGGGTTGAAACTGACTGGACCTTAGAAGATCATATTATGCCAGAAAAAATCTCCGTTTTTGGACATAAAACAATGCAACTCCTCGAGGAAATCAAAGCAAAATATCCAATAGACAGCACAAAAATCTATTTGATGGGTTTGTCAATGGGAGGTTTTGCCTGCTGGGATTTTCTCAGTCGCTTTCCCAACTACTTCGCAGCAGCCGTACCCATCTGTGGTGGTGCTGATTTAAAGCAAATCTACAAAATAAAAAGACCGGCCATTTGGATTTTTCACGGCGCTAAAGACAAGCTCGTATCTGTTATCAGAAGCAGAAAGGCATTTGAAACGATTCAAAAAGTAAATGCAAAAGTTAAGTATACAGAATATCCCGAGCTGGGACATGGAAGCTGGATACCCGCTTTGAAAGAAAAAACGCTGCTCCCCTGGCTCTTTTCCCAGCAATTATTGCCAGAATAAGTACTTAGTCTTTATTTGACTCTAAAGTATGTTCTAAAATTTTTCTTAAAAACTCAATCTCATTTTTTAAGATTTTAATTTGATCTTCAAACATCTTTCTTTCATTCTCAGAAAGATGATAATTTATTTCGCCAAAAACATTTCCTCCGTTCAGATTATTACTGATATTGAATATCATCTTATCATTAAAAGACAAGACATCTTCCGTTTTCATTTTGAAAATTTCAGCAATTTTCTCTAATCTACTCATGGTAACCTCTAATTCCCCCAACTCTATTTTTGAATATGCACTCTGAGATATACCCAAACTATCTGCCATATAGTTCTGGGTAAAATTCTTTAATTCTCTTATTTTTTTGATTTTGTTACCTATTTGCATTGCTTGTAAGTCTATCATTACCCCTCAAATTTTATGTTATAAATATCATTAAAAACTAAAAAATCTTATTGTAAAAAATTGAGGTCTATAAAATTAAAAAAACTTGTAAACTATTTTCAATTATTCACTCAAATTGAAACATCTTAAAATTTTAAAAGAAACTAAAAAACACACAAAACAGTCTAAATACTAAAATATTCCCTATAATTCTAAATTACAACTTCAAATCTGGTTTCGTATACTTAATTCACAATAATTTTAATGCATTAAGTTAAAATTGAATTACTATGAAACAAATTTTATTCTTCAGCGCATTTTTGATCCTGGCCGTTGCTTGTTCAAAATCCGAACCCGAAAAGCCTTGCGAGGTCAATAAAACAACAACCATAACTATTTCCAACAGCTCAAGTAACCCTTATGACGTTTATGTCGACGGTATTTATAAAACAAGAGTATATGGAAATGCAATACAAGATATAACTGTTAACGAAGGCAATAATAGATCATTTTATGCCTAGCAAGTTAGTGGTTATGTTTTTTACCCAACTACCAGATCATCTACTATCAATGTATTAAGATGTACTCCTTATACATGGCAAATTCCGTAACCTTTTAAACCAATTATATGAAATTTTTCAATTTATTATCACTCTCATTCGTGATTCTGCTATCCATCAGCTGTGCTAAAGATGGGGAACAAGGACCTGCCGGACCGCAAGGGCCCGCCGGA
>Ga0169931_10002508_pt1 | contig 29912 bp, 26 predicted proteins | sample Kivu_15m_20L_FD_129675 | JGI IMG/M metagenome (GOLD analysis project Ga0169931, IMG submission 129675) | Freshwater microbial communities from Lake Kivu, Western Province, Rwanda to study Microbial Dark Matter (Phase II) - Kivu_15m_20L... | ecosystem: Environmental > Aquatic > Freshwater > Lake...
GGCGCCTTTGAGGTAAATCGGGCTGCAATAGGCTAAATCTTCAAATTGCGTATTTTTAAAAGAAATCAAAGCAATTGGTACTTGGTATTTGGCTGAAAGAGGAGCGTCTATCCATTGAAGTTTATCGCTAGTCCAAATCTGTTTTGCCTTTTGACTGGCGTCACCGATTACAACCGATGGCAATAAATCTGAAATATCAGTTTGATCGAGAAGCGCACAATGCAAATTTTGTATGCTTTTTCCCTGCTTATCAAATACTTCCATGTATGCTTCATTCCGGCGCGCGTCGAGAATAGTGATGGTGTTTTGGGATGATTCAAATCCATTTTCTTTTGCGATCTGACATAGAATTTGATTTGTAGGCAAAGCGATGAGTGGGATAGACAGGGCAAAACAAAGTCCTTTAGCTGTGGAGAGCCCAATGCGCAGTCCTGTATAGGATCCGGGCCCAGAACTGTAACTAATGGCAGACAAATCATGAAGTTGAATTGCTTGCTGAACTAAAAGTTCATGGATCATTAGGGTAAGCGCTTCACCATGAATATAAGCATCGGTGGCCTGATCTAAGTGCGCCAATAACGCGCCATCTTTAGAAAGTGCAACACTGCAAACTTTTGTGCTTGTCTCGAGGTGAAGAAGAATTAAACTCATTCTTGACACTCAAACTTAAATCCAACCCCGTGAACGTTGTTGATTTGGATATTCGGATCCTCTTTGAGGTATTTGCGTAATTTGGTGATGAAAACATCAAGGCTTCGGCCTACGAAGTAGTCGTCTTGACCCCAAACTGAATTCAAAATGACATCTCTTGGAATGAGTTGGTTTTTGAATTTGTATAGGGTTCGCAAAATCATAGCTTCTTTTTTCGTCAGCGTTAGGAGTTGCGTAGGCGATTGCAAAGTGAAATTCTCGGCATCAAAGGTGTAAAGTCCGATTCGAACAACTTTGTCTTCGGGGATATCTGTTTGAAGTTTAACGCGTTTGAGTAGCGCCTTGACCCTTAATTGCAATTCTTCTGCACTAAAAGGTTTGGTGAGGTAGTCGTCGGCGCCAGCATTAAAACCTTCTATTTTATCAGCAGTTTGACTTCGAGCGGATAAAAATAAAATAGGAATTTCGGAATTTTGTTTTCGAATGTCTCGAGCTAAAGTGAAACCGTCTTTGACAGGAAGCATGACGTCGAAAATACAAAGATGATAAGCATCTTCTTGGAAACGACGCAGTGCCTCTGCACCGTTTTCGCATAAAGTAACAGCGTAGCCATCGGCTCTAAGCTGATCTGAAACAACGATACCGAGGCTGATATCGTCTTCTACCATGAGGATTTTGATTTTCATGAGTGTCTTTAAAAGCCAAGAGCCTTGGTAAACCAAAGCTCCTGACTATTAACCTAAACCTACTACTAGTGTTGCAAAGTTAAGCGGAATTTTATTTGATGGTTACAAAGACTTGTTAAATTTTTCATAAATTTTTTTTGAGTCTTTCAACTCCCAAATTTAGAATCCCTAACTTTACTATATGAATCAGCCCCATATTCTCATAGTTGATGACGAAGAAGATATTCGCGTACTCTTGCTGTACAACCTTCAAAAAGAAGGTTTTAAAGTAGATGTTGTTGACAATGGGCAAGCTTGCCTTGATTTCATTCAAAAAGAAAAACCACAACTTATCTTACTTGATGTCATGATGCCGCAACTAGATGGCATTGAGGTATGTGAACGCATTAAAGCAGACGCCAACAACAATGACATTTTAATTTGTTTCTTAACGGCCCGTAATGAAGACTACAGCCAAATTGCTGGTCTAGACGCTGGCGCCGACGACTACATTGCCAAACCAATCAAAACAAAGGTTTTGCTCTCTCGCATTCATGCCATGCTCCGGCGTAGTAAGCAACAAAATCCTCAAGAAGAAAAAAACCCAGGCTTTCACATTAATAGAGAAAAGTATTTGCTCGAAAAAGACGGCGTGGAGTTACATTTACCGCGCAAAGAATTCGAGTTATTAGCTTTATTGGTTTCCAGACCAAATTTTGTTTTTAAACGCGAACAAATCCTCGAGAAAGTGTGGGGCACTGACATCATCGTTGGCGACCGCACCATAGATGTACATATCCGCAAAATTCGTGAAAAAATCGGCGACCAGTACATATCTACTATTAAAGGCATCGGTTACAAATTCAACGACTAACTTTGGCCCGAAACTTGTTAAAGTCAGCGCATAAATCAGCAACTATGAAAAAAAACATACTTTACCTATTGGTTTTGTCCATGAGTACATCCTTTGCGTTTGGACAAACCCCAAGCCCTGCATTTGCACCAATTAAAGAGCATCTAGAGCGCTGGGACGACATCCGTGGCGCCTGGTTAGCGGCCGCCATACAAGCAATTGCGGCAAACAAACAAGTCCCGGACCGCACTTTTCCTGAAGATTTCACACCATACGAACTACTGAGTATGCTTCCTGTCAAAGAGCGCCAAGACTTGCGCCAAATGATACTCGAGAACCAGCGTGTAGCCACCACAAACAATCAATCCACCGATATCGGCATGTTCAGCACAATGCTAGAACATACTTTTTGTAGCCGCACTTTTGGCCGATCGTATGGAGATCCTCACGTGAAGTCATATGACAGAGCCACCTATTCATTTCAAACAGTTGGCGAATTTGTTTTGTCCAAAAAAAACGATGGACTATTTGAGGTCCAAACCAGACAGCGCGCACAGGACGATAACTTTTCACTCAATGCCGCTGTAGCCATGAATGTCGCCGGTGACCGTCTCTGTTTTTATGCCGCCGACAAACCAGACGACATCCAGCAAACCCCATTGCGCCTAAATGGCATGCCGATTCAGTTACAAGGCCGAAGTTATTATTTGCCGCATGGTGGCGTGATCCGCTTAGACGGCCGCAATTATACCATTGCTTGGCCAACAGGAGAAACAACAGTTGTTGACGTACGTTCTAGTGGTTCGCGTGGTTTTGTAAATGTAACTGTGGGCATTTTTGATTGTGATCGCAATCAATTTGAAGGTCTACTAGGGAATAACAACAGCTTTGCCGAAGATGATTTCAATAGCAGAAGTAATATGCCGCGTCCCAACAATATTGCAGCCATTTCAATTGCTTCGGCATATGCATTCGATTCCAGAGAGGCTAGTCAACTCAATCAATTTGCCGAACAAGAATACCAAGCTTACATGGCAAAGAACTTTGCCGAAGATTGGCGCGTTAATGACCAAAATACCCTTTTTGATTACCGCCCCGGAGCCACAACCGCCAATTATACAGACCGCAGTTTTCCAAGAGTCTACATGAATCTTTCCCAGATGAATTCTCAAAGTAGAGAACAAGCGCGTCAACGCTGTTTACAAATGGGTGTACCTGCGGATGAAATGGGAGGCTGTATTTTTGATCAGGGCTATCTCAATATTGCGCCGAATGTTCCACCTACTCCAAATGTGCCAAACCCTACTACAACGGTTCTGAACAAAGTGGAAAGGCCTGCGCTCAACAACAACGCACATACCTTTTCGGAAGGCAAGCACCCAACAGATCGTCCACAAACAATTGGTGCCAAGCCAGAGGGCAATACAGAAAAACCACAAGTGTCTAGTAAAGAAGATAACCTCACCAAGCCAAACACCCAAAGTGTTGACAAACCAAGTACTTTTACTACGCCAAAACCGTCAGTTCCGGTGAGCCCCAGACCAACAGCGCCGGTCACACCTAAACCAACTGCCCCGGTTGCGCCAAAGCCTGCGGCACCAAAGCCTGCGGCACCGGCAATTAAATCAGGTAAAGGTTAATGCTTCGCTAATTCAAAAAACAGAAAGGGCCCGCAGCGCGGGCCCTTTTCTTTAGAGAGCGTTTCTAGTTTCTGAACGCTTATTGATGCATTTTAATAAAAGGAAGAATATGTCCGTTGAGATGAAGCAAATAAGAACCGTTGGCTAACTCACGGACATCAATTTGAGTGTTAAATTGACCGTTTTTCAAGCAGAGCCCAGCGTAGTTATAAACCTGGAAATTTCCGCTAGTAACTCCGGTTACGGTAAGTACGTCTTGTACTGGGTTAGGTGAAAGCGTTAATGAAACTGGTTTATTTGAACCAATACCAGCACCTTGCACATCAAATTGGGTGACAATGTGGTAATAAATCGGTGTCGATTTGATTGGGCAATAAACCTGAAGCACTAAGTTATAAGTTCCTGTTGCAAAAGGAGCATAGAAAGCACAATTGATATAAGTGAAAGCACCGGTAGTGTCGGCTAAATACCAAACGGTATATAGGCTGTCTTGATTGGCAGGGTTGTTTCCAAAGGTAGCTGAAACCATGTAGGCTGTATCGAGCATTGATAGTTCGATGTTGCAGTTGTAAATCCAGCTTGACATTAAAGTACCCGAAATATTACCTCCTGTGGCGATATTGCCAAAAACGTTGATGCTGTCAATAGTACCACTGCCATTGAAGCCAACAAACTGCGAGGTATTAAACGTACATCCGTTGGTGTCGGTGACAACCGCATCGTAATAACCCTCGCAAAGATTGGAAATACTGTAGGTGGTTGAACCTTGACTCCATTGAACATAAAAAGGAACGCAAGTAGCACAAGAAATCGATACAGCGCCGTCGCATGCGCCAGGTGCACTGCAATCAGTAACAGTTACGCTTGGGTAAAATCCAGCACAAGGACCTGTGTTTGTAGTATCATAATAGACATTTGCTGCCTGGCTAATGGTGCAGCCGTTTGCATCGACAACGGTGATGTTATAAGTTCCAATGCAGAGATTATTGAATATTGGACCGCCTGTCATTGGTGTGTTCGGCATTTGGTAGGCGTAAGGAGGTGTACCGCCATAGGCATTAACGGTTATACTTCCGTCGCAAACATTTTGGCTACTGGCCATTGTACTCGTAATATTCATTCCTAAACTGGCACAAGGATTTGGAGAACTTACACCAATGGTAAATGGCGAAGTTAAAGTAAGGCCACCTCCCATAGCAATGACGCTATAATTTCCTGGGCAAAGGTTGGTAACGGAGGTGCCACCGTTTTGAAAAAGTACGCCATTTTGGTACCAAGCAATGGTTGTAAAATTAATAGTATTGGTTGAGTCAATGGAGGCGGAGCCGTCACAGATGGCTGGACCACTGCAATTTACAACATTTATATTGATAACAAATTGCGCATTAGCAGAGTTGAGGGTAATCAGGCCAATAACAAATAAAAGGATGGGTAGTAATTGTTTCATTAAACGTTAAATTTTGTTTAAGACGTAAATTTCGTTAAAAAGTTGCTTGGTCTAGCCCAAAAGGATTGCGTAATTTTGAACCATGAAAAATGTTACTCTTGTTGTGTTTCTTTTTGCTTATGTATTTGGGATTCAAGCCCAAACAACTAAAGCACCCAAAATTGTGGTTGGTATTGTCGTGGATCAAATGTGTTATGACTACCTCTATCGCTTTCAGCACCTCTACACCATGGGTGGTTTCAATCGTTTGATGTCAAAAGGAACCAACTGCCGCAACGCCCAGTACAACTACGTCCCAACCTATACTGCACCTGGCCACGCATCAATTTACACTGGTACAACACCATCCAATCATGGAATTGTTGGTAACGATTGGTATAACAGGGACCTCAAAAAAACAGTTACGAGTGTCTTAGATACGCGTTTCAGCACGGTAGGAAGTGCAACTGGTGGGCAAGCCGCTCCGATGAATTTACTGACCTATACCATTACTGACCAACTCAAAATGGCGTCACCACAATCTAAGGTGATTTCAATTTCCATTAAGGACCGAGGTGCCATTCTACCCGGAGGTCATCTTTCAGATGGAACTTATTGGTATGATTACACTAGTGGCGACTTCGTCACAAGTACATTTTACGCAGACGCATTGCCAAGCTGGGTAAGTCGTTTCAATACCAAATTTGACCCCGCAAAAGACTTGCGAACTTGGCGTTTGCTGTTGCCGGAGTCTACCTATTTAATGGCCGATGCAAGCCCCTATGAGGTGATACTAACAGGAAAATCAAGCGCCACATTTCCATATGATTTTCCAGCCATGATTACCGCCGGTGCAAACGCCAATACCTTGTTCACGATATCGCCACAATCGAATGAAATACTCACCGATTTTGCCATTCAAGCACTTGAAAATGAAAACCTAGGCCAAGATCAATTCACTGATTTTCTGTGTTTGTCTTATTCCACTCCTGATATCGCCGGACATGCTTTTGGCCCTTATTCAAGAGAGCTAGAAGATATGTATGCCAGACTAGACCGCGAACTGCAACGGCTTTTTGCCAGCTTAGAAACCCGCTATGGAAAAGACGGTTTTGTTTTATTTTTGACTGCTGACCATGCGGTAGTACCCGTTCCAGAGATGCTCGTCAAAATGAAACTTCCGGGTGGCTATTTCTTTTTAAATGACCGTTTGCAGGTGCTTAGAGACGATTTCATCATGAAGTACAATGCAGATTTACTGGAATACGAGACCAATCAAAATATTTATTTGAATCTTGATAAAATTGATTCTTTGAAGCTCGATATCGATGAGGTAGCAGCATTTGCTGCCAATGAATTGCGCAAATGGCCAGAAATCAAAACCGTCCTAACGCGTGAACAACTTCGTTCTGGTGCGGCCCAAACCGATTATTGGGGTGAACTCTTGCGCAATGGCTACGACGAAAACCGCAGCGGAGAGGTCATCTTTTTATTGCAGCCCGGCTATCTAGCAAAAGATCTTGATGAACCCAAAGCGCACCAAGGCACCTCACACGGCTCGGCTTTTAATTACGATACACACGTACCTTTACTCTGGTACGGCAAAGGAATCCCGCAAGGACTCGACCTTTATGAACCGGTCCAAATTACAGACATCTCTGCAACGCTAGTACACTTACTCAACTTACAGCGTCCGGGTTCGATGACCGGTAATCCTATTTTACCCTTATTACCCATAAAAAAATGAGTGAAGCCACTGACTTCTTTCGTGCGCATTTAGGTCAAACTAGCCCCTTTCCTTTTTTAATTGAGGTGGATCGTGCAGAGGGTTCGTTTATTTACGACAAAAAAGGAAAGGCGTACTTAGACATGATTGCGGGAGTTGCGGTAAATAACATTGGACATAGACATCCAAAAGTAGTGGACGCATTAAAGGCCCAACTTGATAAGCATTTACATGTAATGGTTTACGGTGAGTTTATTCAGGATGCGCAACAAGAATTGGTCCGGCAGCTACTTGAGGTCCTGCCAGATACGCTAGATGGTGTTTATGTGGTTAATTCAGGGACAGAAGCCATTGAGGCAGCACTAAAGTTGGCTAAAAGAGCAACTGGTCGCACAGAACTCGTTTCTTTCAAAGGGAGTTATCACGGCAGTACGCATGGCTCCATGAGTGTGTCGGCAAACGAAGTGAAAAAAATAGCTTTTCGTCCGCTGCTTCCCGATGTCCGTATTTTACCCCACGATGAGATGGAGGCTTTGGCGCAAATTACCGAACGAACAGCAGGCGTACTCATAGAGACCATTCAAGGCGATGCCGGGGTTCGGCGGCCTTCGGCCGCTTTTATGCAAGCGCTAAGAGCGCGTTGCACCGAGGTTGGCGCTTTGCTTATTTTTGATGAAATCCAATGCGGCATGGGCCGCACCGGCAGTATGTTTGCTTTCGAACAGTTCGCTATTGTCCCCGATATTTTAACACTCGGCAAAGCGCTCGGTGGCGGCATGCCAATTGGTGCACTTGTGGCTGCACAGCAGCTTTTAAACCTTTTTACGCATGCCCCAATGCTCGGGCACATCACCACCTTTGGGGGGCACCCAATGGTGTGTGCCGCTGCTGCAGCTACCATAGCGGTTTTGCGTACCGAAATCAATTTTGAAGAATTAGAGACCAAAGCGGCTGCTTTTGCCAAGCAAATTGAAGCGCATCCGGCTGTGGTAGCGCACCGCAGAGTGGGTGCTATGTTTGCTTTTGATTTAAAAGACGCAGAATCCGTTGAAAAAGTAGTTCATTATTGTTTGGAAAACGGCGTTATTACATTTTGGTTTTTATCTCATCCATATAGCTTTAGACTCTCACCGCCTTTGAATTTGGCACAAGAAGAGTGGGATTTAGCAGCGAATGTAATTATTTCGGCTTTGGATCGTCTTTAGAACAAGAATTCTTTCGCAATCACTTATCTTTGTACGCTAATTGAAATTATGAAGGTTACAGACCATCTTGCTCAGGCCAAAGACACGCTTTTTTCTTTTGAAATTTTGCCTCCATTAAAAGGCAAGAGTATTTCATCCATTTATGCCGGTATTGATCCATTGATGGAATTCAAGCCTAAGTTCATTAATGTAACTTATCACCGAGAAGAATATGTTTACATCGAACGCGAACACGGCTTATTAGAAAAAAAGGCAGTGCGCAAACGTCCTGGAACTGTTGGTATTTGTGCGGCCATCATGCACAAATACGATGTTGATGCCATTCCTCACCTGATTTGTGGTGGTTTCAGCAAAGAGGAAACCGAAAATGCCCTGATCGATCTTCACTTTTTAGGCATCGACAACGTTTTGGCTTTGCGCGGCGATGCCGTTAAATCAGAAGCTAATTTCAGGCCTCATCCAGAAGGACATACCTATGCTGTTGAGCTCATCAAGCAAGTTGACCTCATGAATAAAGGCAGCTACTTCACCGAAGGACAAGGTCAAGATCCTACTGGCTTTTGTATCGGTGCCGCGGCTTACCCAGAAAAACACTTTGAGGCTATGAACCTCGATACGGACCTCCAATACCTTAAGGCCAAGGTAGATGCCGGGGCTACATATTTGGTCACACAAATGTTTTTTGACAATCAAAAATATTTTGATTTTGTTGCGGCCTGTAGAGCGGCAGATATCCATGTGCCAATTATTCCTGGCCTAAAGCCAATTAAGTCAATAGCACATATTAGCTTTTTGCCAAAATTCTTCCACATCGATTACCCTACCGACTTATCTACCGAACTACTCAAATGCAAAGATAACGCTGCGGTAGAAGCACTCGGAATTGAGTGGGGCATAGCTCAATCCAAAAAACTTAAGGCTGCAGGCGTTCCATGTATTCATTATTACACCATGTCTAATTCTACTTCTGTTCGTCAAATAGCCAAAGAAGTATTTTAACTTTTCCTCATGAAGTCTTTCATCTTATCGTTATTTCTACTTTCAGTATTGCAGGTCTTTGGTCAAGGCATCAAACTAACGAATGCCGTGGTTATTGCACAATTTGAAAAAGAGGAAGATCGTTACGCAATGCAAGCGCTCATGACCGATATGCTGCAACAACACCAAATCAAAACGCTTCCCATTATGAATATCCTCAAACAAGGTGAAGATATGCAGCATTTATTGCTAGACTCTGTGCAACAAGTTCTGGTGCAAAAAGGATTTGATACTTATGTTGTGGTGAATGTTCGTGGCTATGACCGCACTTTCAAACCAAGTACGGATGTCCAAACCTTAGCTGAGTTATTGGAGACAACCAGTATTTATCACATTTACCGCGACGAAGCAACTTCTGTATCGTTTGAATTCTCGGTTTATCGAGGAGGTAAATTAATTGACCGCCAGGTTTTGCGTTGTGGAAATGTCTCAGATCGGGATTCAGTCTTAAAGCGTTTGCGCAAGCGTTTCAACAAAAAAATACTACCGAGTTTAGTAGGTTAGTACTAATTTTCCATTCGGTACTGCTTTTCCATTTCACGGTCTTCAGGTGTGCTGTAAACGCCGCATTTTGGGGGCGCTTCAAATAGTTTAATGACTTTAAATTGTGCTTGAACAGGCCAGTAGGTGGAGCTAAACCAATGTATATTGGCATTGAAGCCTTCCCATGGCGCAATCGTAACAATTGGTAATGAAACGCCAGGGATAAGAATCCAGGCTTTGTTTAGGCGAATACCGATACCGATCTGATAATTAAACTGAAGCATTCCTTTTGCAAGGTCAGGTTGGAAAGTTTGAGCCACCGGAAAAGTTGTAAAACTGTTTTGGTAAGCCAGTGCGTCTGATTTGATCTGGAAATCATAATTGAGACCTAAACTTTGGTCTAAAAAATGCTTGCGCACCTTGACCACCACTTTTTTACCAAAATAAATCAGGGAATGCGCACGGATGCTGCCATAGAGATATCCTGTTCTCATCTGACCCTGGCCACTGAAAGTACTGTAGACCTCGCCGAGTGCATTTTGATTTTCGATGAGCGTGGATTCTAAGGCATTGATTTGGCGATAACCTATGCCCCAGTCGAAATAGTCCATGATGCGGCTCTTGCCGAGTGCTTTGATAGGCGTTCCTTTCCATTTTGGAAAATGCGCCAAGCCAAATTCGGCATAAAAACCTAGTTTGGATTCAGGGGTAATTGTATAGTTTCCGCGGTCAGCTTGATCGATGATGAGGTCTCCGCTGAGGGGTTTACTAGCAAATGAATACGTCGGCCCAAGTGAAAATTGATAACCATGATTCTTGACCTGAAGGTAATCGTTACCTTTCTTTTGTGATTTTTTGAAACCGCCTTGGCCATAGGCCAAAGGAGCTATAAGTAAAAGTAGGATGAATCTGATCATGTCTGAAAATTAAAAGCGGAACATTTATCTAGTATGGCTTGCATAGTGGCGTCGGCATCCCATAGGTTTTCGATATTTGGAAGGGTCATGATGTCGTCCATGATGGCACGTTGCTTTTGCCCTTGTTCGTATGCTACAGAATAGGGGATATTACTAAACGTTACTTGACTATAAAGTGGCAACCATTTGTTTGGATACAATTTACTAAACTTTGCCTCTATTTTTTTGCGCAAAAGAAATGAAGCATCGGCAACGAGGTCACGCATTTCAATGTAGTTGTCTAAGGATAAATCTTGAAGTGCATCGCCATTTGGTTTTCGGGTTGGGCTATAATCAGCCCAAATAGCTTTCCAGTCGTGATTGTGCTTGAGCATGAGCTCATTGAGCATTCTGCAATCCTCAAAACCTGCGTTCATTCCCTGACCATAAAAAGGAACAGTGGCATGAGCGGCATCTCCCATAAGGCCAACCTTTCCAGAGGCCCAAGGATAGCAGCGGATAATGGCTAGATTAGAGAGCGGATGATCTTCCCATTTATCTGCTATATCTGGCATCATGTCATGGAAATCAGGGAAAATTGTACGAAAGAAACGATCGATATCTGCTTTGGTATTCAGTTTGTCAAAGGCGAATTCATGGTTTTCATGTGGCATGAAGAGCGTACAAGTAAATGAACCATCTTCATTTGCTAAAGCAATCATCATGAAGCGTCCGCGTGGCCAAATGTGTAGGGCATTTTTATCCATTGGATAGCTGCCATCAGGTAAAGCTGGCAATAAGATTTCCCGGTAACCATCAGCAATATAGTTTTGGCTATATTGAAAGCGATTTAGTTTTTGCATGGAGTTATAGCGCACCGCACTAAAGGCGCCATCTGCAGCAAAGATCACATCGGCTTTCGCCTCAAAAGTCTGACCTGTTTGGGTATTGTGCAAGTAAGCAATAGCGTTATCGAGGTCTACACGAAGGCATTCAGTTTGGTAGTGAATTGTGGCATTGCCGTATGTTTCTGCGATATCCATCATTTTGGCGTTGACACTCCCCCTCGATACCGAGTAAATGGCTTGGCCATCTTGACCATATTGTTGGTAAGTCAATTGGCCATTTAAGTCGTGCATCATGCGGCCATACATCGGGATAGCTATTTTTCGGATTTCATCGCCAACACCTACGGCATCAAGAGCGGTCCAGCCGCGAACAGATAAGGCTAAATTGATAGATTTACCGGCACTGATTTCAGCTTTGCGGATATCTGGCCTGCGTTCAAAAATGGTGACTTTATATCCAGCTTTTGCTAAATAGACCGCCCAAAGCGACCCGACTAAACCTGCGCCAATAACGATGGCCTCTCTATTTTCTGACATAGTTGAATGCGAAGTATGGTGTAATACTATGCTAACAAAGGTAAGCACTAAGGGTTTTCAAAAAACGTTTATTCCTCCTTTTTTAAAAACTGAATATTTCTTTTGAGACCGCTTAGTTTCGTTCTTTTTATGGCGCTTTTTCCAAATAACATGCGAAAGGTATCTTCATTGAGCGCTTCCCAGTCTTGGGTGTTAAGGTTCAGGAACTCGGGGTGCGGTTCAAATGCTTTTTCATTTTGAACCTTGGAGAACCGATTCCAAGGGCAAACATCTTGGCAGATATCGCAGCCGAAAGCCCAGTTTTCCATTTTGTCTTTGAATGCAGCTGGCAAATCAGCGTCCTTTAATTCGATGGTGAGATAAGAAATACATTTGGAACCATCAATAATATATGGTGTAGCTAATGCGTCGGTAGGGCAGGCATCTATGCAGCGTGTACAGGTCCCACAATAATCTTTAATATGCCCATCAGGGCTGATTTCAAGGTCTACAAAAAGCTCTGCAATGAAGAAAAAACTACCATTTCGAGGTTGAATCAGATTCGTGCTTTTTCCTATCCAACCTAGACCTGCTTTTTGAGCCCAAACTTTATCCATGACAGGTGCGGAGTCTACGAAAGCCCTTCCTTGAATATCACCTATTTCTTGCCGAAGGGTCAATAAAAGCTGTTGAAGTTTCTCTTTAATGACATGATGGTAATCTTTGCCGTAGGCATACTTGGCGATTTGAGGCGAATCTGGGTCTTGACGCTTTTCCGGATAGTAATTAAGCAGTAGTGAAATAATGGTTTTGGTTCCGGGCTCCAAAAGACGCGGATCGAGGCGTTTGTCAAAGTATTTGGCCATATAAGCCATTTTGCCATGGTAATTTTGCTTGAGCCAATGCTCAAGACGAGGTGCCTCTTCTTCTAAGAATTCGGCTTTTGAAAAACCGACATGAAAAAAACCCAATTCTTTGGCTTTTTCGATGATGTATGAACGATGTGCGTCGTGTTTCATTTTAGAACAAACCACCTTGCGCCCAGCCCAAGTCTTTGCCGAGGTGTTTGTAACTTTTTTCTGTTGCTTTTCTTCCGCGAGGGGTACGCATAAGGAATCCTTCCTGTATCAAAAAGGGCTCGTAAACCTCTTCTAAAGTTCCTGCGTTTTCACCAATGGCGGTGGCAATCGTACTTAATCCAACAGGACCTCCGTTGAATTTATCAATGAGCACTTTGAGAATACGCAAATCCATTTCATCGAGGCCATTGGCATCGACATTTAAGGCTTTGAGTGCAACTTCGGTGATGTCGTCGTCGATGTGGCCGCTGCCTTTGATTTGAGCGAAGTCGCGAACCCTGCGCAAGAGCGCGTTGGCTATTCGAGGCGTTCCTCGGCTCCTGCTGGCAATCTTAAAAGCGGCACTTTCTTCAATACCGATGTGCAGTAAGGAGGCTGAACGCTCCACAATGGAGGTCAGTGTTTTTGAATCGTAATATTCCAGACGCGCATTGATGCCAAAACGGGCGCGCAGCGGAGAGGTCAAAAGCCCAGAGCGGGTAGTGGCGCCGATGAGTGTAAAAGGGTTCAGGTTGATTTGGATACTGCGCGCATTTGCCCCGGAATCGAGCATGATGTCAATGACGTAGTCTTCCATGGCCGAATACAAGTATTCTTCAATAACGGGGCTGAGTCGGTGGATTTCATCTATGAACAAGACATCACCTTCACTTAGGTTGGTGAGTAAACCAGCGAGGTCACCTGCTTTGTCGAGCACGGGCCCGGAGGTGATTTTAAAGCCAACACCGAGTTCATTGGCGATGATGTTTGCCAAGGTTGTTTTACCGAGCCCCGGGGGGCCATGCAGCAAGACGTGGTCAAGTGGTTCTTTGCGCCATTGGGCAGCGCGCACAAAAACTTCTAGGTTTTCGACGACAGCAGGTTGTCCTGCAAAATCTTGCAAGGATTTGGGGCGCAGGACCTTATCGATTTCTTGATCTTGCTGACCTGTGGTTTCTTCTCGGTAGTCGAATGCATCTTCCATTACTTACAAAAATAATAAATTGTCGGCGCCTACTGCCAAGATGCCAGTAATTGACTCATGTCATCAAAATAAAAGTCGGCAACGGCTAAGCGTGGATTTGGAAAATGCGTTTTTTCAGGAATACAACAAACCTTCATTTTGGCTGCTAAGCCTGCAATCACGCCATTGAATGAGTCTTCGATGACCAAACATTTTTGAGGTACTACGCCGAGTGTTTGGGCCACTTTGAGGTAAACACCCGGATGTGGTTTGCCGTGTGTTTCAAATTCTGCCGAGTAGGCAAAATCAAAAAAGTGGCTGATTTGCAAAGCACTTAATACAGTCTCAATGAGACGGCTCGATGAAGAGGTTGCCAAACCAATTTTTTTGTTTTTGGATTTCAGAAAAGTCAAGGTTGAAATGACACCCGCTAGAGGAAACGGACGCTCCAAAATGAGTTCGATGAGTTTATCTATGATTTGTTTTTCTACGATTTGAAGATCAGAAAGCCCCCAATTTTGATCTTTGTTCCAAAAAGCAATGACTTCGTCGATGCGCAAACCAACCGTTTTTTGAAAATCTTGGTGAGTTAATGTAGATCCATACAATCCAAAGATATTTTCCATGGCAATTTTCCAAAGGGGTTCGGAGTCAATCAGTACGCCATCCATATCAAAAATAATGGCATCAAAATCCGCGAGTATCGGTGGTATATTTTTAAGGTTTGGCATGGAGGCGAATGGTTTCGATACGGCGTTGGCTCATTTTTTCTACTACCAGCTTATTACCATTAATTTCGATTTGGTCGCCAACAATGGGTAAGCTTTCCAATTTGTCCAATATGAGTCCGGCGAGTGTGTCATAAGATTCCGATTCAGGCAAACCTAGGGCATAGTTTTCATTGAGGTAATCGATATCGATACGCGCTGAGAACAAGTAGGTGTTGTCGCCTAAGTTGAGTTCTGTGAGCGCTTCTTTGTCGTGTTCATCTTCAATTTCACCAAATATTTCTTCGATGACGTCTTCTAAGGTGATGATACCGGCTGTACCTCCGTATTCATCGGAAACGACAGCAAAGTTACCCACCTGATTGGTGAATTTGGCCAAGAGTTCTTTGCCGCTCATTACAGTTGGTACAAATGAGATGGGTTTCAGAATTTGCTTGATGGAATTCGGTTTTTGAAATAAATCAAAGGAGTGAATGTAGCCTATAATGTTGTCGATATCGTCTCGGTAAATGATGAGTTTAGAAAGCCCTTTGGCAGTCATGAGTGCCTTTGCTTCGTCGACACTGTCATGGATGTCAACTGCAATGATTTCTGGCCTTGGGATCATGCAATCTCGGGCCTTGACCTTTGAGAAATCTAGTGCATTACGCAATAGAAGCATATCGTTGACCAGTTCTTCCTCATTGGCAAGGTTGGCGCTGAGTTCATCAACATAATTTTCTAAGTCTATTTTTGAAAAAACGCGCTGTTGTTCGCGCTCTGCGCCCAGTAGTCTCAAAAAGCCGTTGCTTAGCAGCATGATGACTTGCGTAGGAATGTAGAGCAGCACATATAAAATCAAAAGCGGAAATAAACCGTAGTCCAGTGCTTTGTTGGGATTGAGCTGAACCAACGCTTTAGGAAGAAACTCTGCAGTGATAAGTACAAGTAGTGTTGAGAAAATAGTTTGCAAGATCAGAATTACGCCTTGATCCTGGATTCCAATGTCTACTAGCCAAGGATCGAGCACTTGAGCTGCTGCCATACCATAAACAACCAGGGCCACATTATTGCCAAGTAATAGTAGGGCAATCATATTGCTCTCTTTGCGGTAAAAGAGGGCGAGTATACTCGCTTGAAAAGTATTGTTTTTTTTTAGTACTTCTATTCGCAAACGGTTAGCGGAAATATAAGCTAACTCCATTGCAGAAAAAAAAGCAGAGCAAATCAGCGCACCAATTATGAGGATGATTTGTAGGTTCATTGGCTTATTGATCTAGGACATCTTTACCGATATCTCTGCGGTAGTAAACGTCTTGAAAGCTAATTTGTGAAATGGACTCATAACTGCGTTCCAAGGCGCTCTCGAGGTTTTTACCATAGGAGGTAACTGCCAAGACCCTGCCGCCGTTGGATACCACCGATGGGCCGTCGGAAAGTGTCCCGGCATGAAACACCATGCTATCGGTGATTCTATTGAGGCCGTAAATGGTTTCTCCTTTTTTGTAGTCACCTGGATAGCCACCAGCAACCATCATGACGGTTGCCGCGCTTTTATCGTGGAATTGTATGTCTCTTTCTGAAAGGGTGTGTGTGGCTACTCCTTCAAATAAATCGAGGATGTCACTTTTGATGCGTGGCATCACGACTTCGGTTTCTGGATCTCCCATACGGCAGTTGTATTCGATGACGTACGGATCACCTTTGACGTTGATCAGTCCAAAGAAGACAAAGCCATTGTAAGTAATGTTTTCAGCCTTGAGGCCTTTAATGGTTGGGATCACGACACGATTGAGTACTTTGTCCATGAATGCGGCGTCGGCAAAAGGAACAGGTGAGATAGCGCCCATCCCGCCGGTGTTGAGGCCAGTATCACCTTCACCAATGCGCTTGTAGTCTTTTGCTTCTGGGAGTAATTTAAACGATTCTCCGTCCGTAATGGCAAAAACAGATAATTCAATGCCGTCTAGGAATTGTTCAATGACGACTTTGGCGCTTGCCTGTCCAAATTTGGCGCCTATCAGCATTTCTTCGAGTTCTTTTTTGGCTTCTTGTAGGTCGGAGATGATCAAAACGCCTTTACCTGCTGCTAAGCCGTCGGCTTTGAGGACGTAAGGACCTTTCATGGCGTCAAGAAAACGCAAGCCTTCAGTGAGCGTATTGGCGTCGAAGGTGCCGTATTTTGCTGTAGGAATGCGGTGTCTGGACATGAAAGCTTTGGCAAAGTCTTTGCTGCCCTCTAATTGAGCACCCTCCTTGCTTGGGCCAATAAGACCTACATTTTTAAGTTCAGGATCTTGCTTGAAGTAATCGTAGATGCCTAGAACAAGTGGTTCTTCTGGGCCCACAACAACCATATCAATAGCATGCTGAATAACAGCCTGTTTGATGGCTTCAAAATCATTGATTTTGAGATCGAGGTTTTTGCCATGCTTTTTGGTGCCCGCGTTGCCGGGCGCAATGAAGAGTTCGTCTAGGATAGAGCTTTGTGAGATTTTCCAAGCGATGGCGTGTTCGCGGCCGCCAGAACCGAGTAAGAGCACTCTCATGAACAGTGAGCTAAGATTGATTCAAATATTTGAAGCCCGTGAAGGTTGTTGAGGTTGTTGTCGGCAGCGCGCTCAGGGTGCGGCATCATGCCAAATACGTTTTTGTTGCGGTTGGTAATCCCAGCGATGTTTAGAAGTGATCCGTTGGGATTAGCATCTAATGTTGTGCTTCCATCTGCAGCACAGTAGGTAAATAATATTTGATCATTGGCTTGTAATGAGGCTAAGGTAGCGTCGTCGGCATAGAAACGACCTTCGCCGTGCGCGATTGGAATTTGGTAAGCTACGTTGTTGTCTAAGTCTTTGCTCGGAGCAGCACTTTTGCTTACTGGCTTTAGAAACACATTCTTGCAAATGAACTTTTGAGAATTATTGTGTAATAACGCGCCTTCGAGTAATCCGGATTCAGTTAAAATCTGAAAACCATTGCAAATACCCATGACGTAGCCACCTTTATTTGCATGTGCGATGACGGATTCCATGATCGGCGAAAATTTAGCAATTGCCCCAGATCGAAGGTAATCTCCATAAGAAAACCCCCCTGGTAAAACGATGAAATCGGCACCTTTCAGGTCTGTATCTTTATGCCAAAGTTCGAGCACTTCTTGGCCCATTAATTCTCTGAGCACGTAGATCATATCTTGGTCACAATTTGATCCGGGAAAGGTTACAACGCCAAATTTCATTTTTGAATTTTAAGTGAGTTCAAAGTTAGTAAAAGTCTAGGTTCGAATAATAAGCGACTGCAAATTTTAGTATCGAAAAGGTAAAGATAATATAGAAAAAAAGATGCGAACTGATACCTAGGCTACTGCTGAGTAGGGCATAAGCAAAGTAAAAGGAGAAGGGGAGCACAAGCAAACTCAATAGCGCAGGCTGACCCCAAAAAAACAAGGTTGCAAATCCGAGCAAAGCGCAAAGGAACATAAAAACGGTGAGGATTTGTGTTTGTTTTTTTAGTCTGAGAGATGCTTTGCCTAGACGAGCTCGCAGCCCCAAAAGGCAAAAACCGAAGAGCGCAACTATAATTACTAAGCAAGTGGTTTCGAACCAATTGGGTCTGTAAAAGCTCGAAACGGGTAGCGGTAAATTGGGCAAGGCGCCTCTGGTTATGAAGTAGAGACTTACATAAAATCCTAATGGCAGCAAATAGCCAATGGTCAAAAGCAGGAGCTCCCTAATTTGTACCCCGCGAAGAATGAGCAGTAAAATCAGAAAAATTGGAAGTAAGAGCACAAAACTCATTTCAAAAAATAGACTGAGACCAAACAGGAACCCGGCATTAAAAGCTTGTTTTTTGGCGTTTTGTTGGGGCTTGATGCTAAACAAGACGCCGAAACCAAAAATACCGCATAGATGCGCTACAAAAAGCCAACTTGGATCACCCCAATTATGGAAAAAACTCGTGAAGATGACATAAAGCAAACTTATGATGTACGTGTTTTTTTCGAGAAATTCGTAGCTATTGAATACCCAATTGAGCGCCAATGCATTGATTAAGAGCATCAAAAAATGAGCAAGAATATGCGCACTGGGAAGTTTGTGCAAGAAAGGGTCAACAATACTCAATGTTGTTTTGTTGAGTCCATAAATGTCGTCGAACCCAAAAAGAAAGGAAATCAGGTATAAGGAGAGCACCAACGGTAAAAGCAATAGTACCCAAACTCTATTATCTAAAAACAAACGGATCACCATCAAAATTACCAATTCTCTTGCTGCGCATGCTTAAGTTGTGAATAAGTCAAGTCGATTGTTTAAAAAGAAGCCATGCTTATGTTAAATGTTCCAAATGGCGCCTGCTTCCAATTTAAAAAATGATATATTTGCTTTCCACTTTTTGAAAACCAAAGCGCATGGAAAAGGCAAAAAATCGTTACTCTGATGCTGATCTCGCCGAGTTTAAAGCATTGATTATGGAAAAGCTCAAAGAAGCTCATGAAGATTTTGATCTTTTAAAAGGTTCTTTGTCTCATTCAGATGACCACGGCACCGACGACACCGGTCGCACGTTCAACATGATGGAAGATGGTTCCGAAACGCTTTCAAGAGAAGAAGTTGCGCAACTTGCAGCTCGTCAGGAAAAATTCATCCAAAGCCTGAATCATGCCCTCATGCGCATCGAAAACAAAACTTATGGTATTTGCCGGGTAACAGGTCAACTCATTCCGAAAGAACGCTTGCGTTTGGTGCCGCATGCCACCATGAGCATCGATGCCAAAAACGCACAAAAGTAAGGCGTGAGAAAACAACTTACCATCTGTGCTGTCTTGGTCTTGGTCTTATTGCTGCTCGATCAATGGATTAAATTAAGCATTAAAACCCAGTTTTCTCCCGGAGAATTCAAACCACTCCTTGGTAATTGGCTTGTGCTGCATTACACTGAAAACCCCGGTATGGCTTTTGGTCAAACCTTTGGGGCAAGCATTTGGTCTAAACTCTCGCTTAGTTTGTTTCGGATGGTAGCAATTGTTCTTATTATTCGCTACCTGATCAAACAAATAAAACTTGGCGCTACCAAAGAATTTTTAGTTGTGGTATCTCTTGTTTTGGCTGGAGCAACAGGAAACTTGATCGATTCCATGTTTTATGATCTCTTTTTTAGTGTAGATCCGTGTGTGCCATTCAATCAAATGGCGGGTAGTGGAAACAAGGCCATATGCACAGCAGGACATTTTAAATATGCCGTTGAATTGCGTCACCAAGGTTTTCTTTTCGGAAATGTAGTCGATATGTTTCAATTCAATGTGCGTTGGCCAAACGGTTTGCCCTATATAGGCGGTTCTGATGTGTTTCCAGCTATATGGAACTTGGCAGATTTCTGTATTTCGGTCGGGCTTATATGGGCCATTATTCGCCAAAAAACTTTTTTTCGTTAGAAGTTCCACTTCATACTTCGGTCATCAAGCATTGCAAACGATATTTTCCAAGCCGTGTTGGGTGTAATCTGGTTTCCATCAGAAACGACACCATATACACCAATCCGAAGGCGTCTTCTACTCACCTTGAAATTGCGTTCTAAGCCAGCTAGAAGCTCATAATGCTGCCAATTATGTTCTTTTATGTACATGGCGCCGCCTCCAACAACCAATCCAACTCTGGTCTTTTTAAAGTAGGGCAGCTTATTGAGTATTGCGCCGTTGTCGTGGTGGACATAATGGACTTGTAGAACGTAGTCAATGGTGCGCAACATCGTGTCAAAACCTTGAAAAGAATACAACGGATTGGAAAACCAAATGGGGTCAGAGCGTCGCTGAAATTTATAGTCGGGTTCATACACAGCACGTGCACTCAGAAACTTTCCAACCGAAGCCCGATACGACGAGGTTCCTAAAGTTCCAATTTTAAAATTTTGTGTGATCTCCATTTGTAAGTATGCGTGGTCAACCGCACTATTGAAAACCTTGGGTAAGCCACGCTCATAGTGAATGGAAAAGGTTGGGTAAGCAGAACCGAGTACGACTTTTCGGTAGGGCTCTCTCATGTACCGTTGCTTAGGCGTGTAGTAAGCACCAAAATTTAATATGTATGCATTGTAGGGATCAAAAGCTAGAGGATCGTTATTAGGTAACGCTTCGTCAATACCGTTCAGGAATTCATAACCTTCAATACTTCGTCTTTTGGTATATTGCGAATTTGCGTAGGCATAAAACCCATTAAAAAGCTCGTATTCCAAATTGATATTGAGTTTAGTTGACTCAAAAAAGTTATCGCGTTTGTAGATTTGAGTGATGGCGTCAAAACCGCGGATCACATCGAAATCGTGGGTGATGGCCGCGCGTAAAAAACCAAAATGGAAAGGGTCAAAACGGTATTTCCACCAGGTGTCTCCTTTTAAATCACGGTTTAAAAAGCCGTAAGAAATACGCGTGTAAGAATCTAAGGTGCGCTCGTCTTTCCATTTTTTGAAGTAGTCAAAACTAGGCGCAACGCGCGGGCCACCAATGCCAATTGGCTGAACCGTCGAGGCCAATGAGCCAATGGTCCATTGTTGTTTGAGCTCGCGGTTGCGGTGATCTACGCCATACCAAAGTACTTTAAGCACCGTTACTTTATTAAATACCGCATCTATGCTATCTAAATATTCTTTTCGGTTGAGGTATTCTGTAATGGAGTCTTTGGCCCTTATGAATTTGATTTCTTCATCTGTTAAAGCAATAGCTCTTTTTTGAACCCAATAGCTGCTGTCTCTTTCATTGGCTTCTTGAGTGGTTACCGCTACCTCTGAATTGAAATACTTTTTTGCAAAATTTGGATCGAAATTATAATTGCTAAAAACAGCTTCAGTCTTACATTGACTTACCTCGTTTTTGTATTTAACACCATAGGTGAGTACTTGTTTTTGCAAAACACAAAGGGAATCGCCTTGTATTTGGTAGTCTTGTTCTATTCTGAAATAATCGTAAATCAGCAAGTTGCCTTTATTCATAGTGAGGTCTAGTTTCTGAACCAGCCAAAGGGTATCGATGACCCAGATATATCCTTCAAGTGTTGAGGTAGCGGTATTGCGCGGCGTGATCTTGATTTTGGAGATCATTTGACCATTTTCCTCGTATTTTTCTTCGAGCTTGTATTTGTAGGCAACAATGCCGGGTGCTGAAATTGGCGAGCTTACAAGTGTCTGGTGTAGGTCGTCGAGGTGCAGTAAATTTTCAAAAAAATTGAAATTGGATTTAACGGTGGTGGTATAATAGAGTTGTGAGACATCACCTAGCGCTTTATAGGCATTCCTGGTTTCTTTAACGTTGTTTGGCGGCGCATAGGCCCGATGCAATTCTACCTCTACTAGTTGCAATTTATTGATCCATTCCGGAATTTTTGGCCCATCTTCGGTTGGGTCTTTGTCGGTTCGTTCGTTTTGTTCTTTGGTTTTTTGCGTTTTATCTCGTTGTTCGGTTGCCTTGATGTAAACATCGACTTCGTGTGGGTAAGTCCATTGATTGAGTTGCTCGCGGTGTTCAACTACTTTCATTATTTTATCGCGTCCAACATTGTATTTTTTTACCGAAACCTTGATATCTTGAACCTCGGACAGTTTCATCGGAAACATTTGAATATCTCTTTTGGCTTCTGCGTCGCGCATGCCGAGATAAGATTCTCGGTCTTGGTAACCATCTGCGCTAAAAACCAGGTAATATTCTCCGGGATTTAAGTACATTTCATAGTAGCCGTTTTGGTCGGCAATGGTGCGCAGTTCAGCCGCATTTTTAACGAAAATTTCTGCGCCTGCCAAAGGCAAATTCAGTTCGTTGGTGATTAGGCCGCTTAGCTTTTTTTGTGCATTTAGCGTGCTTAAAATGAGTAGAAAAATAGAGAGGAGTTTGAACTTCACGCTGTATAGACCTTTAATTTGCGAAATGGTTACACCTCTTGGTCCTTTTTTTGTTCAACCATCTGCTGTAAATGTCGGTACATGCGCTTCATCATCCATTTCTTGGTGAAGTACATGAGTAGAGCCATGAGCGGCACAATATAATATGGTAACCAAGTCTGCGCACCTTCGGTAATTATTTTATAGGTGATGGTTATAAAACTAAGCCCAGCAATGACAAGCCATAAATAGCCCGAGAACCGGTTGTAATTACTGATGAAATCTTTGTTTGACATGTTATTGTATCGTTTGGTTTTTTTCGAGTTGCCAAGAGCCTACAGGCTCAAGAAGAACATAATTACTGAAATCTTGTTTAGTTCGGATGCCTTTTCCAAATAATTTCCCTTTTGGTGAGCGTACAATTACGGCAGATTTGGTAAATATACTGCTGTCTTTTTGATTCCAAAAAAGCGCTTCGGTTTCGAGTGTTTGTTTTTTTTGAAGGTTATAAAGCCGAACAGAGTCTTTTACCATTAGTTCGCCGGTAGCATAATTAATTTGCCCGTAACGCGCACTTAGCGTGGATACGATTGCACCTTTTTCATTGAAGAAATAAACTTTAAGGCTGTCTTTGATTTGGGTTATTTGACTACCATTTCGATAAGTCTCGGCGAGTGCGGCATGGATTTCTACGCGTGCGTAGCCTGCCTCTGCATAGGTCATGACAAGATCTTTGGTGCTTTCTGTGGGTGCATCTTCTTGGAAACTGATGCGTTCGACGATTGCGATGTCATTTTGGCATGCAGCACAAAAAAACAATACGCAAAGAAATGTATTGCGCAAAATCAGCGAAATCAATCGAGTTGTCGTTTGCGGAACCACTTTTCAAAATTTGAAGGTGCTAAAATGAGACTAACGCGTGCCCCAATAAATTGCTCTTTCCAAACTCCAGTCTCAATTGTGCGCTGGCCAAAAGTCAAACCAACATTAAGTGATGATAAAGAAACCTGCGCCAAAAGAGGCAAACCAAGGCCTACAGTTAGGCCTTGTTCTTGGTATTGAATGTTGTTACTGGTGTAGGGCAGACTTTGCTGATAATAACCTATTCGGTAACTCACTTTTTCGAGCGCTTTTAGGGTTGCAATATTTTCTACAACTCTGTATTCTGGCTGAAATTGCGCACCAAAACTGATGCGTGCGTAACTATTTTGATCGAATCCTGTAAGTAGATTTTGGTTTTGACTCAGTGCACCAAAATTGCTCATACTTGCATAAAGTTGTAATTGCGGATGCAGTTCTCGGGTTTGGCGTTTGAAAGTTGGGAGTTTATATGAATAGCCGAAACCTAATTGAAGGCTTTGGGCAAGTTGCGCCGAAAAAGCAGTGTTACTGTTCAAAATAGTATCGTAGCTATTTGGCACACCAATAGTGGCAGAGCTGTAAAGTTCTTGTTGGAAGGTTCCGCTGAGTTTGAGTTCTGGCTGATAAACGACACTCAGACCGATGCTTTGTTTTTTGCCGATGCTTTGTTGGAAATACGTTCCGATCTCGGTGTAAAATGAACGCATTATTAATGAATTACGCTCGAGGCCACCGGCAGCAGTTGCCCCTGTAAGCAATTCTGAGCTGCGTTCGTTGATAAGTGTGCCGAATAAGTATGAAGCATTGGCGCCAATTGCCCATTTGGTTTGCGGTTTTTCGATGATACCATAGGAATAACCAAGGTAGAGATCTTGAATGGCGCCTTTTCCGCTGTAGTTATAAGCGATAGAGTCTATACCGGTAAAGGAAGTTTCTGCAATTTTATATCCTCGGGAACTAAAAGGCCGCAAACCAAAAGACATCCCCATTTGCTTGCTTATTTTAAATCCCAGTGTAAATTGCTCAACCATTGGCGTTGCGGCAAATTGTTGGGTACTTGCATTGCTGTACCAAGATTGGCGCGAATGGAGGCTGACGGTGTAAAGCGTAGCTCCTTTACTCAAACGGTTGTAAGAAGCGGGGTTGTAGTGGTTGAGCACCGATGAGTCAAATATATTGATCGTATTTTTTCCGAGTGCGTCAAAAATGCCATGACCTCTAGAGCTCATTTCTCCAAGACCATAGAAGCTGGCTGGCTCTGCGGTAATGGATTGGGCACCAGAATAGAAAAATGTAAAAAGCGCAAATAGGAAAGAGAAGTATTTAGTCATTGGTGAGGTAGAGTGCAAGTATGCCTTCAAGCGTTAAATTTTCGTGTACAAAGATGCCATTTTTTTGGCCTAAATCAAAATGTGGGGCATCGCCACCGGTTAGGAAAGTAGCAAGATTTGGAAACCTTGACCGATAAGCTTCCCAAATTCCTTCAATTTCCTTTTGCCAGCCTAAATAGGAACCAATTTCAAGGCATTCTTTTGTGTTTTTACCAATGAGGATGTCGGTTGGTTGCGCTTTTATTTCAGGCAATTTGGCGGTGAATTGAGCCATTGCTTTACTGCGCATTTGTAGCCCAGGACCAATTGAGCCACCATGATAAAAACCGTCCGCATCAAGAAAATCAAATTTGATACAAGTACCTAGATCAATAGCCAACCGGGGTTTGCCCAGATGGATTTGAGACATAGCTGCAGCATTGCAAAGTCTGTCAATCCCGAGCGTCTCAGGACTATTGTAGGCCATGTCAAAAGGTAAATCTATCAAAGTTGAGATTTCAAAAACTTGTGTAAAATGAGCACGAACGTCCTGGAGTATTTTTTCGTTTAGGACAGACGAACAAGCGATAGGTATGTTACGTTCGCGTTTTTGAATATTGAACTTGGCTGAGTCTAAGCGCTCAACTTGTTGGATGACACCATCTTGGGCAAGCGCAAGTTTAATTTGGGAATTTCCGGCATCGAGAAGGTAAACCTGATTTGCAGCGCTCATATCCAAAATTAAGGAGCTTTTTTGAACTTTTTTGATTTTTAAGTTGTGTAAAACAGCAAAAATGTGTTAAATTTGCATCCACCAAGAGCCGGTACCTTAGCTCAGTTGGTAGAGCAAAGGACTGAAAATCCTTGTGTCCCTGGTTCGATTCCTGGAGGTACCACAACAAAAAACCCCGAAGCATTTCGGGGTTTTTTTGTTTATAATATTTTCATTTAACAAGCCTACTCCCCATTCACCAAATGAATAAACCCGTGTTTGTCGATTTGGGTGCCGCCGAGCATTTCGCCTCTTAGGCGGTAGAAGAAGACGCCGTCGGTGTGGAGTTGGCCGTTGAAGTCATAGCCATCCCAGACTGCGATGCCAGTTTGGTCTTTGAGTTCGAAAACCAGGTTGCCCCAGCGGTTCAGGATTTGGATGTCGTAGGTTTTGAAGGAAGGGTAGGGTAAAACAACTACGTCATTGATGCCGTCGCCATTTGGTGTAAAAACATTCGGGACCCAAATGTCTGGGTCTGAAACATAAATAGTAATGAAAGCCGTATCTATACAGCCGAGATTGTCGGTTATGGCTAAAGCAATTTGCTGAGGTCCGCCTTGCGAAAATGCAATGGTTTGATTGGTACTCTGAAAGAATAAATTGCTGCTGTCCGGAAAGATCCAGGTCCAGGTGCTGATTGGATTGAGGCTGGTACTGGCGTCGGACAGCTGAACAACCTGATTGATATTTGCATAAACGGGGCTTGCTGTAATTTGGGCGTTCAGGCCGCTCACACTTGCGGTGAGAGGAGGTAATAAATAGAGAATCTGACATCCTGCGGTGTCGTAGACTGTGACGCTGGGGTTGTACGTTCCGGTTTGCGGATAAAAATAGGGAAAGCTCAAGCTATCTGCCACCCAAATACCATTGCCTAGGTTCCAACTCACAGAATCGATATTGGCTGCATTGACGATAGTGAATAAGGCGCCTTGCGCACAAACGGTGTTGTCTTGGATCCAAGTTGGTGTGCCAAGTGGCCCTCCAATAGATACGTAGTTGGCAACTGTGGTGTCGTCGGTGCAACCATATTGATCGGTAATTTGGAGTTGGAGCGTAAAAGTGCCACTGGTGACCAGCGTGTTGTCCGGGTTTTGCAAAATAGAAGTATTCCCATTACCAAAAGTCCAGTTCCATGCGCTAAGAGCACCCATACTTGTGGAGGCATCCGTGAAATCACAAAATAGTGGCGGGCAACTGTATTCACCATTTGCGTTGATTGCCGCTCCGGAGAACGTGTAATTAGGATTGGCTTCTGGTTGAGATATATAGATAATTTGCGCGACGGAATCAGTACAACCATTTACATCGGTAACCACCAAAGAAATTGGAAAAGTCGAAAACAAACCATTTCCGTTGGCAGACACGTTAAGCAAGCATAAACTGTCCGTTCCTGCTGCATTTGGTCCAATCAACCATTGATAAGAAAGAGGGCCAGAACCAGTGCTCAAACTGGCAATGAGGCTACTATCTAGCTCACAGATAATTGTATCCGATGCAATGAGTGCAGTTGGTTTAGTGAGCGTGATTTGAACAGTTGCTGGATTCGAAATACAGCCGTTGATATCTGTAGCAGTAAGCGTAGCAGTGTAAACGCCGTTCCCATTAAAAGTATGGTTGATGGCTTGATTCACATTCGTTGTAGTTACGCTGGTGTTGTTGTCAGAAAATGTGGTATTAAAACTAGCTAAAGGCAGCCCGTTGGTAATGCTGTAACTGGTATTGGTAAAACTGACTGGAAAGGGCGAACAACCGGCGTAGTTTGGTGCAAGTAGACCAGCTACAGGTTTATTAGCCACAAAAATGGGTTGTGTGCTTGACGAGGTACAACCGGCAGAATTAAAAACCAATAAGGAGATATTGTATAGTCCACTTGCCGGATAAACATAATTGACATTTGGCCCATTATTAATTTGTTGTCCATTGCCAAAGGTATAAATCCAAGTATTGACCGGGTGCGCTGACCAGGTTGTACTTTGATTAAACAGACTAATTGCATCACCTTTGCAAATGGTGTCGTCTGGAAGTAAAAAATTGGATTGTAGTTGCGATATAGTGATGGCAAGTGTAATGCTATCGGAACACCCTGTTGTGTAATTGTGCACTACTTGTTCAATCTGATAAGTGCCATAATTGGCAAAACCATGGCTTGTATTTCCGCCGTTAGGCAAATCAAGTTGGGCATTATTAAAGTAGGTATTCGGATAGCCGTCATTCCATTCATAATGCAGCGCAACACTGTCGGTAAGTTCTCCGTCGAGCGCCGTATTTTGAAATTGAATACTTACAGGAAAACTAGCTGGATTACAAACCAACGAAGTATTGGGATTGAATTGCGCAATTGGTGCCAGCACATAAAGAACTGAATCTTTTGTCAGTGAGTCAATGCAGCCCCGAAAATTGACGTAGAGTGTGACATCTACCCATCCGGTGTCCTGAGAAAACTGAAAAGTAGGGTCGTCTTGGGTGCTGATGCCCTGCGAGAAGTTCCATAAATAAGAGATTTCTGTCGAGTCGTAAGGAACAGAAATATAAAATTCGGATTCAAACTCAACGTCAGTGTTTGCACAAGTAATGTTCGGATCCCAGCTGAAATCTATGGAATCTATGCTACCTACGGTGATATAAGGCGTTTTTATAATTGTATCAGTGCAACCTGATGCAGTTGTAATGATCAAAGAAACATTATATAAGCCTACGCCATAGGTTTGCGGGGGCGGAATTTGACCATTGAAGGTTTGACCATTCCCAAAATTCCATTGCCATGAGACTATCGGGTTACTCGGCGTTACCGAAGTATCGATAAATTGTACTGTAAAAGGCGCACAAGCGCCGGTATCTAAGGCATAAAAACCAGCTTCAACGGGGCTCATTTCAATATAGTCCTGTAGGGTTTGTGTACCGCTACATCCTGCACTCGATGTATAGGTCAGGCTGACATCATACAGCCCGCTCTGTTGGTAAATATGTGCTGGCGGATTGACACCCGTATAAGTTTGGCCGTCACCGAAGTTCCAGACGTAGGTACCACTCAAATTGGTCGTATTGAAAAACTGAATGCTACCCGGTGCACAATTTGCAGTAGGATTTGCATAAAAGGTAGGCTCCGTATTGGCTTGAATTGTTATTTGTTGAGAAGTGCTGGCCGCGCAACCAGAATTGGTATTTTGGGCGTTTAAGGTTATCGTATAGGTTCCGGGTGAATTGTAGGTGACAGTTGGGTTTTCGGCATTACTTTGTCCGGCACTTCCAAAATTCCAGTTCCAAGAATTGGCTCCGGCAGTGGAATTATCTTGAATAGGAATGGGCTGTCCGACACAACCAATGCTCGGCGCGGTAATACCCGCCTGAAAATTAGAGACAACGATGGGCTGCGTTTGGCTGTTTATACAACCCGTATTTGTATTAGTGACAGTCAGTACGACTTGATAAGTTCCTTGAGCGTTGTAGGTTATACTTGGGGGTGTATACTGACTTGAAGTTTGGCTGTTGCCAAAATTCCAGGCTTGCGTAAAATTAGCGCCTTGCGAAGAAGTGTTTGTAAACGAGAGGGTAAGTGGCACGGTACAACCCAAGCCATTTGCTGTAAAGTTCACATTGGGCAAGGGATTTACTGTTATGTAAGCGGATTTGATTTCTGCGTCTGCTACGCCATTTGCATTGGTTGCGACAAGCGTAATAGTAAAGGTACCTGCTGTACTGAATGCATGCGTTGCGTTGGTGGTAGTGGCCGAATTACCATCTCCGAAGTCCCATTGATAAGAGCTGATGGCTGGCCCGCCATTTGGACTCGAGGTATTGTTGAAATTGACATTTTGCCCTACACAAACCGTAAGTGGATTGGCCGTAAAATTGGCGACGGGGCTTTGTGCAAAAACCTGACTGCAGAGCACAGCAAAAAAAGCAGCGAAAACACGCAGTAGGTAGGTCATAAGGTTATTAACGTGAAAACGACCTTTAAAGTTGCTTATTGGACGGTGCCTGTTTTTAAGGAATCGGGAAATTTATTTTCCATGGCGGGGAAATAGACATGCCCGAGCAGCAGCGGATTGAAAACAAAATATTGACAGCGTACGAGTTCACCATCGGGTAAAAGGCACCAAAAGCTGTTCATATCCATATTGACAAGCTGTCCAAATTCGTTTCGCTGTTCCTCTTTACTTTTGATGCGATAGAGTTTGAGTGCGATGCGTTCGTGTTTGGTTTTGACTTCAAAACTACAGAATGCTTGGCTTCTTTTGACACTATCCACCTGTTTGTCTGAAAGCGTAAAATTCTTTTGTTCAAAGTGTATTTTCTGAAAGCCTTGAAGGTATCGATAAACGTTGGTGGTGTCGACAAAAGACAGCCGTTGGCCATTGCGTGTAACACTGTATTTACGGCCTTTTTTCTGTATTTCAAAATTGCGGTAGGCTTCACCGTGAAATTGCGCTTTCACC